>ENA-OWNT01003932-OWNT01003932.1-seawater-metagenome-genome-assembly--contig:-NODE-3932-length-13510-cov-3.078910_pt1 | contig 13510 bp, 11 predicted proteins | sample MGYA00238136_ERZ651165 | MGnify/ENA primary metagenome ERZ651165 (study PRJEB26861, sample SAMN08777766) | seawater metagenome | isolation source: coastal seawater | place: USA: Florida | collected...
CGGCGTGCGCCCGTCGGGACCGGGCGGATAGGCCTCGGCCAGCCGGCGCGCGAGATCGGCCTCGAACGCCGCGCGCTCCGGCGACGTCAGCTCGGCCAGCACCGGACGCAGCGTCGTCCCGCGCAGCCACTCGAGCACGGCGTCCGGGCCCGCGAGCTCCACCGCGCGCTCGATCACCGTGTCGCCGACGTGCAGGTCGAGGGTGCCCGAGCGCCGGCCCCAGGCCACTCCCACCACGCGGATCCGGTTTCCTTCGTAGCGTTCGATGCGGACGGGCATCGCGGACGTCTGTGCGAGCGCGGGCTGATAGTCGATTGCCTGGGCGGGCGTGCCGCTCTGGTGGGTGCGCTGGGCGAACTCCCGCATCTGCGACGTGGCCGGGGCGTCTTCGGGCACCTCGCGGATGGCGTCCACCCACTTGACGCACACGCAGCCGTACCAGCCGGGGACGACCAGGCGCAGCGGGTAACCCTGTTCGGGACGCAGGGCTTCGCCATTCATCTTCCAGGCGACCAGACAGTCGTCCAGCGCCTTTTCCATCGGAATGGACCGTGTCATGTGGGACGCATCGGCGCCTTCCGGCAGAACCCACTTGCCATTGGTCTTCACGCCGGCTTCTTCAAGCAGCGTTTTCAGCTTGACGCCGGTGTACATGACGTTGTGCACCATGCCGTGGGTGAACTGGCAGCCGTTCAACTGGGAACCGCGCCATTCCATGCCACCGTTAGCCGCGCACTCCAGGAAAAAGACCCGGTTTTCGCGCGGGAACCGCATCAGGTCCTGCATTGTGAAGACGAGAGGCGCGTCGACCAAGCCATTGATCATCAGACGGTGGTCTTGCGGGCGGATCTGGGCAACACCGCCGTGATGGCGTTCAAAGCAAAGGCCGTTTGGCGTGATGATACCATCCAGCTCATGCAGCGGCGTGAAGTTGATCGAGGCAACCGCGTCAGCCGTCAGCCAAGGCACGTTGCGGCGGACCACATGAGCTTCGAACTCCGATGGCAGGCCATAGGGCGCTGCATCCACGCCGTCACCGAGATAACGGTTCCAGTCCTGGATTTCGGTAATAAGCGGATCGCCGCCCGCTTGCGCGGAGCCGGCCAGTGCACTGCCGGCAACAGCAGCTCCACCGGTGGCGAAGCCGGCCTTGAGAAGGGACCGGCGGTTCAATTTGGGGCCCTGATCTTGAGGGGGGTGTCCCGTAACCTTTGTGTCAGTCATTCTAAATCCTCGGGTTAAGGGCGGATTTCAAATTCAAAATTAGGTCAAAGACCTGCGGATTGGGCGGTGCGCTGCGGGGAGGTCGCAGCGCACCTTTTAGCCGGCAAGCTTCACGGACTGATTGTCCGGCAGCTTGACAACGGGGTTCTTGGAAAGGTGGTTTTCAACGACATCCCAGATTGCCGGGCCTTCGGTGTCTTCATTGACCGAAGCCCAGCCTGCAACGACGTATTCCTTTGCCGGATCAATGGCTTCTCCGGAGGCAAGCAGCGTCATGCCGGAGATGCGTTCGCCAATATCCTTGTTCGGATCGATGGTGTATCCCATGCCGCCGACGCGAACCATGTCGCCGCCTTGCTGGTAATAGGGATCCTTGTTGAACAGGTTGTCGCCGACGTCTTCCAGGATGTCCTTGATCATCGCTTCGGCGTTGACCTCCCCCAGAATCGCCGGTGTTTCGCGCACCGCCACGGCATTGCCGCCGAACGCCTCGATGCCAAGGCCGAATTTCGCCAGTTCCTCCGCCACACCCAAGAGGCAGGCGCAGTCATTGTCGCTGAGCTCAACGATCTCCGGGATCAAGAGCGCCTGCGCCGCGACGCCGTTCTCTGCCATCTGCTTCTTCAGCTTTTCATAGACCAGCCGCTCGTGCGCGGCGTGCTGGTCGACAATCACCATGCCGTCGGCGGTCTGGGCGATGATGTAGTTCTCATGCACCTGGCCTCGCGCCGCACCCAGCGGCAGGGCTTCGGCCCCGGGCGCGGCGGCCTCGGGCGCATCCAAGGGCTGACCCGGGGCCATCGGTGACTCCGGGGTTTCCGTCACCCGGCCGCTGTAAGCCCCCGCCAGCTCAGCAAAACCGGGAGTTGCAGGAGGCTGATAGGCCGGGGCGGGCGCAAAGCTTTCCGGCTGCTGACCCGCATAAGACGCCGAACGCGCACCGTAAGACGGCCGGTCCATCTGATAGACCCTTGGCGCACCGGTGGCAGTGGGCTGCTCCGCCTTCATTGCCCCCAGCGTGGCCCCCGCCACAGTGGTCGAGGCGCGGTGCCCGGCCTCTGCCAGCGCATGGCGCAGCGCCGAGACAATCAGCCCGCGCGCCAGGCCCGGGTCGCGGAACCGCACCTCGGATTTCGCCGGATGCACATTCACGTCCACCAATTGCGGGTCGCAGTCGATGAACAGCGCCGCCGCCGGGTGCCGGTCACGGCTGAGAAAGTCGAAATAGGCGGCGCGCAGGGCGCCGGTCAGCATCTTGTCGCGGACCGGGCGTCCGTTGACGAAGAGGTACTGCGCCACGGCGGCACCACGCGAATAGGTGGGCAGCGCCGCGTAGCCGAAGAGCCGCAGCCCTTCGCGCGTGGCGTCGACCCTGAGCGCGTTCTCGGCGAAATCGCGGCCGATCACCCCCGCAAGCCGCCCGTGCAGTGCGTCGAACAGGTCGCCCGTTTCGGCATCGGCGCGGAAGACGGTGCGCCCCTCGCCGCCGCCCGAGACATCGCGCAGGGTGATCGAGATCGCGGGTTCGGCCATCGCCAGCCGCTTGACCACGTCCGAGATCGCCTGCGCCTCGGCCCGGTCGGACCGCATGAACTTGAGCCGCGCGGGGGTGGCGTAGAACAGGTCGCGCAGCTCGACCACCGTACCGGACCGCAGCGCGGCGGGCTTCACCGGCTCCATCCGGCCGCCGGAGACGCGGATGGAATGCGCCTCGCCGCCGGGAACGCGGCTGGTGATGGTCAGGCGGCCCACGGCGCCGAGCGAGGGCAGCGCCTCGCCCCGGAACCCGAAGGTGTGGATGTTGAGCAGGTCCGAACCGTCGATCTTGGAGGTCGCATGGCGCGACAGCGCCAGCGGCAGGTCGTCGGGGCCCATGCCGCAGCCGTCGTCGGTGACCCGGATCAGGGTCTTGCCGCCATCGGCGATTTCCACGGTGACGCGGCTTGCCCCTGCATCCACCGCGTTCTCGACCAGTTCCTTGACGGCAGAGGCCGGACGTTCAACCACCTCGCCCGCGGCGATGCGGTTGATCGCGGAATCGTCGAGTTGCCGGATAACCGGGCGGTTTTCGCTGATATTGGGGTTAGGGTGCGCCATGCCACCAGACCTAGCATGGATGGCGCCGATTCTGCCACCCGAATGATGCCGGATCAGCCAGCCCACGCAGGGCCTCGATATGCACCGGCGCGCCAAAACCGGGCGTTTTCCCGGCGTTTGCCGCATCTCGGTAAGCGCCGCGCGTTTCCTGCTTGGCAAAGCCCTCTCGCGGGCCGATCACTGGTCCGGACTTCGCAACGCGCGGTGACAGCAGATGACAGAGACACCCGAGAGCGCGGAATTGGGCGCGCTGCGCCTTGCACTGGCCGCGCGTCTTGTCGACCCGCGCCTGCCCGACCCCGTGCGAAACATTGGCGAGATCCTGTCGCGGCAGTCATGGCGCCTGCCTGCCCAGGCGCAGGTGACCGCGCCGGTCTGCACCTGCATTCCACGTATCCGCGCCCTCTGCGATATGACAGCCCACGGATCGCTGGCGGGCCACCTTGCCCCCCTGCTCGACCGGCTGCGCTGGGTCGCCGACTACCCGGACCGCCCCGCGTTGGCAGAGACCTTCGGACATGCGGTGCTGCACGCGGGCGACGGGCTGGTGACCGGTTGCAACCTGCTCGCCGCCGAGACCGCCTACCCCGCCCACGCCCACCGCGCCGACGAGTTGTACCTGCCGCTCACCGACGGAATGCCCGCGCTCTGGCGGCAGGGCGACGGCGTTGATCGCGAGAAGTGTGCTGGCACACTGGTGATCCACGGCCCCGAGGAACCGCACGCGCTGACCACGCGGGCGGATCCGATCCTCAACATCTGGATCCAGTTCGGAGAGTCGCCCGGCGGACCGGCGTGGTTCGTCTGATCAGCGCGTCAGCAGGGGCGCGAACTCTTCCAGCACGCGGGCATAGACCTCGCGCTTGAACGGCACGATCTTCTCCACCAGCTCACCCGTCGGCTGCCAGCGCCACTGCGAGAACTCCGGGTGTTCGGTCTCGATCTGAACCTGGTCGTCGGTCCCGAGAAAGCGCATCAGGTACCACTTCTGCTCCTGCCCGCGATAACGCCCCTTCCAGATGTTCGGAACAAGGTCATGCGGCAGGTCGTAGGGCAGCCAGCCCGCGGTCTCGCCGACGATCTCGACGAGGTCGGCGGTCACCCCGGTTTCCTCCCAAAGCTCGCGCAGGGCCGCGTCGCGCGGGTCTTCGCCCTTGTCGACCCCACCCTGCGGCATCTGCCAGGCTTCGGTGTAGCGGTCGTTGCGCTGGCCGACAAAGACGTCGCCCGCAGCGTTCATCAGCATGACACCCACACAGGGGCGATAGGGCAGCTTGGCGATCTCTTCGGGGGTCATGGGCAAGGCTCCTCTCGGGTTGGCCCAGAGGTGCCGGAAGCCGGGGACCGATGCAAGCCTACTTGAGCTGGCTGTCCTTGGAGCCGCGCCGGTTGATGCCACCTTTGGCCACGAACCGCGAGTCGCGTTCCTGCTGGCAGTCGATGCACAGCTTGACGCCCGGGATGGCGGCGCGGCGGGGTTCGGGGATCGGTTCCTCGCATTCGGCACAATGGGTCAGGCTCTCGCCCTGCAGCGCCTTGCGGGCTTTCATCCGCTGAAGCTCGTCGGAAATCGAGGCTTCGATCTGCTCGCTCACCGCGCCGTCGCGCGCCCATCCACCGGCCATTGGCGTCACTCCTTTCCATCGAATGTAGTCCTGTCGCCTGCGGGAAACAAATGTCGCGTGCCCCATTACGCCGCGTTTCGGGTGACAACGCACGGGCTTGCGGCAATTCTCGCGCCCGGGACATGCAGAAAGGGGAGCACGCAATGGCCACCTATCCACATCTTCTGGCGCCGCTGGATCTGGGGTTCACCACCCTGAAGAACCGCGTGCTGATGGGATCAATGCACACGGGGCTGGAAGAGACCCGCGACTGGAACCGCGTTGCCGAGTTCTATGCCGAACGGGCGCGCGGCGGCGTCGCGCTGATGGTGACCGGCGGCATCGGGCCGAATCCGGAAGGCTCGGTCGCGCCGGGCGCGGCCATGATGGTCAGCGACGAGGACATCGCCAGCCACTCCATCGTGACCCAGCGGGTGCACGAGGCAGGCGGCAAGATCGCCATGCAGATCCTTCACGCCGGGCGCTATGCCTTCGGACCGAAGTGCGTGGCCCCGAGCCCGGTGAAATCCCCGATCTCGCCCTTCCCGCCCAACGAGTTGGACGAGGACGGCATCGAGAAACAGATCTCCGACATCGTCGAGGCCGCGCGCAAGGCCAAGCTGGCGGGCTACGACGGGGTCGAGATCATGGGGTCGGAAGGCTACTTCCTGAACCAGTTCATCGTGACCCACACCAACAAGCGGACCGACCGCTGGGGCGGCTCCTACGAGAACCGCATCCGCCTGCCGATCGAGGTGGTGCGCCGCACCCGCGAGGCAACGGGGACCGATTTCATCATCATCTACCGCCTGTCGATGATCGACCTCGTGCCCAACGGCTCGACGTTCGACGAGGTGGTGCAACTGGCGCAGGAGATCGAGAAGGCGGGCGCGACCATCATCAACACCGGCATCGGCTGGCACGAGGCACGGATCCCGACCATCGCGACCTCGGTGCCGCGCGCGGCCTTTGCCTGGGTGACGAAGAAGCTGATGGGCAAGGTGTCGATCCCCGTCATCACCTCGAACCGGATCAACACGCCCGAGGTGGCCGAGGAGGTACTATCGACCGGCTGCGCCGACATGGTGTCGCTGGCCCGCCCGATGCTGGCCGACGCCTACTTCGTGGCCAAGGCCGAGGCGGGCACGGCGGACCAGATCGCGCCCTGCATCGCCTGCAACCAGGCCTGCCTGGATCACACCTTCGGCGGCAAACTGACCTCCTGCCTCGTCAACCCGCGCGCCTGCCACGAGACGGAACTGCCGATCGTCGCGACCTGGACCGCCAAGAAAGTCGCCGTCGTCGGCGCCGGGCCTGCCGGGCTCTCGACCGCGATCACGGCGGCCCAGCGCGGCCATACGGTGACGATCTTCGACAAGGCCGAGGAAGTTGGCGGACAGCTGAACATGGCCAAGCAGATCCCCGGCAAGGAGGAGTTCTGGGGGCTGGTCGACTGGTACCGCACCATGCTCGACGTCGCCGGGGTGACGGTGAAGCTTGGCACCGAGGCGACCGCCGAGATGCTGGAAGGCTTTGACGAGGTGATCATCGCGACCGGCGTCCTGCCCCGCGACCCCGGGATCCCGGGGGAGGACGGGCCGAACGTGGTGAGCTACGTCGACGTGCTGCGCGGCAAGGCCGACGTGGGCAAGCGCGTGGCGGTGATCGGCGCGGGCGGTATCGGCTTCGACGTGTCGGAGTACCTGGCGCACGAGGGCACCAGCCCGACCGAAGACCTGCCGCTCTGGATGAAGGAATGGGGCGTCGCCGATCCTTCGGAAGTGCGCGGCGGGCTGGCGCCAGAGGGCCCGCAGCCCGAGCCTTCGGCACGGGAGATCACCCTGCTTCAGCGCAAGAAGACCAAGCACGGCAAGGGACTCGGCAAGACAACCGGCTGGATCCACCGCGCGGCGCTGAACATGAAGGACGTGAACTTCGTCGGCGGCGTGAACTACGAGCGGATCGACGGCGAGGGGCTGCACGTGAGCTTTGGCGAGGCGCGGGAAAACCCCACGCTGATCGCCGCCGATACCGTGGTGCTCTGTGCCGGTCAGGTCTCGGAACGGAGCCTTGCGGACACGCTCGAGGCCAAGGGCGTCACCGTCCACGTGATCGGCGGCGCCGACGTGGCCGCGGAACTGGACGCCAAGCGCGCGATTGATCAGGGCACGCGGCTGGCGGCAGGGTTGTAGGGGGGCGGAATTACGCCTCGCGCCGGTTGGGAGAATTGTCTTTCCGACCGGCGCGGTCCTGCTCAGGGTCGCCGAATTGCATGGGTTCTCGCGCGGTGCGGGAAATTTCACACGCGCTCCGCACGCCTGAATTGAAGTCCTTCCAACACGCTTGTCCGAACGGCTGAACCGCCGCTAGAAGACCCGTATGCATCCTATTCAAGCATGCGGTTTTGTTTAATTTTTGAAAGACACCATAATGACCAAGTCAGTCATCAAGTACCTGCAGCCCGAACCCCTCTACTACGCCGACGTCTTTTCTTTCGCGACCCTGGGCTATTACAGCTTCGACAGCGAGGACTGGGCCGATGCCCTCCCCGGCCGCAAGGCGGCAAAGTCGATCACCGTCACCACGGACTTCAGCTATCAGATCCACAACCAGCCGGACTACGAAGCTGAAGTCGGCTACAAGTTCATCGGAGACTTCTCCAAGTCCGGCGGCGTCTGGAGCGGCACCATCGACCGCGTGCAGTTCCTGAGCGATGGCGATGTCGTCGGGACGGTCGTGCTCAACTCCGGTGTCGATATTTCGCGCGTGGCGAACGTCGCAGGCTCGGGCCTGATCTGGAACGAGCTGACGGCAACAGGGCTGCGCGGCAGTTTCACCAGCACCACCGATTACTTCAATGGCTCGGTCGGCGATGACATCCTCAACCTCGGTGGCGGCAACGATCAGGTCAATGCCTCTCGCGGCAACGACGTCGTGCGCGGCGGTGGCGGTCATGACATGATTGATGGCTACGACGGTGACGACCGCCTCTTCGGTGGCGGCGGCAATGACCATCTGTACGGCAAGGGTGGCAATGACCGGCTGTTCGGTCAGGCAGGCAAGGACACCTTCTATTCCGACGGTCAGGGCACCAATGTCTGGACCGGGGGCAAGGGCGCGGACATGTTCCAGGTCTCCAGCCTCAACTGGGACAAGACCAGCCCCACCACGGTGACCGACTTCAATGCGCGGCAGGGCGACAAGCTCGACCTGACGGAGTTCACGCCACTGCTCTACAACGAGGTCGACGAGATCCGCTTCATCGGAAAGCGCGCCTTTTCCGCGACCGAAGGGGTGCTCGAGATCCGGATGGAAGACGGTCTCGTCTCGATCGACAGCACCGGTGACGGCATTGCCGACTGGGGTCTGGACCTTGAGGGCCTCACGAGCTTCAAGGCGACCAAGACGAACTGGATCGAGCTGCCGGACTGGTGGGATTTCAGCTGACCTGTAGCACGAAGGCCGGAGCGTCAGCCCCCTGCCGATACGAAAAAGGCCCGGGCGAAACCCGGGCCTTTCCTATCTAGCCGTTCGACCGCCTCAGGCGACGTCGAATTCCAGCGGTTTGACCTGCCGGAACATGCCGGTGTCTTCCAGCGCCTTCAGCACCGGGGTCGAGAGGCTGGCATCGACGTAGAGCAGCGCGATGGCCTCGCCACCGGGTGCGGCACGGCCGAGGGTGAAGTTCGCGATGTTCACACCGGCCTCGCCCAGGGTGCGGCCCAGCGTGCCGATCACGCCCGGCACGTCCTGGTTGGTGGTGTAGAGCATGTGGCTGCCCACCTCGGCGTCGATGTTGATGCCCTTGATCTGGATGAAGCGCGGCTTGCCGTCGCTGAACACGGTGCCCGCGATGGAGCGCTCACGCTTCTCGGTGACCACGGTGACCTTGATGTAGCCGTCGAAGGCGCCCGACTTGTCCTGGTTGGTGGTCGAGATCTTGATCCCGCGCTCCTTGGCGACGACCGGGGCCGAGACCATGTTCACGTCAGGGTTGGCCTTCTTCATGATGCCCGCAACCACGCCGCAGTTCAGCGCGGCAAGGTTCATCGCGGCGACCGAACCGTCGTAGAGGATGTTGATCGCCTTGATCGGCTCGTCGGTCATCTGGCCGATGAAGTTGCCGAGGTGACCCGAGAGGGTAACCCACGGGCCCATCACCTTGGCTTCCTCGGCGGTCATCGAGGGCATGTTCAGCGCGTTCTCGACGGCGCCGTCCAGCAGGTAGTTCGACATCTGCTCGGCCACCTGCAGGGCGACGTTTTCCTGCGCCTCGGTGGTTGCCGCGCCGAGGTGCGGAGTGCAGACGACGTTCGGCAGGCCGAACAGCGGGTTTTCCTTGGCGGGCTCTTCCGAGAACACGTCAAAGGCGGCGCCCGCCACGTGGCCGGACTTGATCAGCTCGGCCAGGGCCGCTTCGTCGACAAGACCACCGCGGGCGCAGTTGATGATCCGCACGCCCTTCTTGGTCTTGGCGAGGTTCTCGGCCGAGAGGATGTTGCGGGTGGTGTCGGTCAGCGGCACGTGCAAGGTGATGAAGTCGGCGCGCTTAAGCAGGTCGTCGAGATCCTCGATCTTTTCGACGCCCATCTTGTCGGCCTTCTCCTGGCTCAGGAACGGGTCGTAGGCGATGACCTTCATCTTGAGACCGCGGGCACGGTCGCAGACGATGCCGCCGATGTTGCCCGCGCCGATGACGCCCAGCGTCTTGCCGGTGAGTTCGACGCCCATGAACTTGGACTTCTCCCACTTGCCGGCATGGGTCGAGGCGCTGGCCTCGGGGATCTGGCGGGCCACGGCGAACATCATCGCGATGGCGTGCTCGGCGGTGGTGATCATGTTGCCGAAGGGCGTGTTCATGACGATCACGCCTTTCTTGGAGGCGGCTTCGCGGTCGACGTTGTCGACACCGATACCGGCGCGGCCGATCACCTTGAGGTTGGTGGCGGCCTCGAGGATGGTCGGGGTCACCTTGGTGGCCGAACGGATGGCGAGGCCGTCATACTGACCGATCACCTCGGCCAGCTTGTCCTTGTCCTTGCCAAGCGTGGGCTGGAAATCGACTTCGATGCCGCGATCCTTGAAGATCTGGACGGCTGCGTCGGAAAGTTCGTCGGAAATGAGTACGCGGGGGGCCATTGGATTGGTCCTTTGTCAGATGGGAAACACGCCCCGGGCTCGACCCGGGGCCTCGTGGTTCTGCATGGGATGCCCCGGGCTGGCCGGGACCTTCGTGTGGTTGAGGAACACGCCCCGGACCTGCTCCGGGGCCGCATCGTTCAGCTGGTGGCGCGAGGTCCCGGATCAGGGCCGGGACGGCAAATGGTGGGCGCGCTGCGCCCACCGCCGGATTACGCCGCTTCGGACTGCTCTTCGAGGCAGGCCTCGAAGGCCCACTTGATCCAGAGCGTCAGCTTCTCGATGTCCGCCGACTCGATGGTCGCACCGCACCAGACGCGCAGCCCGGCCGGGGCATCGCGATAGGCGCCGATGTCGTAGGCCGCGTTGTAGGTCTCGAGCTTCTTGGCCACGGCCTTGGCAAATGCCGCCGGGTCCTTGATGCGGTCGTCGGTGAACTTGAGGCAGACGCTGGTGTTCGAGCGCGTTGCCGGGTCCTCGGCGAGGTTGGCGAGCCAGTCGTTGCGGTCGCAGAAGTCCCACAGGACCTTGGCGTTGGTGTCCGCACGCTTCATCAGCTCGGGCAGGCCGCCGATCTTCTTGGCCCATGCCAGCGCGACGAGGTAGTCCTCGACCGCCAGCATCGACGGGGTGTTGATCGTCTCGCCCTTGAAGATGCCTTCGTTCAGCTTGCCGCCCTTGGTCATGCGGAAGATCTTGGGCATCGGCCAGGCCGGGGTGTAGCTTTCCAGCCGCTCGACGGCGCGGGGGCTGAGGATCAGCATCCCGTGGGCCGCTTCGCCGCCCATCACCTTCTGCCAGGAGAAGGTGACGACATCGAGCTTGTCCCAGGGCAGGTCCTGCGCGAAGGCGGCCGAGGTGGCGTCACAGATGGTCAGGCCGGCGCGGTCCGCGGGGATCGCGTCACCGTTCGGGACGCGGACGCCCGAGGTGGTGCCGTTCCAGGTAAAGACAACGTCGGTGTCGAAATCGACGGTCGCGAAATCGACGATCTGACCGTAACCGGCTTCTTTCACTTCGGCGTCGATCTTGAGCTGCTTCACCACGTCGGTGACCCAGCCGGAGCCAAAGCTTTCCCAGGCCAGCATGGTGGCCTTGCGGGCGCCGAGCATGGACCACATGGCCATCTCGACGGCGCCGGTGTCGGATGCGGGCACGATGCCGATGCGGTAGTCCGCCGGAACGCCGAGGATCTCGCGCGTCTCTTCGATCGCGGCCTTCAGCTTGTCCTTGCCGACTGCGGCACGGTGCGAACGGCCCAGCGGCGCGTCGGCAAGCATGTTCAGTTCGAAATGGGGGATCTTGGCACAGGGGCCAGAGGAGAAACGCGGATTGGCCGGCCGCGTTGCCGGGTGTTTGTCAGCCATGTGACTTAACCTTCCAGATAAGCGCCCCTCGTTGGGGAGGGGTGTCCCGCCGCCGCGTATAAGTGCGATTCGGGAGTCACGCAACGGGAGAAATGTCGCTTTCCGATCACGAAGCGTCGCACGGCCCGCCAAAACCCGTCCGGTTGTCTCCTATCGGAAATCTAGGTGATGGCGCGGCCAGATCTCGCGGAGATCTCTGGCCAAGCATCTGCCGAAGTGGTTTATGCGCGGGCGACCCTGCCTGACCGAGGACCGCCATGTACGTCGCCACCCTGCTCACCTCTCCCGCCCAGCCATCTCTCGACTCCGCGCTGGTGCGCTCGCTGCGCAATGCGTGGGGCGGCGGCGAGGCCACCTGGCTCGCGGCGGAGGAGGCGGCGGAATTCACCCTCCCCGCGATGCCGGACAACCTCTGGGACGTCTGGGCGGACATGCAGAAGCAGGGGGTCGACCTTGCGGTGCAGGCGGCCGAAGGCCGCAGGAAGAAGATGCTGCTGGCCGACATGGACAGCACCATGATCCAGCAGGAATGCATCGACGAACTGGCCGAAGAGGCCGGGGTCGGCGACCGGGTGAAAGAAATCACCGCCCGCGCCATGAACGGCGAGCTGGATTTCGAAGGCGCGCTGACCGAACGTGTCGGGCTGCTCAAGGGTCTGCCCGAGGGTGTGATCCAGCAGGTGATCGACAGCCGCATCACGCTCATGCCCGGCGGGTCGGCGCTGATCGCCACGATGAAGGCCAACGGCGCTTATTGTGCGCTCGTCTCAGGCGGCTTCACCGCCTTCACCGCGAAAATCGCCGCGACCCTCGGGTTCGACGAGAACCGCGCCAACACGCTGATTGCCGAGGGCGGCACCCTGACCGGAGAGGTCGGCCGCCCGATCCTCGGCCGCGAAGCCAAGGTGCAGGCGCTGGAGGAGATCACCGCCCGCCTCGGCCTCTCCGAAGCGGACGTGATTGCGGTGGGCGACGGCGCCAACGACCTGGGGATGCTGGGTCGCGCGGGCATGGGCGTCGCGCTGCACGCCAAGCCGGCCGTCGCCGCGCAATGCGACATCCGCATCAACCACGGCGACCTGACAAGCCTGCTGTACCTTCAGGGCTACAGCCGCGCGGAGTTTGCTGCATGATCGGCGCTATGTAATTTCGCCACCCAGTTAATTAACTGTTGCACGAAATAAAGAATCGGGCCAGTCTTTCCCCATGACTGACCTGACCCGAACCTTTGCCGCGCTTGCGGACCCGACCCGGCTTGACCTGGTGGAGAAGCTGATCCGGCGCGGCGAACTGCCTGCCGGGACCCTCGCCGAAGAGGCCACGATCTCCGCCCCCGCGATCTCCCGCCACCTCAAGGTGCTGCGCGAGGCGGGGGTGATCCGCCAGCGCGCCGACGGCACGCATCGCTATTACTCCGCCAGCCCGGATGCGTTGAAGACGCTGCATGACTGGACGATGGACCACCGGGCCTTCTGGGCCGGCAGCCTCGACCGGCTCGATACGCTTCTGGCCCTCGACCCCGAAGGAGACGAGACATGAAAGACACCGAAACCGCCGATATCGAATTCATCCGCGACTACCCGGTCGCGCTCACCCGCCTGTGGCGCGCGGTCACCGAACCCGTGCAGCTCATCCAGTGGTTCGGCCCGGAGGGCACCTACCTGGAAGCCTGCGAGATGGCGTTCACCCGCACCGGCCCCTGGACCTGCACCATGCGGGGCAAGGAAAGCGGCGACCGGTTCAAGGTCTCTGGCCAGATCACCAGCGTCCGCCCGCCGGTCGACGGCGAGGGATCGGTCGCCTTCACCTGGGCCTGGCATGATGCCGACGACCGGCGCGGGCCGGAAAGCCATGTCACCTTCACGGTGCAGGAAACCGAAACCGGGGCCCGCCTGACCCTGTCGCACCGCGAACTCACGGATATCGAGGCGGCGCAGAACAACACCAAGGGCTGGCTTTCGACGCTGCGCAAGCTCGACTTCTTCCTCAACCCCGACGCCGCGTTGCAGGAGTGATCCTGCGACCCGGCCCCCACCAACAGGAAAGGATTTCCGATGCCCACGTTTCTTTACGTCTATC
>ENA-OWNT01003933-OWNT01003933.1-seawater-metagenome-genome-assembly--contig:-NODE-3933-length-13507-cov-3.831571_pt1 | contig 13507 bp, 14 predicted proteins | sample MGYA00238136_ERZ651165 | MGnify/ENA primary metagenome ERZ651165 (study PRJEB26861, sample SAMN08777766) | seawater metagenome | isolation source: coastal seawater | place: USA: Florida | collected...
CTACTACTACGACTACTACTACTACTACAACTACTACAACGACTACGACGACTACGACGACGACTACGACTACAACTACTACGACGACGACTACGACGACGACGACGACGACGACGACGACGACGACGACGAATACGACGATGCCCGGTGCGACTGGACAACGACACAAAACCAGCCACTCTTCGCACATGCCACACAGCAAGCAAGTTGAAAAATAGTAGGTGGGTCGAGCGGCGTCGGCTTTGGCGTCGGTGTCGGACTTTCGTCCGTCGTGACGGCGTCGTGCCTGTTGTGTGCGTGGCGTGAGCAGCTCTTGCCTCCGGATGTTGGATGCGTCAGAACCAACGTGTGCGACACGCTACAGTTCTGGTGAGTTCCATTTGTCATCGGTGTGGGAGCAGTTGCTGTGTGGTTACTACCGTCATCATCATTGTCGTGTTGTGAGCGATGTCGGCGTGCTCGAGTTTGGAGTGATGGCAGAAGCATGGTGCTCCTTTCACGCCACGGGTACTAGCAGTGTCGCTGACCAAACGAGGCAACACCCAAACAAGTGAGGGCCAAGAACGAGAAATATTTTGATTTCGGCTTCAACGAAGACAAAACCATGCAAGCCAGCACCCCAGCCGTCTTTGACGCCGACAGCTCAAGCCTGGAGGACGAAAACACGTAGGTTCTGCACTTGCATGTGCACGCGTTGTCGCACACAGTCACCCACACATAGACATGTCTTTGATGCGCGAACCATGCTCCACTCGTTGGAAGAGTTCATCTCACACCCCGCTGTTGCGTGCTTTGTGTGACATTCCGTGCACTCTTGTTGCAAAACCAGGCCACAGTCAACAGTACAAAAGGTCAAAACCTGGATCAAAGATTCCGGCAACCTAAAAGCAACGTACAATGTGACTGTGTTCGTGGTTGCTTCCGTTGGAATCTATATGTTTGGAGACATGCTAGCTTTGTAGAGTTCACAATCGAGGAGCTTGCACAAATTGACATAAACACTTATTATTCGTATTCGCTTGGAGCATATTGTGCATCTATTTTGTCCAACGCAAGCCTGAGGTACCAAATGCCCACGAGTACGAGTCGCAACCGGCACCGCGCTTCTCATCAACGTAAACTTCGCGAGCAGACATTGACGAGGTGACCTGCCGACAGCGCAGAATGCACTTAACGAACGAGTGGACATAGCGGAAATGTGCGAAGTCGGAGTGCGTACCAAAGTTGCCGTTTCGTCAACGTCAGCTTCAGCGCGGTGGACCAACTTTTGTAGCCGCTGCAGCCAGGTACCCAACACAATGACGTGACTTACTACACAGATGCAAGTAGGCCTACAGGTGCCCGTGCGCGGCTACATACCAGAATAATTTGCTTGCGCAAGGTATTGCTCTTGGCGTCAGTTCGCATTCGTATGAGGCATTCTGCTACGGATATTACCGCCAGTGCTGGGAAGTAGCCCACAGCGTCGGCGGTGTACTCATCCAAATCCGCCTGTCGAGTATCCACAACAACGATCACCGGGTGGACGAGGCTACAGGGAAACTCAGCCTTGCACAGTCAAGAACACGATAACTAGGGATGCTCACATGTGGTATCGTCAGGTAGTTCATGAACTCAGTGAACACATCGGTGAGACCCTGCAGAGCGACTCTATAAATATTCCGCACAGCCTGCGAAAACGAGGAAGACCCTGTCTTGTTGGCTTTCAGTCCACGGTTGGCGACGATCGGGCTCTCCGCGGAGTGAATATCGAAAACACAAGTTTTCAATATGGATGCCAAATGCCGTAGGTCCCTGTTGATTGACCGGTTCTCTCGGGGATGGGCCTGCACAATAGAACAAGCACGCGTTAGCTCCAATCTGCGCCACGGTTAACCTGACCAAGACAATGCTTGCCTTCCACGGATCTGCAGAGACGAGCGCTGTGTCCAATCGCTCCAGTAGTTTTGCAATTGGAATGTCTTCCAACGGCTGACTAGCGTTGCCCTTGCCGGCAATATCTCGCATTCGATTCAATGAGAGCCGCTGCAGCATGGCAGGCGTCTTGCTGCCAACCTGAGTCAACAACATTCCGGAGCAGCGGTAAACTTTCAAACGACAATGTCACACTAATTGCGACACAACGCACCGGTGGAATCAACACTTGACTTCTGGGTAGCCCGATCAAGTTACGAACATTCGACACGGATAAGAAGTCGGTTTTCTTCCCCTTGCCTTTGACCTAGCACACAAACACAGCATCCTTGACGTCTGATACATCAGATGCTTCCACAACGTGGCCACACGTACCCACTCAGCTACCAACGGAATCTCAGCACGCGTCAGCGATGCTATAATGTTGGTGATCTCAACATCAATCGCTTGATTGGTTGCTTCATTGATATCGCGATTCAAAGAATTGGCCTGAAATAACATCGCCACTTCGTGTGAGGACCAACAGCCGCAGCCAGCAGGCACGCAACACCTAGGGAGCGCACGTGGGTGTCCGAAAACAAGTTCTCATTCTCCAAGCCGTCGACGTGGTCTGGCCGCAGCTCGTACTTGTTTAAAAAGTTAGAGCGGCTATACGCCCTGTTCATTTCGCGGAAATATCTGTACAATGAAACGACAACAAAGAACCATCCGTAAGGTACACCAGCCACGGAAACAGTGCCTTGGACCAACGAACCTCGTTCCAATCCATTTCCCGACTTGACAGAACACCCCTGCAAAGGCAACTCGGAGAAGTTGAGGCTGAAGGTTTTCCAAGACTTGCTCCTTCACAAACTGGGCCATTTTCTCCACGGCTTGCTCAGAATCAGAAGCAATCTTCGGCCCCACAATTCCTTCGAACGGGTTGCCCGTGGACTTGCTCTTTCCATTAGATTGAGATGCCGCAGCTTCGGAACATGCGATGGTAAAACTGGCTTCCAGGATCAACCACGAGATGCGATCGAAGCCAACTCGGAGCTGGCGGTACCACGATCTTGCATGGGGGTTGGCAACATCGAGTGCCTCTACACCTGAAGCGATCAAGATCTTTCCTTGGGTCTCACTAATCATGTCAGTGTCGTCCATCGCATGTGCGAGAGCCATAAAGTCTGCTAACGGCAATTCGCGGGTACTCGTAATCCCTAGTCAGCAGCGCAACGTGAGAAAGAGACTGTTTCACGCGCAATACTGCGAGCACTTGCCTGCAATGTCATCGAGTGACAGATCATCGTCGCCCCCGGCAGCAACCAGTTGGTGTAATATGCTGAACCACCGTGCTAAATCGTTTGCGACAGCGATGTAAAACGAAATCACGGAGTGGGCCTGCTTCACTGGTCGTTCTTCCAACATGCTACATGCAGATCCACCAATCGATGAAACCAGTTTCTGAGCCGCGCATTGCAAACTTCAACCACTTACGTTGGTGCATCATTTCTACCGCAACCAGCCGTTGCATCGATCTCTGCTGCGTAGCTGAGGCGCAAATTCAGGGTTTGCTGCAGATCTGCGAGCTTGGAGTATACAATGTTCAAACAAGACTTGGTGAGAATGTCGCCAACATATTCCCCAATTGATGCTTTGATCAGAGTTTGTGCAACTTCCAATATCTGAGATGGCGTTGGTGTACACATGCAGTCCACGGAAGGTTTTGCGTTCTTCCGTCTTCGTGGAGTCGCCGCGCCTAAGCTGAGCTCTTCGGCGTGGGAGCTTGCAGCCTTGCATAATTACAAAAGTAATCCATCGCGTCTCGTCAAAATAGCGCATTCAGTCGGCCACCACATGCAATGGTTCTTACCTCGATGCTTGTGCGCACGAGGAGGTCGTCTGCACAGTGCGGGTGCATTATTGTCATCAGGCCATCGCAGGAGCGAGATATTGTTGAACGGATTTGTGTCTTGTACTCGTCGATCATTTTCTCCACCTCGCGTTTGAAACTGTTGACGTACTTGGCGCGGTCAACGCTGAGATGTAGTCGGCCGCACAGCCGGCCCATGGCCTCGTCATACGACTGAAATAATTGAATCATACCTTTCAATTCCTCTTGTTGGGACTGCTGGAGAAAGCTTGGGTTCATCATTAGGTCTTCGACTTTTCCAGTCACAAAGAGGTGGTACTCATCAAGAAGAAAATGAAGAAAGGCCTCGCTGCGTTTCTGGACAACATCTTCCGCAAGCAACGGAAGTTCCTTGCTTGCATCCGCACTTTTTGACAGCCGCTTTGAGCGGTCATACACGCTCCAATACTGACAAAGTTCCACGACACGGTCTTCGAGGTCCTCGATGATATTGGCAGTGCCAGACAAGTACTTGGATAGTTGACCAGCAGCAAGGGCTTGTGGGCGGCGCTTTCCCCAGAGTTTCTCCAGTCGCTTTTGCCAATAAGTTGAGTAAATGCCACGGAGCTGACTCGGGTCATCGGAGCATTGCGCATCTGGTGTAGCACGTGACGACCGACACAGACCATTCTCAGGCATGACATCATGACAACCATGATGGAGAAGCAACAAACAAACCTCCAATGAATTTTTGAATCCACCGCGGGGTTGCGCAACAATGCTGATGCGACCAAGAAAAATACTTCTCGGGAGGTGGAGGTGAAATTGCTGCGACATCTGCTGCAGCCAACAGTCCTGCAAACAGCATCGACAGCGCTTTGAACACTCTGAACAATTCCGAGCAGCAATTGCCGTCGCAGTCCGCACCTCCCATAACAGCAGCGGACCATACTCTTTCCATTAATTGTTGCTTCGCCATGCGCAACGCAACCCACCACTCATTACACCTGCATTGGCACAACAACAGCACGTGAGGACCAGTTGCACGCTTTCTCGGTTGTCTGTCGTGCACGAACGTCTTCTCGTCTCGGAATCGAAGGTGCAGTCGATACTTTGATGTCAGCAATGTAAGAGCCTAGTTCATTGAACGACACACAAGCGAGACAAATAGCGATGATTTTTTGCACTCAAACGACGTAATACGGGTATGAGCAGGTGCATGACGTTAAATGTACCAATGAGCATCCTGGCCGGCAGCGCCGTGCACGAACAATTTTCTTTGCGACAACACCTTTCGGAGCACCGAGAGAGTTTCCTTCACTCGAGACATGACGTCGGTCGGAGCTATCTGCTTCGTCATCAACGTCACCCTACGAAGAACAGATAGAAGGAACAGCAATGGAATCGTTCACCCCACCATTTGAGGACGATGACGTCAAAACAGTTGTACTCACGTCATCTTGCTGTGGTGCATCTTCCTTTTCAATCTTACCAAGTGCGACGTTCGCGAGCGATACTGCGAATCTGTGTGAAAATTTGCCGCCTCGACACACAAGGCCAAAGCGGGCACAGCGTTGCAACTTTTCCGGGCGAACCGCGTTGCTGAGACTGCGGCTTCTGCTGCGGTCCCGTGAAGTTTCGTTTGAAACAGCTTGACTGTCATCATCCGAGGAGGAAACGGACTCGTCATCAGAAGCATCAAATCCACCATCTTCCGATGTATCCTCCCAATCAGCAATGTCGTCATCGTACTCGCAAACACTGGCGGTACTGATGTTCCCGACGGCTTCTTGGTCGTCGTCGTCGTCCATTGAAAACGGATTGGCCCGTTTGGAAGCTGACCGCGGAGCGCCATCATCGTCACTGTCAGAGTCTGAGGCGAAAGGATTTTCTTTGGCACCTCCATCGTCACTCGTTCGACCCGCAAAGCCACCCGTAGCGGCGAAGTTGTGACCGCTGGTACGGCTGGTAAGCCGACGTGGGCTGGCTCGAAATCGATTCAGCTCATGAATGTACCTATTTACGAATGGGTTCGGCATGAGTACGATAACAACGACGGAGTGGTGTGGAAGAAAACGCGTACGAGGCTTTCCCAGCGTGTTTCACAGAAGGCTTGAACAAAAGAACTCCACGGATGAGTTGGATGCGATAGCGCTGCCAATCGTATGTGCCAAGAGACAACAAATCCTACATCCACCCGTTGCAAGGTTAAATTCACAGGGCTGAAGCGATGGAAATGTGTCAAACAGATCCCACATACTCTGGTCACTCGACAGTATTTGACGACGCCTTCCTTGCTGCACTCTGGATGACTCAGTGCCGTCCGTATAGCAAAGCACCGCGCCGCAGTGCGCTCTCGATCTTTGTGCTGCTCTTCGATAGCCGCTAGTCTCAGTGCCTACAAGTAGGGATTGAGTTTCTTCGTGACATATGCTTTCGACGAGAACTTCGAATGCTCACAGCACAGCCATTGAACATACTTCCGCTTTTGCTGCTGCCTCTTCTTTCTTCTTGTTGTCGGAGTTCACTTTTGGAAGGCCCATATTGGCGAAGACGCCGAGGGATGGCCTGGCAAGATCACCGCGCAGTTACAAATTGTTGACTATAAAGAGCCCCGAACAAGAGCAAGAGCAAGCTCACCGTCTTCCACGAGGCGTCGCCGCTAATTTTGACTTTCGCCTTTCGGCGAGACGCTGTGCAGTGAAAACAAATCCAACACGGTCACGGCGTGGTTAAACAATGCAGCCAGGTAATGGTCACAGCGAGCTCAATCCTCCAAGCAACAAACGGCTTCACCTGTTGCATCAGTCGCTTTTTTTCGGCAATGATGTCTAATCGCTTCTGATCTAGTGCAGCTTGTGAGCTTTTGATCTGGCAACATGCAATCACAGGAATCACGTCACTCTTGATCGAGTCAAGTGGCTCTCTGCATGTAATGCTCAGGGACGCATACTCCTAACAGCATTGCGCACCTGGTTCACGCGAGCTTTAGCTGCCATGCTAGCCTCGTCTTCGTTGTTGTCTCCATCCGAGGAAGAGCCAGAATCATCATCAACGCCGGGAGGTGGTGGCGCCTGTGTGTGTGTGAAGCGACGTTGGGAACAATGAGCGTGGGTCACGTGCCGGGCACGGATTGCAACGACAGTGGATGTACCTCTTTGGTCTTCATCAGCTTTCTGTCACCGGTTTTTCGATCCTCGATGACAGTCCAGACAAGATTTTCACTGCTTGGGTGTTCAAACTCAATCCAAATTCTACCTTTGTATCTGTGGCGACGCGACAGCATAGGAAAAGTTCATCGTTAGGTGGGGGAATGCAATGCCAGGCAACGACAACGTCGAGCATGAATGCTCGCAACACGTACAGCATGCGGCCTTCCTCGGTGAGGATTTCGCCCTCTTTGAGGCCTTGTTTGCTGACTTCCCTCCCACCAGGCTCTGTGCGAATGTGCAACCCGTCCTTCTGTGCTTTCCAATACTGCCCTACTTCCGGTTCGGGATCGATCTCATCGAATCCGGCATCGTCGTCCGATTCCACGCCTAGCAAGTTTTCGTCGGATTTGGCTCCGCGCTGCTTGGAATTTTTGGGCGACTTTCCTGTCACCATGCGGATGTAATCTTCCATTTCGTCATCCTTTGCTGCTAGGAAGTCAATTTTGTCCTCAAATAGGGCCATTCTCTTGTTAAGTTTGCTGACCCATTTTTTTGCGCCGGCGAGAGAGTCCGCACGCAAGATGATGGGCTCCTCACCCAAGATTTCGATATTGAAGTCGGTTTCCTTGGATCCGAGCTTGATCCTATCAACATCGCGCAGGTCGATACGATTCGCGACATTGTCATCGCCATCTTTGACTGCCGAAAATATCAAAAACTGGTTGAACGGGCGAAACCATCGCTTTTTCCATTTCTTGGCCAATGAGGTTTTGGTGTACCCCGGTTGCTTCCTGTGAAGCCACCCGTCCAGATACACATCCTCGAAAAAGGGATCGTCCAAAAACTCATCATCCGAGTCGTCAAAAGCTGAGTCGGAGTCCGACATTGCGATCCCCCCTCTCGTGGAGGAACACACAGCGCACCTGCTACTACCGCATCAGTGGAGACAACGGCACAATGTCCGTGGCACCACGCTGGTTTTAAAATGTGGCAAATTGTTGCGGTGCTTCGTTTCGGAGCATGCAACTTTCCACGCCAGCGCCAAAGTCGCAGCCACTCAACACATCTAGTCTACCATGTAGTTTTCCAAACAGGTCTTGATATGTGGCCGTGGTTGATCACGCCGGCAGTTGTTCGAACAAACGTTGTGACACTCTCGAACAAGGTGTTTGACATCTCCCCAACGGCATCTCATCAAACAACAACACATACGGTACATACATGCAACAGCGCACAGAATTCAGTTCTCAAACGACCCCATCCTCTCCCTCCAACAACTGCTGATACAATATGCGACCGGTCAGTCGCCACCCTCACTCAACACGCCGACTTCGTTGAGCAACACGCGCGACGTTGTCGGCGCCGCCAACAGCAAGCAAGCTAGCAAGCAAGCAAGCAAACAGGTAGGCGAGCGGCGCCGGAGTCACACACACACACACACACTCTCAGTCACACAGTCAATCAATCCATCAATCCAATCCGAGGAATGAATGACAACGACAACGACAACGACAACGACAACGACTGTCCAGCCACCAGCCAGCCAGCCAGCCACTCACCCACTCACTCCGCGAACTTTCCTTCCTCCTGCGAGCCTCAGCCAGTGAGTGAGTGAGTGAGTGAGTGAGTCGGAAAGTAAGCGAGTGAGTGAGTGAGTGAGTGAGTGAGTGAGTGAGTGAGTGGGAGTGAGTCACTGTGACTGTCAGCTGCTGCTCATCACAGAGAGAGTGAGTGAGTGAGTGAGTGAGTGCGTGAGAGGGGAGGAAGGAACGGGGACGGCGAGTTAGTTCAAACTCACTCACCCACTCACTCACTCACCCACCTTCACTCACTCAGTCACCCAGTCACTCACATACATACGAACCAATAAACGGTGACGGGGCACACACATTCCGCCACTCTCAAGTCACTCACCCACACTCATCACGTCAGTCACCCCACTGACCACTGACCACTGACCACTAACCACTAACCACACCATAACCACTGAAGAACTGAAGAGCCACAACACCACAACACCACAACACAGCGTCACTCACAGCCACACGCCCACCCACCCACCCATACAGTACTGTACAGTACTGTACAGTACTGTACGGGCAAACTAGTTAGTGCTAGTGCTAGTGCTAGTGCTAGTGGATCATGCATGAACTCGAACTCGCTTACTGATTGAGTGGCGAAGTCGTCAAGGGCGGCAGGTCGCTCAAGAAGGAAGGAAGGAAGGAAGGCTCACAGTCAGTCACAGTCAGTCACAGTCAGTCACCGTCAGGCCCACAGCCCACAGCCCACAGCGCCACTACAGTGCCCCCACGAAGTGAGTGAGGGTGAGAGCCGAGTCCAAAAGGTCTCTGCCTTCTTTTCTGTCTTTCTTTGAATGTTGAGTTTGAGTGCCTGTGAGGCTGCGAGGCTGTGAGGCTGTGAGGCTGTGAGGCTGTGAGGCTGTGAGGCTGTGAGCTGCGCAGTGAGTCACTCACTCACTCACTCACTCACTCACTCACTCTTGTGTGCTTCTTCAGAATGGATACTCTCGACTCTCGACTCCCAAAGTTAGTTGTAGTTGCTTGGCTCTCTACTCTGCTGTCTGCTGTGTCGGTCGTGTTTCGTGTTAGTGTTGTTTGTTGTTTGGATGTTTGTTTGTTTGTTTGTTTGCTGGCTTGGTTGTCGGAGGGAGTGGCGGTCTTGTGTTGTCTTGTGTTGTCTTGTGTTGTGTCGCGTCATGAACACGTTGTGCCGCGTTGTGGGCTTCGTTGCTCTCATCGTGGTGGATGAACCCAAATCAGCAAATCAGCTCTGTAAGGTACCTGGTAGTCGTCCGTCGTGAGTCGTGCGGAGGGATGTCCTCGCGTCACTCCGCGTTGCGTTGGGACTCGGAAAAATGTTCGCAAGTGATCTTGACCGCGTCCTGTTTCTTGTCTCCTTTTCTGGATTTTGTCGTGCACTCGTTGTAGTGAACAGGAGCTGCCCCACGCAAGGCAGCAATTGACCACGTTGCACCTTCGGACCTGCGCTACCGAGTGCTGCTCCTCCGCAGCGTTGCCCGCAGAGGGTTGTTGGAGCCGTAGCCGGCCCACCCCAACACTACAATGCGTGTCGTCAGTTGCCTTGTCGCCTTTCTCGCCGGTGTTTCCGGCGCCGAAGCTTTGACATCAATGCGCCACCACCATCATCGTGCGAGGGCAAATGTCGCTTCGCACAGACAATTGCTGGAGGACCTTCCGTGCCCCGCTGGCACGACGCGCGTGTTCGAACCGCAGCTTCGTTGTGCTCAATTGTCGGCTCCGACGGAGCCGGTCAATCTGGTGGTTGTGACTGATTCTACCTGCAAAGAGGTGCTTCAGGGCATCAAAACAAAATCGCCTCCGTACTGGGACCCTGAGATGGAGCGGTGCGCTGATGAGACGAGGGTGGGACTGCTTACGCAGTGCGCTCAAAAGGTCGGCAGCAACTTTTCGACGGCGCTCCAGGTACGTAATGACTGCACTTGTTTGAATTGCCTACCTTTGAAGATTGTCAACCACTACTTGTTGGGATTTTGGTGTGTCGTCGTAACATGAGTGCCCTGTGCTACTGCAGTCTCTGTGCCATTTCGACACCAAAGTCATGAACGCAGCGTTCCATTCGGTGAAGATCGTTCCCGCTCTGCCGGCGGTGGAAGTGCCGACCGGGGCCTTCGTCCCCGGCCAGCTCGTGCAGAAGAGGACAAGCATGTCATTGAGTCGCGAAAAAGAGCTGAACGACAACATTCATCCTGATCCCAAGACTCCAGACAAGCCGATCGAAAAGTTTGCAGATTATCCTACCGACTTGACAGCATCTGCTCAGCACCAGGTGTGTACTATTAGGCTCTGTTTGTTCTGTTCCTGCGCGCTGTGTGTCACTGTGATATTTATATTTCGTTTGTAGGCTGTGATTGCCCAGGCGACCTCTGGATGCCTAGGAGCTGGAAACGTGCGGGTTCCGTGCTCCAGTTTGTCGGCCGGTCACGCACAGGTGGCCATAAAATCTTTCACATACAGTGACTCAGCACCACCAGCATTGGCGGCGACCGGCGAAGAACCTGTCATCGTAGCTCCTCACACCAATTCAGGAAGCGTGCGAACAGTCTCTTTGGAAACCGTGGTCCCCGCCGGAGCGGTGAAAGTTGCTTCTCAGCAACCTGCCCAGCCAGCTGTCCCGAACGAGAAGTGGGCGCGGTACCCATCATCTCAGGTGAGCTCGGCCGCAGTGTCGATGGCAGTGAAGGCGCAGCAGGAGTCTGGTGTTCTTCCCCGTGCCCCAACTGTGTTGCACATTCGCACATAAAATTAACGATTATTTTCTTGCCATTCTGACCACATCCTCGCCAACTTGTTCGCCGACGACACGCGAAGTGACCGTTTCCCCAGCTCTCGTCAAACGCGGTTTTACAAATAAATAAATAGTTGGTAATGCTCTAGAAAAGGGTCACGTCACCCTACCCATACCATTTCTCGTCATCATAATCCGAGTCGTCGAAGTCTCTCTTTTCGTCGTCTTGTTCGTGCCGGATCATGTTGGTACTGGGCTCACGGGAAAATCGCTTCACTGTGACTGTGAAAGCCTGGGGCCCACCAAGATACAAAAACAGACGGTCAGCAACGTTGTTGAGCCTGCGGAACATGCACAATGTTTTGCGACACAAACTTGAACAATATCCTTGACATGAAACTGTTCTCGTGGCTGAGCATTGGCGTTTCGTAGCCTCTGTTCTCGATCCAGTGTGTCTAACGAGACGTGAGAGGGCGAAATGGTGCCGTCCGGGGCCACCCGGTTCACGCGTGTAAACAATGTTGCGGGAGGTTTAATGGCCAAAGGGCGTTCGAACACAACTTGCTGTGGTTCAGTCGCGCGTTGGTATCGAACTTTATTTCGCGAGCACGGGCAACAGAAGAAAGGGTGCCAGATTGCTACTGAAATCAGCAAGAGTACGGGCAGTGTGCCCAGCCCTCCGTCGTCGCAGGGTTCGTCGTTCCAAAATGGTCGCTGCACTGATCGCACAGCGTATGTCAGCAGAGCCACAGACGCGAAGCACACGTAGACAACTACGCGGACAAAGCTGCCCCCATTTTCAAGGTACACATCTGTTTTCCTTGCGTCATCTGAAACTGCGGGCACGAGGCGAAACAGGAACACCACTTCAAGTCCAAGGCCAGCTGCGCCCAATACGACGAACACTATTCCGACTCCGAGGCAAAGTGGAATGGTTGCAGCATACGAGCCACACGCAACAAGTGCGCAAGCTGTTACAATTGATGTGATGCGTCGCCAGGCGAGGCAGGAACGGCAGTCAAATATTGAGTCTTGAACCGCATCAACCACCTTCGGCCTGCCCGGGTCAAGCCGCTTCTCCCGAACGACGGCTAACTCTGGGAGCTGGAACTTGTTGCCGCTCATGCAGCTGTCCGCACAATACGGGTCACCACAGGCATGTTCAGGTTGTATCCATTTTGAATTCGCTCCATTTTTGTGGTTGTTTGTTGCTAAGAGTCCAAACCTTCCTCGACGTGTTCTAACCTGTGGCGAACCAACCCCACTCGTCAACTCCGCCACTCGTCAACTCCGCCACGAGTCAGCACAAATTGCGCTCGTCCACACCGCGCCACGTCCCCTTTCAGTTCAGTTCATGCGGGGTATTCCTGCCTCAACTGCCGACGCGCAGTTCTATCTTTGTTTCACACATCTTGTGCCACGCCGCATGTTGTTGTGTTGCAGTGTAAGTAGTCGTCGCAATTGCAGGGACGCGTGGACAATGCACACAACGAGCAACGAACGTGGGCATCGACAATCGACACTTGCTGCAGCGTAACCGTCACACAAGCCCACCGACCACCGACCACCGACCACCGACCACTGACTGACTGACTGACTCACTGCCACTGTGTGCGGTTTGTTTGCGGACAGTGGCTGACAGTGAGCGGACAGTGGCTGACAGTGAGGGAGGTGAGCATCGACTGACTGACTGACTGACTGTGGCTGCTTGCCACATCATGAGCACGAGTGCCTGGCCTTGACGAGGCAAGGACTGGGGCGTGAGCGGGGAAGCGCCGCACCATCCGACCGCTGCACTACCTCACCCTTCGCAGACCACCACAACCACCCAACCAACCAACTGTACAGTAGAGCGAGCAACTCCCAGTGACTGGCAGTGAGTGGTGGCGGGTTTACTCATTCATTGTGGACGGTCTTGGACGAATTCCTGATTAGGGATATGTATTGGATGTGATACGATGGGTGGGAATGCGTCGGAGTCGGTGGGATGGGATATCTACAAACGGGAAATGAAGTGTTTTGGTTTGTTTTGGTGTTTTGGTGTGCAGGCTGAGGTAGGTAAGTAGGTAGGTGACAGTCACTCACTCTCACTCACTCACTCTCACTCACCTCAGCTCTCAGTCAGCGGCTTCGTTCGTTCGTTGATCCTTCGTTCCTTCGTTCCTTCCTTCGTTCCTTCGTTCCTTCGTTGTTTCCATCCTTCGTTCTTCCCTTCGTTCGTTCCTTCATTCCTTCGTTCGTTCGTTCGTTGTTTCCTTCCTTCGTTGTTTCCTTACCTTCGTTCCTTCGTTCCTTCGTTCTTTCCTTCTTTCTTTCCTTCTTT
>ENA-OWNT01003934-OWNT01003934.1-seawater-metagenome-genome-assembly--contig:-NODE-3934-length-13504-cov-3.976912_pt1 | contig 13504 bp, 9 predicted proteins | sample MGYA00238136_ERZ651165 | MGnify/ENA primary metagenome ERZ651165 (study PRJEB26861, sample SAMN08777766) | seawater metagenome | isolation source: coastal seawater | place: USA: Florida | collected...
TCGAACAGGGTGACGACCATCTGGGCCGTGCGCTCGGCATCGACCAGGGGCAGCGAGCCATCGGCCGACAGCAGGGCAGCGGCCTGCTTCGCGAGCCGCTTGCGACCCTCCCGGGCGGACCGGAGCGTGGCATCGCCGGACTCGGCCTCGCGGAACACACGCTCGAGGTCGAGGTGGCGACCGACAGCGGCGGACATGGCCACGATGATGCGGGCGAGGCGCTCGTCGACCGGGGCCTCGGCCACGGCGATGTGCTGCAGGGTGGACTCGTAGTCGCGCACGACCTCGCGGCGCAGCTCGCGGATCAGGGCCTGCTTGTTGTCGAAGTACAGGTAGAAGGTGCCTTGCGCCACGCCGGCGTCTCGCACGATGGCGGACACCGGCGTCTTCGCGAAGCCATCGCGCACGAAGCGGGTGCGCGCGACCGCCAGGAGCTGGGCGCGACGGGGAGAATCCTGCACTGACTGATTGTCAGTCATGGGCGGAGGGTAGCCCCTGCGACGGCTGAGCGCCACCTTCACTGTGGGTTCTTCGTCTACGAGCCGGTCGCCCGGGCCCTTCGCGCGTCCCACCAGCGCAGGGCAGGCTCGGCGAACCAGATCGGGTACATCGCGAGGATCACGTAGGGGAACTGGCCCAGCTTCATCGTGGCGGCCAGGCCCAGGTGCATCACGACCCCCATCACCGCCCACCAGCGGGCGTAGCGGGTGAGGAGCATCACGGCGCCGATCTCGAACACCAGGGTGGCCCAGTCCATCGCGTGCATCAGAGGGAGGAGCTGATGCCCGAGCACCGGGTCGACCACGCCCGAGAGGGGGTCGGCCATGATGCGGTAGGTGGCAGGCAGGGCGCTGGGGTCGAGCCAGGCGCTCCAGTCGCGCAGGGGCTTGCACACCCCGGAGGCCGTGTAGATCAACACCAGCAGCCATGCCATCAGGTCGACCGGCCAGCCCGGGACGGTGTCGCGCCGCTGGGCCGGGCCGAGGCTCCAGCGACCGTCGGAGCCGCTGAACAGCAGGATGAGCAGCATGGTGCGGCAGATGTGGTCGACGCCCTGCTCGGCGAGGGTGTTGGCCATGCCGATCTGGGCTTCGCACAGGATGCCCACCACGATGGCTGGGCGGGTGAAGAGCCCGGCGGCGACGAAGAGGTAGCTGACGACGGCACCCCAGAAGGCCATGTGCACGGCCTCGGGGCCGAGGTCGGTCAGGAGCCAGAGCCGGTGGGGGCGGGCGAGGGAGTCGGGACCGGGCACGTAGAGCCAGGGCACGAGGCCCAGCCACCAGGTCCACAGCATGTCCAGGGCCATGATGCCGGCCATGCCGATGCGCACCGACGCCAGGATGCGGGTGTCGATGGGGCGGCCGACGTGGTCGACCCAGCGCTGCCACCAGCTGCTCATCGCTTCGTCCTCCGCACGGTCCAGTCGGGGGCGGAGGCCTCCGCCGAGCGCACGATCCGGAGCTTGCGCCCGGGCCACCGACCCTCCAGGCCGCGCATCTCGACGTGCTGGGCATCGGGCTTCTCCGTCAGCACCTCGGCGATGGCCCAGGCCATCAGGGCGTGTGTCACGGAGCCGGACTTGCCCCGCACCCAGTTCTTGGTGTGGTGACGCAGGCGGGGGTTGGCCAGCTGCGCGGCCCGAAACCGGTGCTCGGGGTGGTTGGACCGATGCCAGACCTCCCCGTCGACGCGGAGCTCCAGGCGGCGCGTGCGGCTGGCGCCGGTGGTGTAGAAGTGCCACCGCTGGTTCATGCCGAGGAAGCGTTCCACGGGCTCCAAGGGCTCCACCAGGGGACGCCGGAGCGCGACATCGAGGGCCACCAGCTGCTTGCGCACGGGGGTAGAGGCGCGCTTCGGGTCGGACTGGAAGAAGTCGAGGCCGGGGAAGCCCATCACGAGCAGGAACACGGCGGCCGCCAAGACCAGCGCCGCGCGGACCTGCGGCCACATCTCAGAGCACCGAGGGGTCGTCGGCCCGCTCGTCGTCGACGCCCATGCGCTCGCGCAGCTCGGGGTCGAGCAAGTGGGAGGCCCGCACGTTGCCGAGGGCGGCGAAGAGGTTGCCCTTCACCTTCGGGTTCTTCTCGTTCCACTCGTTCAGCAGGCGCTTGATCTGCTGCCGCTGGAGGTTCTCCTGGCTGCCACACAGGTCGCACGGGAGGATGGGGAAGGCCTTCTCCCGGGCCAGCTGCTCGATCTCTTCCTCGGCACAGCGGATGAGCGGCCGGATGACGACGTTCTTGCCGTCGTCGGAGACCAGCCGCGGCGGCATGGCCTTGATCTGACCGCTGAAGAAGAGGTTCAGCATCAGGGTCTGGATGGTGTCGTCGCGGTGGTGGCCGAGGGCGATCTTGTTGCAGCCCAGCTCCTGGGCGGTGGTGTAGAGGATGCCGCGACGAAGCCGGGAACAGAGCGAGCAGAAGGTGTTGCCCGCGGGAATCTTCTCCTTCACCACCGAGTAGGTGTCGCGCTGGATCATGTGGTGCTCGAAGCCTTCGGCGTCGCACCAGTCGGCGATGACGTGCTGCTCGAACCCCGGGTGGCCCTGGTCGAGGTTGACCCCGATGAGGGTGAAGTCGAAGGGGGCCTTGCGCTGCACCTCGCGGAGCAGCCACATCATGGCGTAGGAGTCCTTGCCGCCGGACAGGCCGCAGAGGATGCGGTCGCCAGGCTCTAGCAGGCGGTACATCTGCGAGGCCTTGGCCACCTGGTGGCGCAGGCGCCTCTCGAGCCGCTGGCCGGAGCGGACGCGGGCCTCTTCGCGATCGTCGACGGGCTGGGCGGTGGCTGAGGTCGCGGTCATCGGTCCTCCCGGGGGCCGGATGCCCGGCGGCGGGTCAGCCGGCCTCATAGCGCGCTGCCGACTCGGCCACCGCCCGCAGCGCCTCGAGCCCCTGCACGAGCCGGGGACCGGGGCGACCCAGGAAGGCCTCGGGCACGAGGTGCACCTGATCGCGACGCAGGGCCGGGGTGCCCGCCCAGGCTGCTCGGCGCGTCACCACATCCCGGCGATAGCGAGGGAAGGGGACGCCGCACCAGCAGACCACCACGGCGTCGGGTGCCATGGCCACGACCTCCGCGTCGGTCACGGGGCGGGACTTGCAGGGGTCGCTGGCGAGGGGGTTCTCGGCGCCGGCCCGATCGAGCAGCTGCGTGACCCAGCTGTCGCGGCCCGGCACGATGACCGGCTTGGGCCACCACTCCACCAGCACCTTGGGCCGGTGAGGGAGGGGGGGACGTGGCGCCAGGCCCGCCGCGAGCTCCTCGGCGAGAGCCACGCCTCGCTCGGCATGACCGAGGGCGTCGGCGATGGTGCGCACGTCGTCGAGCATGTCGGCGATGGCGACGGGCTCGGGGGCGAGGAAGGGCAGGCCCGCCTGCTCCAGGCCCTCCACGATGGCCTCGTGCCCCGGCACGGTGAGGCTGGCGAGGACGAGGTCGGGCTTCAGTGCGGCGACGGCGTCGATGTCGATCTGCAGGTCGGGACCCACCCGGGGCAGGCGGGCCACGACCTCGGGGGGGAAGTCGGAGTGGTCGTCGACGCCCACCAGGAGGTCGGCCAAGCCGAGGGCGCACACGATCTCGGTGTTGGAGCAGGCGAGGCTGACGACACGCACGGGCAGTCCTCGGGCGGTGGAGGGAGGGGCCAAGGGGGCGCGGGTGGTGTAGATTATCGCCGCATGTGGATCCTGACCCTGATCAGCCTCGCGTGGGCGGCGGACTGTCCCGAGCCGGCGACGACGGTGACCCTCGCGGCCACCATCGACGAGGCCGAGGCCTCCTACACCGACCTCGACCTCGACACCTTCGACGCGAGCCTGGCGTCGCTTCGGGCCCAGGTGCCCTGCCTGCAAGAGCTGGTGCCCACCCCGCTGGTGGCCTCTCTGCATCGCACCGAGGGCCTGAAGGCCTTCCTCGACGGTGCCCCCGACTCCTCCCAGCGCGCGTTCGCCGCGGCGCGCACCCTCGAGCCGGCGTACCGATTCCCCCGCAGCATGGTGCCCGAGGGCAACCCGCTCCTCGAAGACTACGAGGCGATGGACCCCGCCGAGCAGGTGATGGCGGCGGTGCCGGCGCCGGCGGAGGGGTCGCTGCGGCTCGATGGCCGCGTGAGCAGCGAGCGGTCCACCACCTACCCGGTCTTGTTCCAGCGGGTCGACCAGGCCGGTGCCGTGGTCGCGTCGGCCTACCTCTGGCCCAGCATGCCGCTGCCGAACTACGAGCTGGCCCCGGAGGGTGGCGAGGGCCCCTCCCCGGGTGTGAAGGCAGCGCGGGTGGGGCTGTTCGCAGGGGCCGGAGCGGCGCTCCTCACCTCCGGCATCATGTACGGCATGGCGTCGGCGGCCCATCGTCGCTTCGACGACCCGTCCACACCCTACGCCGAGCTCGACGCCGCACGGCGCACCACGAACACGCTGGCGGCGGGGTCGGGAGTGGCCGCCGCGGTGGCCGTGGGAGCCGGCGTCGGTGGTGTGTTGGTCGGGCGGTTCTGACGCGTGGGCTTCCTCCATGCCGAAGAGATGGTGGACCGCTACGTCGTGGAGTCCCTCCTCGGCGAGGGGGGCATGGCCTCGGTCTACCGGGTGCGGCACCACACCCTGGGCACCGTGCATGCCCTGAAGGTGCTCACCCTCCGGGCCCGCGACGTTCGGCGGCGCACCATCCAGGAGGGCCGTGTCCAGGCCTCGCTCGACCACGCCAACATCGTGCGGGTGCACGACGTCATCGACGTGAAGGGCTCGGTCGGCCTGCTGATGGACTTCGTCGACGGACCGAGCCTCGACGAGTGGCTCGACGCCTACACCCCCACCTTCGACGAGGCGATGGCCCTGTTCCGGGGCATCTGCGCCGGCGTGTCCCATGCCCACGCACGGGGGCTCATCCACCGCGACCTGAAGCCTGCCAATGTGCTCCTCGCCCCGGTCGATGGGCGCCTCGTGCCCAAGGTGACCGACTTCGGCTTGGCCAAGGCGGTGGGCGGCGACTCGGCAGCCCACAAGACCCGCACCGGCGCCACGATGGGCACCCCCGGGTACATGGCCCCGGAGCAGATCAACGACGCCTCCAACGTCGATCGGCGCGCCGACACCTGGTCTCTCGGCTGCCTCATGTACCGGCTGGTGTGTGGGCGGCCGCCCTTCGACGACGACCACATCGCCACCCTCTTCAACCTGGTGCTGGCGGGCAACTACCCCCCTCCCCGAGAGGTCAGCCCCGACCTCCCCGACCGGGTCTACATGGCGCTCGATGCCCTCATGGAGATCGAGGCGCCCCATCGCATCGCAGACCTCGACCGCCTGGTGGCCTTCCTCGACGAAGAGGAAGGGGCGGAGCTCCCCGACGAGGCGGTGCCCATCGGTGAGCTCGGTGAGACCCGCGAGGTGCGCACCACCCACAGCACCTGGGTCGACGCCGGGGGGGCCGCTGGCGAGGTCGCCACGCAGATCGCCAAGGCCCGGCAGGAGGCCCTCACGCCGCTGCCCGCCGTGGAGCGCCAGAACACCTGGTCCCCCGACGCCGGCAGCAACACCCTCGCGCCGGTAGCCACGCTGGGGGGCGGCACGGGCCCCGTGCCCAGTGTGCCGGCTGGCCGCTCGCCGCCCGGGCAGGCCTCCTCGGGAGCCCTCCCGGCGGTCCGCCCTCCGTCCATGGTCGACCGGCTCGTGCGCCTGGTGGGGCTCCTCGCTCTGGCGCTGATCTTGGTGGTGTTCGCCGCGGCAGGTGGCGCTGGTCTGATGTGGCTGGTGCTGCCCTCCGACGACCCCGTGGTGGTGCCCGACCCGGGCGTTGCACCGGCCCCGGAGGCCATGCCGGTGGAGCCGGAGCCGGAGCCGGAGCCGGTCACCGAGCCGGAGCCGGTCACCGAGCCGGAGCCGGTCGCGACGCCCGAGCCCGAGCCTGCGTCCGTACCGACGCCGCCGGTGGAGCCCGAGCCCGTTCCTGCCCCTGTTCCTGCCCCCGTTGCGGCACCCGAGCCCGAGCCCGAGCCCGAGCCGGCTCCTGCGCCGGCGCCCGGCGGGACCGTCACGGTTCGGGGCGCGGCCGTGGTCTTCGTCAACAAGGCGACCCAAGCCCGCCACGATGGCCCGCGGCTGCCCCCGGGCAACTACGCCATCGAGGCGTCGTTCGGCGGCGGCGACCCCGTTCCCGGTGCCGGCGACCTGACCGTCATCGATGGCCGCAGCTACACCCTCGAGTGCATCCCGAGGGCGCGACGCTGTGTGAGCCGCTAGATGCCTAGGCCTAGGACGGCTCGTTCAGAAGTCCGGGTTCCTGTCCGCCCACAGACCGTTCGCCGAAATCCAACGTTGACCCGATTCGCCCTGTGGACGATGCGGTGTTGGCTGGACATCGGGCCGCAGTGGCAGTGGACAGAAGGGGCGGCGAGTCCATCTGGCATATGTCGTCGACAGCGCCGGCCCAAGCGACGAAGCGTACGTCCGTACGCGAGGAGGGCAGGGCCAAGTTGTCGGCGAAATAGGCCGATGAATCGCCGTCCTAGTCGAGCCGGCGGTGGGACTCCCGCACGGCACCCGGCAGCATCATCGCCGGGCTCATCGCCTCCACGCAGCGCTGCCGCGGGATCCGAGGCCGGCGGTGAATGGGGTCGGCCTCGGCCATCACGTCCCTCACCGGGCGCAGCACCACGGAGGTGCCGGCCAGCCCCGCGACGACGACCCCCTCCCCGTGGAGAGCGTGGGCAGCGGCCGCATCGGCGAGTCGTACTGCGGTGAGGCGGTCCTGAGGCGACGGCCTCCCCCCTTGCTGGAGGTGACCCAGCACGCAGACGCGGGTGTCGAAGCGGTCGCCGCTCTCGGCGTCCAGGATCCGGGCCAGGGCCCGGGTGTCCCAGGTCTCGGTGACCCCGTCGGCGAGCAGCACCAGCCCCACCGTGCGCCCGCGGTCGAAGGCATCGTTGAGGCGCCGCGCGTCGGCGGTGAGCCGCGCGAGGTCCAGGCCCTGCTCGTGGGTGTAGACCAACTCGGCCCCGCCCCCGAGACCGGCCTGGGTGGCGAGGTAGCCGCAGCGCCGACCCATCACCTCGACGACGAAGACCCGGTCGCGGGACCCCACCGCGGACAGCTTGAGCCGGTCCACCGCCTCGATGATCGCGTTGACGGCGGTGTCGCAGCCCACGGAGAGCTCGGTCCCGGGCACGTTGTTGCTGATGGTGCTGGGGACCACCGCCACGGGCCGCGGGCCCTCGGCCAGCCAGTGGGCCGTGAGCAGCGCGCCGAAGCCCCCCGCCAGCACGAGGCCGTCGATGCCCGCCTCTTCCATCGCCCGCTGCACCGCGAGGCGGCCGGCGGCATCGTGGATGCGCCACCGGTTGGTGCCCCATTGGGTGGAGCCGAGGCCGCTCACCCCGTGCAGCTCATGCTCCTCGAGAGGGCGCGCCCGCTCGTCGAGCAGCCCACGCAGCCCCTCTGGCGCCACCCAGGGTGCCCCGCCATCCGCCGCGACGCGACGGGCGAAGGCCAGCACGGCGGCGTTCATCCCGGGGGCCGGCGCCCCGATGTGGGCGATGAGCACCCGCTTGGCCTGCCGCCGCCCCTGGCGATCCGGCAGCACCGTGGCCATCCGCTCCACCAGCGGCCGGAGCGAGGTGAACTCCTCGCCGCGTGCCGCCACGGCGTCCGCGAAGCGACCATCGTCGATGGCCCGCCCCACCTCGCGGGTGCGTTCGACGCACTCCATCAGGGGCCGGGTGACGATGTTCTCGCCCTCGGTGGCCAGCAGCACGGGGAGCTCGTCGGGCCCCATGGCGGTGAGCACGTCGGTGGCGCGGGCCCCGAGCATCGTGGACATCACCCGGTCGTAGGCGGTGGGGGCCCCGCCGCGCTGCACATGACCCAGCACCGTGGTGCGGGCCTCCAGGCCGAGCTGATCGGCCAAGGCCCGGCGCACCTGGCCCGCCTTGATCCGCTCGCCGTCCCGCGTGGCCGCGCCCTCCGCGAGGATGACGATGCGCTTGCGGCGACCTGGGCGGGAACGGATGGCGGCCACCATGTCGCCGACCCAGTCCTCGGCAGGCTCCTCGGGGAGAAGGACGTAGTCGGCGTCGGTGCAGGCAGCGGCCGCGAGGGCCAGGTAGCCGCAGCGTCGGCCCATCACCTCGACGACGAAGGAGCGCTGGTGTGACCGAGCGGTGGAGGTGAGCGTGTCGATGGCCTCGACGATGCGGTGCAGGGCCGAGTCGCAGCCGATGGTGCGGTCGGTGCCCCACATGTCGTTGTCGATGGAGCCCACCAGCCCCACCGCCCGCAGGGCCCCGTGCTCGGCCGCCACCGCCTCGGAGACCGTGCCGTCGGCCACCAGCGCCGCCACGTGGTCGGCCCACTCCCGGCGCAGCAGGTCGCAGCCCGTGAGCGAGCCGTCGCCTCCGACCACCACCAGACGGCTGACCTCGTAGGCCAAGAGATTCGCCACCGCCCGGCGGCGCCCCTCGGGGGTGCGGAAGGCATCGGAGCGCGCCGTGCCGAACACCGTGCCGCCGAGCTGGAGCACGTTGGACACGTCGTCCCAGGTGCACGGGCGCACGAGGTCGCCCCCCTTCACGAGGCCCGCGTAGCCCTCGTGGATCGCCAGCACCTCGATGCCCTGGGAGAGTGCTTGGCGCACCGCCCCCCGCACCGCTGGGTTCATCCCCGGGGCATCGCCCCCACTGGTGAGCACGCCGATCCGCATGGGACCTCCCGAGGGGCCAACCTCGCCTGGCGCGCCGCGGACGGCAAGGGCCCAGGGCGAGACACCGAGACGACCCCACGGAGGAGCGAGCCAGCTGCTACCGTTCCTCTATGTTCACCACCCTCCTCCTGTCCCCCCTCGGGGTGCAGCTCGCACTGGCCGATACCCTCACGGTCCCCGGCCAGTACAGCACCATCAGCGCCGCCATCAGCGCCGCCAGCCCTGGCGACGTCGTGGAGGTCTCGTCGGGCACCTACTGTGAGGAGCCCGACCTCACGGGGGTGCAGAACGTCACCGTGCGCGGCGTCACCAACGGGGGCGGTCCGGTCATCGTCGACGGCACCTGTGCCGCGGGCTCGGCCGTGATCTACGTGACCACCGGCGGCAACGGCGCCGTGTACGAGAACATCGAGCTCGACGTCAACGGGGGGTTCCTCGGCGTCCTCGTCGAGGACAACGCCACCGCCACCTTCCGCGACGTCGTGTTCCGCAACGGCGACGCGGGCGTCACCTCCCACAACCATGGCGGCGCTCTCCACGTGGAGCCCGGCGCCAACGTGGTGTGCGAGGGGTGCCAGTTCACCCAGAACGTCGGCGACCAGGGCGGCGCGGTGTACGTCCAGGGGCGGCTCGAGCTCATCGACAGCGTCCTCTGCGACAACCACGCCACCAGCTCCCACGGCGGCGCCGTGAGCACCGCCTCCGACGGTCAGCTCATCGTGCGGCGCACGGCCTTCGTGCGCAACGAGTCCGCCAGCAAGGGTGGCGGCTTGTACGTCAGCGGCGACGGCCCCCATGTGGTGCACAACAGCGTGTTTCTCGCCAACGAGGCCCCCGACGGCGCCGGCATCCACGTCGGCAACGCCCTCGACCTGCGCAGCACCATCCTCATGGGCCAGATCGGGTCCATCGCCAACGACAACGACGACGAGAGCAACACCGGCTCGAGCAACCTCTACTGGGACAACGCCCTCGGCAACGCGCAGGAGCACTTCGCCTCCGACATCTTCGCGGATCCTGGCTTCCGCGACGTGGGCACCGGCTGCACCTTCGACCTCGTCACCTCCGGTGCCGGCAATGGCATGGGCGATCCCGGCCTGGGCGCCCCCTTCGACATCGGCATCTACGGGGGCGACCCCACCCTGACCGACGACGACAACGACGGTCATCCGTCCACCCTCGACTGCAACGACGCCGACGACCGCGCCTTCCATGGCGCCCCCGAGCGCTGCAACGGGGAAGACGACGACTGCGACACCGTGGTTCCGTCCGACGAGATCGACACCGACGGCGACCTGTTCGCCACCTGCGACGGCGACTGCTCGCCCGACGACAGCGGGGTCTACCCGGGGGCCCCCATCGACGACATCGACGTGGGCGACCTGCAGGATGTCGACTGCGATGGGTTCGACGAGTGCTTCGCCGACGGCGACGGCGACGGTGTGGGTGTGAGCGGCAACTACGCCTCGGCAGGCGACGGCGGCACCTGCGTCACCATCGCCGGAGACTGCGACGACAGCGACGGCGACGCCTTCCCCGGGCAGCAGTGGTACGTCGACTGCGACGGCGACGGCGCCCACGTGCCCGATCCCACCACCGCCTGCAGCGCCGACGAAGCGGTGGCGCTGGCCTGCGGGGCATCCGGCCCCGGTGCAGCCAGCCTAGTGCCCGGCGACGACTGCGACGACGACGACGCCGACAACTACCCGTCGAATGCCGAGGTCTGCGACGGCGCCGACAACGACTGCGACACGGACGTCGACGACGCCGACGACGACGTTCAGGGCGGCAGCACCTGGTACGTCGACCTCGACGGCGACCTCTACGGCGACCAGCCCGTGCAGGCCTGCGTGCAGCCCGCCAATGCCGTGTCCCTCGGCGGGGACTGCGACGAGGCCAACCCCGCCGTGAACCCTGGGGAGCAGGAGGTCTGCGACGCCGGGGCGAACATCGACGAAGACTGCGCCAACGGCGCCAACGACGACGACCCCAACGTGGTCGGCCAGCTCTCCTGGTACCGCGACGGCGACGGCGACACCCACGGCGACACGCCCCTGGGTAGCTCCTGCGAGCCGCCCGAGGCCGGCGCCGTGACCATCGACGGGGACTGCGACGACGCCCTCTCGTTCGTCTACCCGGGGGCCCCCGAGCTCTGCAATGGCGTCGACGACGACTGCGACAACGTGCCCGACAACGACATCGTGACCCTCGACTGGTACGCCGACGGCGACGGCGATGGCTATGGCGCCGAGGGCTCGAAGGTGCTCCTCAGCGACTGCGCCGACCCCGGGGCCGGCTACAGCCACCAGGCCACTGACTGCAACGACGGCGACGACGCCATCCATCCCGGCGTGACCGACGACGACTGCGACGGCGTCGACGACGACTGCGACGGCACCGCCGACAACGCCGCCGGGGGCAACCCGGCCAACCCGCTGTACGACGACGGCGACGGCGACGGCTACGGCAGCGGTGGCCTGGTGGGCTTCGGCTGTCCGACCGCCACCCTCGCCCCCAACGGCGACGACTGCGACGACGCCGAGCCCCTCGTGAACCCCGGCGAGACCGAAGTGTGCAACGACGGCCTCGACAACGACTGCGAGCCCCTCACCCTCGACGTGTGCACGACGGGCGACACGGGCGAGACCAGCGACACCGGCACGGAGCCCACCCCGACCGGCGAGACGGGCACCGCCGAGCCCACCGGCGACACCAGCGACACGGGCCTGCCCCTGGACAGCGACGGCGACGGCGTCCCCGACAGCGAGGAGTCCACCGACGACAGCGACGGCGACGGCCTGCCGGACTACCTCGACCCCGACAGCGACAACGACGGCCTGCCCGACGGCCTCGAGGGCGACGGCGACGCCGACGGCGACGGCATCCCGGACCGACTCGACCCCAGCGACAAGGGGGTGCCCCCGGCACCGACCGGGCCCGAGAGCATCGACTACGGCTGCGGCTGTGCCAGCGCGGGCCCCACCGGCACGTGGCTGCTCCTGCCCCTCCTGCTGGTGGGGCTGCGCCGCCGCCGCTGAGTCGCTCGGAGGTTCAGGGCCCCGGAGGGCAGACCACCGGGCCCAGCGGCAAGCTCTGGTCGGCGGCGAAGCCGAAGGTGATCTCGCTCATGTGGGTGGTGCCGAGGTAGTGGTGGACTTCCTCCACGGCACCGGCCCCGGCCTCGTTGGAGCCGGGGCCCGTCTCGTAGCCAGCGGCGGCGACCACGGTGCGGCCGTTGGCCTGGAAGAGCATGCGTGTGCCGGGGTCCGGGCGGTCGCGCCAGTACATGTTGACGTACCAGGCCTCGTCTTCCACGGGCAGGGGCACGTAGTAGGCGGCCTGACCGTAGCGGCTGCCGCCCTCCCCTGCCGGAGCCCAGGGCTCCTGCCGGTTCATCACGTAGCCGGTGGCAGCCTCGCTGATGGCGTAGTGATTGGCCAGGCCATCGGTGAAGCTGGCGGGCCAGCCGTTGGTGAAGGACTCGGCGACCGTGACGAGGTGGGCCTCCTTGACCACCGGGGCGGTGGTGGGCGTGCTCAGGAACACGTCGCCCCCCGAGACCGTGCAGTCGGCCAGAGCACAGCTGCTCCAGTACATCTCGACCTCGGTCGGGGTGAAGCTGCAGTCGACCTCTTGACCGGGAAGGAAGCCCACATCGAGGGTGTAGGGGCCGTCCTGTGGCACGCCGCTGGCGTCGACCCAGGTGTCGATGACGAGCCAGTAGTCACCAGGCTCCAGGTAGGCCGACAGGCCCACGTGGTCGCGGTCGATGCAGGCGGACGGGTCGGGGGCGGAGAGCAGGTGGACGTCGACGTCGATGCCGTCCCCCTCCACCTCGTCGATGGCCACAGTGAGCAGGCCGTCGGTGGGGAGCGTCACCCGGTACCAGAACTCGGGCCCGGACTCGTCGATGCCGGGGTCGCAGCCGTAGCTGTCGACCTCCCACCAGCTGCTGTCGGTGGTGGAGCGGCTGTCGGTGTACGGGAAGGCGGCGATGAGGAAGGGGTCGCAGGCGTTGCCGAGCTCGCCGCAGCCGGACCCGGTGTCGGCGGTGTCGGTGTCGGTGTCGGCATCGGTGTCGGTGTCGGTGTCGGCATCGGTGTCGGCGTCGGTGTCGGTGTCGGTGTCGGCATCGGTGTCGGTGTCGGCATCGGTGTCGCTGTCGGACGCCTCGACCGGGCCGAGGTCTTCGGTCTTCGTGGTCGAGGCGGTCGACCCACAGGCCACCAGGCCGAGCACGCCCAGTAGGCCCCGTCGCACGCTCAAGCCCGGAAGCTGTCGTGGTAGCCCGGGTCTTCCACGCTCGCCGCCGCGGCGGTGCGCTGCAGGGGCTTGTAGGTGTCGAGCATCACGGCCAGCTCGTTGGTCTCTCGGTGGCCCATGCTCGCGGCGTAGGCGCCGGGGTGGGGACCGTGGGGGATGCCGGCGGGGTGGTGGGAGATGCTGCCCGGACCCACGCCCTTGCGCGAGGTGAAGTTCCCGGCGGCGTAGAACAGGAACTCGTCCATGTCGACGCTGCTGTGGGGGTAGGGGCAGGGGATGGCCTCGGCGTGGAAGTCGACCGCGCGGGGCACGAACGAGCACACCAGCGCGCCGGGGGCGGCGAAGGTGCCGTGCCAGGTGGGCGGCAGGTGCACCAGCCCGGCCCGCGGCTGGAAGTTCAGGATGGGGAACACCCAGGGGTAGACCGTGCCGTCGTAGCCGACACAGTCGAGGGGGTTGTGGGGCAGCTCGTAGTGGGTCCAGCGGCCCTGCCGCTTCACCGCCATGCGCCGCAGCCCCTCGTCGACCTCCACCAGCTCGGGACGGCGGA
>ENA-OWNT01003935-OWNT01003935.1-seawater-metagenome-genome-assembly--contig:-NODE-3935-length-13500-cov-3.846458_pt1 | contig 13500 bp, 11 predicted proteins | sample MGYA00238136_ERZ651165 | MGnify/ENA primary metagenome ERZ651165 (study PRJEB26861, sample SAMN08777766) | seawater metagenome | isolation source: coastal seawater | place: USA: Florida | collected...
TGGGCGGCGACGATCTTGCCTTTCATTTGAGTCAGCAGGTCGGTGATGGTTTCCGAAGCCTGACGGGCCACTGCGACGGTTGATTCTCCGAGGCTGAGGCTATCGGAAATGGCGCTGAAGCCTTTCACATCCGATTCCATGACTTTCGAGATTGCCCAGACTGCAGAGTTGTCTTTGGCCGAAGAGACGGATTTGCCCGTCGAAATCTCGTTTTGCGTTTTTTCGAGGTTGGAATTGATCGACTTAAGCGTTTGCAGCGCCACCATGGAGCTGTTGTTTGTCAGAATGCTGGACATAGCAGATTTCCTTTAGTCATGGGGTGCTTTTCACCCGATTACATCCCGCCCCCAAAGGACGGACCAAACGTCTTTCTGACCACTGCGATCACCATCCGGCATCGCGCCACCCTGATTTCAAGGTGCGCCGCTACATTGGCGCGGTATGTGCTAATGGAATGCTAAGGTCCCAAAAGCAGATGTATCGCATTTGCATAAATCGCTGCTTTAAGCCCTTTTTTCAATACTGCTGCTGACGGTGGTGCCAAACCTGGTTTTGCGGCCGGCGCTGTCATAGGTTTCAAGCCCCTCCCGGACTTTGCGCAGCTCCGCCATTCGGGTGGCCACAGCCCGAATACCTGCCAACGCGTTATCAAGCAGGGCCTGATTGCGGTGTACCTTGTCGCGCAGCGGTGTCAGCCGGTCCTGTTCGATTGATTCAATTGCCGTTATCTGATCGATGACCTGATCCTTTTCCGCCATCAGGTCGGTCAGCATGTCCAGCATGCCGCCGGTCAGAGCCTGTCGTTCGCGGTCCAGAATCGCATCCAGCCGGTCGATGAGTTCATCGGTGGTATCAGTTTTCATTTTGCTGCTCCATCAGTGCGTTAAACAGTGTCTCGGCGAGCCCGATTCCGCCGGATCTTGAGATTTCCTGCGCCTGTGCACGGACCAGGAAAGAGCCAAATTGATCTTCCCCAGCGCCGCCGCCGAACCCGTCGCGAGTTTTTCCAAGTCCTGCTGACTTGAGCATTTCCGCCAGGAAGGCGGCCTCAAGATCCATGGCAGCCTTGCGCAACGGGGACTCGTCCACCGGTCGTGTCTGGAGGGTTTGGGCTGACGGGATGGTGGGTGGCGATATTGGCGTCATTGGAATTGCCTCGAATTGCTCAGATTTTTTTCAGAATGCGCATCATCGAGTTAAAAAAATAGAAACTGCCTTTTGCACATGGTGCATGGAACACTGGCAGAAGGCCTAAAGACTATGAACCTGTCGTCATTCATCCCCCATTCGACCTACGCGCAGCAGGGACCGGAACCTATGGAGGGTAAATCGTTATCCCCCCGGCGGTTCGCAGAGTCTTTCGAACAGGTTCTGTTCCAAATGGAAGAGTTGGAAAACCGTCGTCCCGTTGCCTCGGCCTTAGAAGACGTACCGCAGGAAGAACCGGAGGCGCCAGGGCCAGAAACCATCGTCGATGCCGATATGCCTGCGAACACCGAGCCAGTCGATTCGGATCAATCCCGAGGGACGGCAGATGTTTCGCCGGAACCGCTCAACCGTTCAATACGCAATGCTTCGAGAGCCGAAGTAATCGTGCATCAGGTCAGAGATGGTTCTGTTCCAGGTGCCGATGGGCCAACCGTTTCCCCCGTTGAGCGGCCTGCATCCGGGCGGTCAGGCGTACTTACGGCAGTTGCGGCGTCAACCACTTGGCGAGCTGAAGCGAACATCACAAGGGCAGGCGATCAGATGCAAACTTCTGTCGTGATGCCCGAGCAAACTGACCTGATCGTGCCGAGATCCCAGGCCGCTGTAGGGCAGAGCGAGCCGGCGGCAGGGCAGTCAGATACGGGTAGCCCTCGGTCGCTCTCCGTCGATGCGTCATCTAGCCGGAGTGGTGTCCAAGACCCCGATATGTCGCTACGACACACGACAATGACCGTCACATCGGCGCAAGCTGACCCAAGCCGAGTGAATGAATCCCTGAATCAGGAGCAGGTACATTCGGACGTACCGCAAACTCCGGTGACCCATAGGGAGCCCGCACTGCGCGGGACGCTCATCGCTGCTTCTGTACCAGCAGAAATGGTTACTGTCGGACCGTCAACAGAGCAAAGCGAGGCGCTCGGGTTGTCGGTTGCCGAAGGGCGTTTGCAGTCAGCGGGGTCAGACGCCACTGCACGTTCCGATGCTTCCGGTCAATATCACGCAGTTGATGAGACCGACGTCTCTGCGCCGTGTGTCGATGACGCCCGACGTGGTGCGTCACGCGAGTTGCAACGCCCGGCGAGGTTAAACATGGTAGCCGCAACCCCTGCACCCGTTCCGCTGACAAATGAACCAAGCGGCGCGGTCGGTCACTCTCCAACTGCGAATTTGTCGGCAACCCAAGGAGCAACGCAGATTAACCGTTCCCTGCCGCCGGAACTGTCTGCGCAGGTTCCGCTCGAATCCCCGCCAACTGCGTTTGTACCAAAGAGCAGGCGTGACGTGCCTTCTGCGGCCCAATCCCAGCCGGCTAAACTCGATTCACGCACGCAAACGGGACAATCGTCGGAGCCCAACCCAATAAATACCGATCGGTTTCGCGGCGAGTCGGCCGCAATATCTCAGCCGCTGAAATTTTCGCAAAGGCTGAGTCCCGAGCAGGCCACGGGCATGACAGAGCAACCTGCTCGCCCGACCGAAAACTTGCCGAAATTCGCCAGACAACTCGTAGATGGTATTGAACAGCTATCGGTTCAGTCTGCTCGTGATGGTGACACGGTCGCGAAACTCACCGAGCCGTATTCTTCAACTGCCCGACCGCTACAGCATTTGATCGGCGGTTCGGTGCCGTCGGATACTGGTGGCGATTTCGGCGGACAACTGGCTGAATCCCGAACCGCCCGCCACAAGGTTTCGATTGCTCCTGCTACCAATTCGCCGCACCAAGCGGCGATTCTGGCAACTGCAAAAGACGTATCTGTGAAAGGAACAGCCGATAGGCCCGGTCTCGTTCTTCCCCAGGTTGAAACCCGATCAGGCGTTGGCTCTCTGTCTGGTAACCTGAAGCTTGAGTCCCGGTCTGCGGAGAGTGCCGCGCAAACAAGGCAAACAGAGAATCTCGCACCAAGACGTGCGGTTTCTGCGCCTGAAAAAACCGAGGCGCAAAAACCCGTTGTTCCGCCGGAGAGCGATCTCGCCAACCCTCAACACGACAAGATTAAAGTTGTTGCAAAGAACGATAGGTCTGCGGTCTTGATGGGAGCACGTCAAATGGCAGACATTCGGTCGGAAATTTCCCGAACGACCGAAGCCGAACGGCCCGTTAGTGGCGCCGCTTCAACGAACAGCAGGATTTCGTCATCTCCGGCTCCATCGGATTTCGGTGCTTTGGTGACTCACAATATTGGTCAGGCGGCAGTCGGATCTGTCTTTTCGAGTTCGAGTGAAACGCCAACCGCAACCGTCGCTCTGCCCGGCGCAAACGTGCCGGAGATTTCAACGGAAATCACTGCGGCACGGATCGATCCGCGCCGGCGACATGCCGCTGATCGGACGCAATCTGTATCGCAGGGGCCTCTATTGACGACAAGAGCGCAGCAAGCAGAACCGCGGAGCCCGTTTCAGGGTTCCGCACCGGCGGCCTTGGCACAGCCCGTCTCTGATCATCTGAGCGTGTCGCGGGCCCATCAAAAAGGAGAGTTCGAGGACTTCATTTCCGACCATGGTTCGGTTTTGCGCGCTGACGGTCCTCAGTCGTCGGGCGCGGGGGCCACTCACTCTCTGGGGGTATCACGCACCGATTTTGGGCGGCACGTGGCGGCGCAGGTCATCGATGTCTTGCCATCTCGCGCGGACCGTCCTGTGGAAATTTCGCTAAACCCCGAAGAGCTTGGCAGGGTTCGTATGACGGTGATCACAGGTGATAGCGGTGTTACCCTCTCCATCGTTGCTGAGCGGCCAGAAACGCTCGACCTTTTGCGCCGCCATATTGATCAATTGGCGACCGAATTGCGCCGCTTGGGTTACGAGTCGCCAAGTTTCGAATTCTCCGGCTCGGATTCCGGGCAACGCGGGTCCGATCAAGACACCGACGCACATACGGGCGTCCCGATGACAACTGGCGAGACGGACGAGTTGCCACCGACAACTACCTCGCCACCTGAGCCGACAGCAACGCCAGCCCGAGCCGCTTCGGGTTTAGACCTGAGAGTTTGATCCATGACCACATCCGTTACCTCCCCGACCATACCGACAACAACGGCGACAGGCTCCACCGCGACTTCGACAGGTCGAACGACGGCCTTGGCGTCTGATTTTGAGACGTTCCTGCAGATGCTGACCGCGCAGGCGCGCTATCAAGACCCATTGGAGCCGATTGATTCCACCGAATATGCATCGCAACTGGCGCAGTTCTCGATGGTCGAACAACAGGTTCTGACCAATGACACACTGGTTGCGCTGACCGACCAGCTTGGCGTTTCCAACATGGCGTCTCTGGCTGGATGGGTTGGAATGGAAGCACGCGCCGCCATGCCGGCGTATTTCGACGGCGCGCCGATCACGGTAGCGCCCAACCCGGCGGCCGTGGCAGACGAGGTGTTTCTGGTGGTGCGAGACAGTACCGGGGCAGAGGTTGAAAGACGCGCGGTGCCGGTTTCAGCCGATCCGATCGAATGGGTTGGGCTTGACGATGACGGGTCGGTTCTGCCCAGCGGTACATATAGTTTCACCATCGAAAGCTATGCAAACGATGAACTGATTTTGTCGGAATCGGCCGAGGTCTATGCCCGTATCACCGAGGCGCAAGCCCAAAACGGTGAGGTGCTTCTGATACTGGAAGGGGGCGAAGCAGTGCTATCGACAGCGGTAACAGGCCTACGGGAACCCACCTAGGATCAGCGCACTCAGCTGTCGTTGAAATGGTCTGCGCGTCCAACTGAAACATAGCGGCTAAACCCCGCGCGGCGCGCATCACGCGGGGAATAGATGTTGCGCAGGTCCGCCAATGCCGGGGATGTCATACGCTTGGCCAGCCGTTTCAAGTCGAGGGCGCGGAATTCATTCCATTCGGTCAGGATTACCAGTGCATCGGCGTTCTGCGCCGCCTTATAGGCGTCGTCGAACCAATGCACGCCAGGCAATAGGTCTTTGCCCTCGTGTTGGCCCTGGGGATCGACGACCCGTACTTTGGCACCGGCACCGATCAGGGCCGGCACGATGGTCAATGATGGCGCCTCGCGCATGTCGTCTGTGTTTGGTTTAAAGGTAACACCAAGGACAGCAACGGTTTTTCCAGCAGCCGTGCCGTCGAGAAGATCCATGACTTTTTCTATCATGCGACGCCGGATTTCGTCGTTCACCTTGATCACGGTCTCTGTGATCTGCATCGGCATGCCGTGTTCCTGTCCTATCCGCGCCAGTGCTTTGGTGTCCTTTGGAAAACAGGATCCGCCGTACCCCGGCCCGGCATGCAGGAACTTGTTGCCGATCCGTCCGTCCAGACCCATGCCCTTGCTGACCATCTTGACGTCCGCGCCGGTGCGTTCGCAAAGCGCGGCGATCTCATTGATAAAAGTGATCTTGGTCGCGAGAAATGCGTTTGCGGCGTATTTGATCATTTCGGCGCTTTCCAGATCTGTGATCATGATCGGAAAGTCACGGAGGTACAGCGGGCGGTATATCTCTTGCATGACGTCTGCTGCACGGTCGTTCTGCACCCCGACCACGACCCGATCGGGCCGCATGAAATCATCGATTGCGGCCCCTTCACGGAGAAACTCGGGGTTCGAGGCGACGTCAAAATCGGCGTCCGGGTTGGCTTTGGATATTGCCTGTTTGACCTGTCGGTTGGTGCCCAGCGGCACTGTCGATTTGGTTACTACGACGGAATAACCGGTAATTGCGCGGGCGATCTCTTCGGCAGCGGCCATAACATAAGTCAGGTCCGCATGGCCATCGCCGCGCCGGGTCGGGGTGCCGACCGCAATGAACACGGCTTCGGCACCGTCCACGGCACTGGTGAGATCGGTTGAGAACGACAGCCGCCCTGCCGCAACATTGCTGGCCATGAGTTGTTCGAGGCCGGGCTCGTAAATCGGTACTTCGCCCCTTTCGAGCATGTCGATTTTTTCGGGGTTTTTGTCGACGCACACCACGTCATGTCCGAAATCCGAAAAACAAACGCCCGAGACAAGCCCGACGTAGCCGGTGCCAATCATCGCAATCTTCATCTGCTCACCCTCAAACCTGTTTTTTTCCGAGCCTTGAGCGATCGGCCGTGGTCTGTCAACTCTTCAAGGCCGCAGTTTAAAGGTCGGCCAGCGTGAGAGCCGCATAGAGCGGTGGCATCAGCAACCGCCGTGTCCGACCGAGCGGGAAGCGCGGCGGCGGCTGCCGCATCATGATGGGATAGGGCACTTCGGGGGGGCGGTTCAATGCCAGGTCAGCCAGCAATCGGCCCGCGTAACTGCCCATGGCGACGCCGTTGCCATGGTAGGCAAAGCCAGCGAACAATCCGGGCTTTTCCCGGATTGGCCCGACAAAAGGAACTCTGTTTCGGGCAAGGCAAACCATGCCGGACCACCGGTGCGGAGACGGCACATGGGCCCAGGCCGGAAACATACGTTCAAAGTCTTTCCTGGTTCGGCGTTGCGCCGCGATTTCGGCCTGCGCAGACGACATCAGCCCGCCGCGCATACCAAAGAGGAACCGGCCATCGGGCATCAGCCGAAAGTAATGCAGCAGGTTTCGGGTGTCATAGGCCATCTGAGCGCTGGTCCAACCCTGCGCCTGCTGCTCTTCTTGTGTCAGTGGTTGGGTAACCAGAACGCTGGACTGCGCCGGCAAATAACGCGCGGCCATCCATTCTGGAATGTCCTCGCTGGAGTATCCGTTGGTTGCAATCAGCACGTTTTCGGCGCGCAGGGCTCCGGCTGGGGTGGTGACTCGGTACTGCCCGGCGTCTCGGACCACGTCGGTTGCCGGGCTTTTCTGAAATATCCTGGCCCCGGCTTGGACCGCTGCGTCTGCCAGCCCAAACAGGTATTTACGAGGGTTCAGACCAAAGCCGACGGGAATCGTCAGCGCACCATGAAACGGACCTGACATGCCCAGGTCATCCAGCTCGGATCGTTCAGCCAATTCCATCCCGTCGATGCCGCCGGCTTGCAAGGTGCGGCGCAGCCCGGCCATGGCGCGTGCGTTATGGGCCAGAATGGTTTCGCCGCGAGAATGGGTGTCGGCATCGATGCTGAACCGGCTCAACAGGCTCTGCACCAACGCGACCGACGCCACCTCTGCCCGTGCGAAATCTCGTGCCGCCTCAGGGCCAAAACGCTGTTCCATCTGCGCGGAACTCAGCTTGGATCCACCCAGGCAGCAGAACCCGCCATTGCGGCCAGATGCCCCCCATCCCGGTGTTTCCGCCTCCAGCACGGCCACCGAGGCACCCTCTTGCGCAAGGTGTAGTGCCGCAGACACACCCGTAAAACCGGCACCGATGATCGCGACATCTGCCGTTTTGTTTTCACTCAGACAGGGCCAGTTCGGAGCATCGATAGTTTCATCCCACCAGCAGCTCTGACGCGGTCCGGGGCCGTAAGTGAACGCCGGAAAGATCCGTTTCATTGCGCGCGGGCCGCGGCCTGCTCTTCCTGCTGCTGCCGGACCGAGTTCCGTTTTGAGACGAGCGATGCCACGATCACCCCGACCGTAACGATGCCAATCATGATTGTGGACAAGGCGTTGATTTCCGGGCTCACGCCCAAGCGCACGGCCGAGAAAATCTTGATCGGCAGGGTCGTTGCCGAAGGACCGGAGGTAAAGGACGCAATCACCAAGTCGTCCAGAGACAGCGTAAAGGCCAACAGCCAGCCGGCAATGACCGCAGGCGCGATGATCGGCAAGGTCACCAACCGAAACGCCTGAGCCGGGGAACATCCCAGATCCAGCGCCGCCTCTTCCAGCGAGCGGTCAAAGGTCACCAGACGGGACGATACAACGACCGAAACATAGCACATCGAAAATGTCGTATGCGCCAGAACGATGGTCAGCACGCCACGATCCAGCCCGATACCGATGAACAGCAACAGCAGAGACAGACCGGTGATCACCTCGGGCATAACCAGCGGCGCATAGATCATTCCGGAAAACAGCGTCCGGCCGAGGAACCGGCCGCCACGCACCATGACATAGGCGGCCATGGTCCCCAACACAGTTGCAATTGTCGATGAGAACACGGCCACCTTTAGCGTCACCCAAGCGGCGTTGAGAAAGGCCTCGTTCTGCAACAACTCGCCATACCACTTGGTCGAGAATCCGGCCCAGACGGTCACCAGCTTGCTCTCGTTAAAGCTGAAGATGACAAGGATGATCATCGGGATGTAGAGGAACGCGAACCCCAGCGTCAGAGAGACGACATTGAACCACGACAGCCGGGTCATTGGTCGGCCTCCGCCTGTTTCTGCTGGTTGCGCTGGAACAGCACGATCGGGATCACCAGGATCAGCAGCAGGACGACAGCGACCGCGCTTGCCACCGGCCAGTCGCGATTGGAAAAGAACTCTTCCCACAGCACCTTGCCGATCATCAGCGTACCCGATCCGCCCAGCAGTGATGGGATCACGAATTCACCCAACGCAGGGATAAACACAAGGAAACTGCCCGCCGCGATGCCGGGGCGCGAAAGCGGAATTGTCACCAGCCAAAACGCCTGCGCGCGCGAGCAGCCCAGATCTTCGGCAGCTTCGATCAGCGATCCGTCCATACGCTCCAAGGCCGCATAGATCGGCAGGATCATGAAGGGCAGGTAGGTGTAGACGATGCCGATATAAACGGCGGTATTGGTGTTCAGAATGGTCAGGGGTTCACCGATAATCCCGGTCCACATCAGCAGCTGGTTCAGGAACCCTTCGTTGCTGAGAATCCCCATCCATGCGTAAACGCGGATCAGGAACGAGGTCCAGAACGGCAGGATGACCAGCATCATCAACGTGGCCCGCCATTCCTGTGGCGCGCGGGCCATGCCATAGGCGATCGGGTAGCCGATCAGCAGGGTCAATGAGGTGGACACCACGGCGATTTTGAGACTGCTAAGGTAGGCTTTCCAATACAGGTCGTCACTGGTCAGCCAAATGAAGTTCTCGAAATCCAGCGCGGCAAAGAATTCCTTGATCCCTTGCCAGCCAACCGAAAGATCAAGCGTCGGCGTATAGGGCGGAATCGACAGCGCCACATCGCTGAGCGAGATCTTCAGAACGATCACGAAAGGAATGAGAAACAGCGCCAGCAACCAGACATAGGGCACTGCAATGAGGAAAAACCGCCGCATCAGTTCGCCAGCAGAACACCGGCCGTGGCTGTCCAGGACAGCCAGACGGGATCTTCCCAGGTGAAGCTGCGGCGCGAAATCCGCCGCGTGTTTGCGGTTTGCGCCTTGATGATCGCGCCCGAGGCCAGTTCGACGTGGTAGGTCGACAGATTGCCAAGATAGGCGATGTCATGCACCTTGCCCTGCACCGCGTTGGCAGCATCCTCCGGGCGGTCGGCGCTGATGGTTATCTTCTCGGGCCGGATCGCCAGATGACACGTATCGCCGTCGGAAAACGGACGGGGCGACGTGGCCAGGAGCGGTGCCTGTCCTTCCGCCCAGTCAATGCGGTAGGTGTCCTCACCTCGCGCCGAGGCGCGCCCCTCGATGATGTTCACGTCGCCGATAAAGTCAGCGACATAGACCGACTCCGGGTTTTCATAGATGCGGTCCGGTGTTGCCACCTGAATCAGCTTGCCTTCGTCCATTACCGCCACGCGGCTGGCGACGGTCATCGCCTCTTCCTGGTCGTGGGTGACGATGACAAAGGTGGTGCCCGTGGTTTCCTGAATGTCCATCAGTTCAAACTGCGTATCCTGGCGCAGCTTCTTGTCCAGCGCGCCCAGCGGTTCATCCAGCAAGAGCAGTTTCGGCGCCTTGGCCAGCGATCGTGCCAGCGCTACCCGCTGACGCTGCCCGCCCGAGATCTGGTGCGGTTTGCGACGAGAGAATTTTTCCAGCCGGGTCAGCTTCAGCATCTCTTCGACCCGGTCGGCCAGGTCGTGTTTCGGCATGTTATCGCGGCGCAGGCCAAAGGCGATGTTGTCCCAAACGCTCAGGTGCGGAAACAGGGCATAGGACTGGAACATCATGTTCACTGCCCGTTTGTTGGGGGGAACCGGAACGATGTTCTGGCCGGACAGCTCGATCTGGCCCTCGGTTGGGTTGTCGAAGCCGGCCAGCAGCCGCATCATCGTGGTCTTGCCGCACCCCGACGGGCCAAGTAGGGCAAAGAATTCGCGTTGGTAGATATCGAGGGACAGATCGTCGATCGCCGTGAAATCGCCAAAGCGTTTGGTCACGTTACGGAAGCGGATCAGCGGTTTTTCCTGCGGATCGTCCCAGGGTGCAAAGACGGTGGAATTCAAATCGGACCCCCGGTTGTGCAGATACGAAAAGGGCGGGCCGCTGCTGGCCCGCCCCGTTGTTAGATCAGGTGCCTGATTTGATCTTGGTCCACATGCGGGTCACGATCCGCTGCACTTTCGCCGGGTAGGGCGTGGTGGTGAACAGGTTTTCAAGAGTTGCCGCATCGGGGTAGATCGCAACATCTCCGATCACGTCTTCTTCCAGAAACTCCTGCGACGCCTTGTTGCCGTTGGCGTAGTAGACGTAGTTCGACGCCGCCGCCATGTTGTTCGCGTCCATGATAAAGTTCAGGAACACGTGGGCTGCATCGGGGTTCGGTGCGTCAACGGGGATCGCCATCTGGTCAAACCACATCTGCGCGCCTTCGGTTGCCGCGAAATACTCGATTTCGACGCCGTTGTCGGCTTCGGCTGCGCGGTCACGGGCCTGGAGGATGTCGCCGGACCAGCCGACCGCGACGCAGATATCGCCGTTGGCCAGCGCGTTGATGTACTCCGAGCTGTGGAATTTCTGGATGTAGGGGCGCACCGCAGTCAGAACCGGTTCGGCCTTGGCCAGGACATCGGGATCATGGCTGTCAGGATCCTCGCCGATGTACTTCAGCGTCATCGGGATCATTTCCGCAGGGGCATCCAGAAAATGCACGCCGCAGTCGGCCAGTTTCGACATGTTGTCCGGGTTCAGAACCAGTTCCAGGCTGTTCATCGGGGCATCGTCACCAAGAATTTCGGTGACCTTTCCGACGTTCACGCCGATACCTGTCGTCCCCCACATGTAGTTGATCGAATAGGCGTTGTCGGGGTCGTATTGCTCGGTCCGGCTGCTGACCACATCCCACATGTTGGCCAGGTTCGGCAGCTTGTCCTTGTCCAGCTTCTGGAACGCGCCCGCCTGAATCTGGCGCTGCAGGAAGGTGCCCGAAGGCACGACAACGTCATAACCTGACCCACCGGCCAGCATTTTGGTTTCCAGAACTTCGTTGCTGTCAAAGACATCGTAGATTAGCTTGATGCCGGTTTCTTCCTCGAATTTGGTCAGAAGTTCTTCGTCGATATAGTCCGACCAGTTGTACACGCGCACTTCGTCGGCAAAGGCGGCGGTGCTGCCCAATGCCACAACGGCGGTCAGCGTCAGTGATTTGAGTGTCATGGTTATCTCCCTGCAGGTGACGGGTTGGCCCCGTCTTTGAGGATTTGATCAAGTTTTGCTTTCAACAGCAACACCCGATATGGTTTCATGCGTCAAGACCCTGTGCAAGACAGGCGAGCGGAAATGGGGAACTGGGCGGTGAACATGATGGAAAACGAGGCACCGGAAAGCGGTCGGTCAAGCGCGAAACCACCGGCGCACGAGAACGTCTACCAAACGCTGCGGGCGCAAATCCTGTTCGGCGAAATGGCGCCGGGCCAGGCCGTGACCATTCAGGGGCTGACGGATTCGCTGGGCGCCGGCATGACCCCTGTGCGCGAGGCGATCCGTCGGCTGATTTCCGACGGGGCCCTGATCTTTCAGGGTAACCGTCGGGTGAGTGTCCCGGTCTTAACAGTCGATGACGTTGAACAGCTTATTTTCGTAAGAAAAACAATTGAATCTGATTTGGCACGACGTGCCGCAGACCAGATAGATCCGGATGTCGTAACCGCCTTGGAGCGCATTGACACACAGCTGGACGAGGCCATTAGCAATGGCGATGTCGCCGGATATCTGCAAGGGAATTACAAGTTTCACGCCTTGCTGTACGCACAGGCGAATGCGCCGATCCTCACCGATCTCGCGGACCGTCTGTGGCTCAGGTTCGGCCCGTCGCTGCGGGTGGTTTGCGGTCGATTCGGAACTCAAAACCTTCCTGATCGACACAAGGACATGCTGACCGCTCTGCGGAACGGTGATGCAGAGGCCGCCGCTGCCGCAATGATGGCAGATGTGGAACAGGGAATGCAGATGGTTGTCGCGGTTCTCGCTGAAGACGCGGCTAGAAACTGATTCGATTGACACCTGGTAATTTGATCATATTCTGCTGAAAACGCCGACTTCAGGAGTTCTTCCATGACCGCGATCACCAATCACATGCCGACCGCCGAATTGCAGGCACTGGATGCGGCGCATCATATGCATCCATTCACCGAAAACGGTGCGCTTGCTGAGAAAGGCGCTCGGGTCATCACCCGCGCCAAGGGTGTCTATCTGACCGACAGCGAAGGCGCAGAGATTCTGGACGCAATGGCCGGGCTTTGGTGTGTGAATATAGGCTACGGCCGCGATGAACTGGCCGAGGTTGCTGCACGTCAGATCCGGGAACTGCCCTATTACAACACCTTTTTCCAGACAACGCATGTGCCGGCTATCGCTTTGTCTGCCAAGCTCGCGGAACTGGCGCCGGGCGATCTGAACCATGTGTTCTTTGCCTCGGGTGGGTCGGACGCGAATGACACCAACATTCGCATGGTGCGCACCTATTGGGCGGAAAAGGGCAAACCCGAAAAGAAGGTCATCATCAGCCGCCACAATGCCTATCATGGCTCGTCTGTCGGCAGCGCCTCTTTGGGCGGAATGTCGGGGATGCACGCGCAGGGTGGCATCCCGATCCCCGACATTCACCATATCAACCAGCCGGACTGGTGGTCGGAAGGGGGTGACATGACGCCCGAGGACTTTGGCCTTGCCCGCGCGCGGGAACTGGAAGAGGCGATCCTTGAGCTTGGCGAAGACCGGGTCGCGGCCTTCATCGCCGAACCGGTGCAGGGGGCCGGCGGCGTGATCGTGCCGCCCGCCAGCTACTGGCCGGAAATCCAGCGCATCTGCGACAAGTACGGCATTTTATTGGTGGCCGACGAGGTCATCTGCGGCTTCGGGCGGCTCGGCACCTGGTTCGGCTCGGAACTGATGGAGATGCGGCCCGACCTGATCAGCTTCGCCAAGGGCGTCACGTCCGGCTATGTGCCGCTCGGCGGCGTACTGGTGGGTAAACGCGTGGCGCACGCGCTGGTGGAAAAGGGCGGCGATTTCAATCACGGCTTTACCTATTCCGGCCACCCGGTCGCCTGCGCGGCGGCGCT
>ENA-OWNT01003936-OWNT01003936.1-seawater-metagenome-genome-assembly--contig:-NODE-3936-length-13498-cov-4.099024_pt1 | contig 13498 bp, 8 predicted proteins | sample MGYA00238136_ERZ651165 | MGnify/ENA primary metagenome ERZ651165 (study PRJEB26861, sample SAMN08777766) | seawater metagenome | isolation source: coastal seawater | place: USA: Florida | collected...
CCTGCCGTAGACAGTGTCAACATGGATGTTGAGGACGCTCAGTTCTGGACCTATTCGGAGTACGAGTGGGACCAGTTCTTGTTCTATTGGCCAGACAGTGATGACTACTTAGTCACAAGTCACTTATCTGTTCCGATGACCGCTCAAGACTACTTCTCAACTTATGACACATACCAAGACGCTGCCCCAGTTGATACTGAACCAACTTATGTGTTTGGACGCCGGTACTACGACGGAGGAATCTGTCGTCGGGAGTCACTATTGGATTGTACAGCAAAGTACTTCGCTGACAGCGTTGTGGACAACTTGCTCACGATGTCTCCAGCGCCATCTCCCATGCATGAACCAACGTTCACTGAAAACGCGTACGAGGCCATTGGATCGTCATGCAACACTTACAGCGTCATCAGCACAGACAGTGACGGTGGCTACGTAGCGCAAGGTTCTATCGGAGCTTCCATTCTCTACTGTGGCGACTTGTGCGATTCAGAAGACGATTGTGTTGGATTTCAACTTTCGCGCTCAAAATGTTCTCTTGTCGGTGATGTGTCGGAGGCCACAGTTTCTTCGAATGGCAACGACAATCTGGCAGTAACTGGCGGTGACATTTGCTACGCACAAATTGACGCCCTCTATACCACAGCCCCACCTCCGATGTGGGATGATGAACCTGATACCGTGTACCTTGGCGACGACTTCAATGGTTGGGGTCGGTGGGATGATGACCCCAGTGAGAAGTGGCAGTACTGCGCTGATGCCGTCGTGACTTCGAGTTGCGACGCAATGACACTCGATGAATGCCTTGCTCTCTGCGAAGGTGAGAGCAGCGCAGAGTTCTGCAGTTACGGTGCGTATGCATCGGAAGGGTTTACAGCAAACAGCGACGACGGTCTTCCTGGGGGGAGTGAATGCTGCATCGCTACCGCAACGTGCAATTCTTTGACAACTTCAACGGAAGCGCAAGATGCTCACTACGTCATCTACCAGCGACTGTACGAACAAACAAGTCAATACCGCGCGTGCAACGTGTCGAGTGACTGTAACGATGGATATTACTGTGCGGGGTTCCTGCTTCAAGCCGATGCTGGCAGCGCAGTGGCTGAGTTGTTCTTGGGAACTGAAATTGCTGAAACCAAGGTCATGTGCATGCCATGTGTCGACGCCACTAACAGAACTTGCTCCGAATGGGGGGATTCCATTGATTCTTGTGATAGTTGTGCCGATTACGGCTCGGCAGAAGACATGCCCATTGTTCAGCGTGAGTGTGGTCTTGACGAGTATATTGATCAAAATACTGGAGAGTGTCGTTCCTGCACAACTTCTTGTGACGAAGGCTATTTCTTAGACGGCGATCGTTGTACCGGTGTCGAAACCGGTGATCCAATCAAGTGCACGGCGTGTACCGATTCCTGTGGTTTGGGCCAACGCATGGTCGGGCAGTGTGACGGTACTTCCTACACCGATGACGTTGAGTGCGAATCTTGTATTGTCGAGTGCCCGGAGGGATACTTTGTCGACTCGTCGTTGGTCACTGAATCTCCATTTTGCGTTGGAAAAGGTTTTCAATCGCCAGTGTGCACACCTTGCACATCTCGATGCAACATGGGTTTCTACTTGGATGGTGTGTGCGATGGGTCTGGTGACAGCGACGAAGTTGAATGTGTTGAATGTGCAAATGAGTGTGAAGACGGCCAATACGTGTCCAACGTGTGTTCGGGTATTGGAACTTCTGACGACACAACCTGCGTCGACTGTCGCAGTGAATGCGCTGAAGATGAGTATTTGGTCGGCCAGTGTGATGGTACGGGCTCACACGACTCTGTGTATTGCCAAAAGTGCCAGATGATTTGCCAGGAAGGGCAGTACTTTTCGTCTCGTTGCGATGGTTCCACAACCTCCGATCCATTGACTTGCTATGACTGCACAAGCTCTTGTGACGCCGGGTACTTCATGACCGGAGTCTGTGACGGACTAAGTGACAGTGATGACGTAACTTGCGTTTCTTGCGATGATTGCACACCGGGTGTCCTTCAAAGTGACGGATTCAACTGCGAAGCAACTTGTCTGGGCTCTGTTATCGCTGCTGTTGCAGACAGCAATGGCCAATCTAACCTCGTGTCGGGTGCGTTTGCCTTCGTCGGAGCTGGTGTCCTGAACACTGCCGCGGGACCATATTCGACTGTGTCGACTGGTATCTACAACGTGGCGTCAGCATATGGGTCTGTGATTGCTGGAGGTGCCTACAATAACATTGGCTCCGGAGCAGATTACTCTACCGTTGTTGGAGGAGAGTCGAACACTGCCCTTGGGACATATTCAACTATCGGTGGTGGTACTGCAAATTATATTGCTGCAGGAACCAAATACAACACAATCGGGGGCGGTTTGGAAAATACAGTCAACGGAAACTTCAACGCCTTGCTCTCGGGAGACTCGAACACAATTTCTGGTGCAACATCGCACAAAAACTTAATTGCAGGCGGTCAGTACAACACCATCATTGGCAAATGGAGTTCTATTTTGGGTGGAAAGAACAATAAAATCAGCGGCAATTACAACGTAATTCTTGGTGGAGCGAACAATAATATTCTGGGAGGAAACTTTGCTGCCATCGGTGGCGGAAACAAAAATACTGTTGAAGGCAGAAACAGTCTCTCCATTGGGTCAAAAGCCGAGACAAGAGCAGCATACTCGGCCACTTTTGGGTTTCAGCAAGCTGTGTGTGAGACTCGTGCAGAGCGCGTCGTTAACTTTTGTGCGGACGAAGTTGCAATCAATGGTGAACCTGTCCTGACGCTCTTCGTCAGTCGGCGGCGTGCGCTTGAGGAGGAAGAAGAGGTAACACTGAAAGACATGTCTTCTGTCATTTTCAAGCAAGAGGAAGAACTTGCGGCACTTGATGCTGAAATTGATGAGGTTTTGGACGAAATTAACGCCTTGATGGCAGTCCACAAAGTATCTCGTGAGAATTAAAAATCGGTGGGTCAGTATGATGTCCCACACTCAACAAACCTAAAGTTATATATACACAACTGAAGAGCGCAGTGAGCTGATTACTTTATGCGCATTTGTCAAAAACTGCATTACTTGAACTTCGACACGCGAAAGAACACAACAAGCAAGAAAATTGCCACACAAGCAGCCCAGAAAGCGTAAGTAATGTACGAGTCACCGAACAACTTTTGCCAGCCGAGCGAACATGCGAAGAGAGTAGCGCCAATGGCAATTCGCCCTGCAATAGCATATCGACATGTGAGTTGTGAACGTGCGTTTGTCAGCGAGATCTGCGTGTCGCTGCTTACCATGCCACTTGTGCACGAGTCGCTTGTTCTTGTCGTTTTGATCAATGCCCCACACAGGATGGAGGAATACCGCGCCGGCAAGTCCTCCAAACAGCCAGGTTATCATCGCACCAGCACCAACCAGTGCGTGCCTGATTCACAAAACACGTGAGCGAATCAGTACGGCACGCACCACAAAACTTAATCCACCTGACCGTACCAGCTTGCTTGACTTAGATTTTCGAAAGGGTTCCAACTCGCCGTTAATACATGTGGTTTGCCGATGTTGTTCTTGTGCTGATAGATTGCGTAGTAGGCACCCATCGCTGTGAAACTCGCTACATTTATGCACAACAGTAGCATACGCAACGCAGAATTGTCACACAAAAACCATGAGTAAGTCCATCAACGTATTGCCTGCGGCATATCATGTATGCCGGCCACGAACTTGTTGCCGCCACAAAAAAATGCAACATTGTATTGCCAGGTGCTTTCTTGACCAACGCTGCGATAGGTCCAATCGCAACAAAAGCCAATGTCATGCCCACGATATGCAGCAAGAACATGGTCGGGAAACTGCCATTGATCACGAGGTGACCAACTGCAGCTGCGCCGGACAGAGCAGCAATGCCCACTGGTACCGCGACGCGACCAATGCCACCCATTTTTGACAAAACTTCTTCAGATAGAGCAAGTTGTGTGAAAACCGTTGATTATTCCGTCCAGAACATACGATGCCTGCTGTGACGTGGTACTTCCAAAAATATTGCAGCGTAAAATTATGAGAGCACGGTGAGTTCGAAACAACTAAACATTTCACATCACGAGTCTCAGGATGTCTTGTGGCGTTTATTCCCATCAGTCAAACTCCCCGCCAACAGCAACAGAGCCGCGCCTTCTCACACCAAAGCACTTCTACTCATGGGACGCAAACTGAACAACCGAACAACAGCAAACAAACTACTGTCAGAGTGAACGACGAAATTAGCGTGTGCAAGTGCAGTGAAGAGCGGTACGCGTGAGTCTCAAACGCAGGTATTGCTGTGGTTCGGCGGCGCGTGGTTGCTTCAGGGTCGTGAAGTGAAGTGACCCTCGTCGTTGTTCGGTCGTTCGTTCGTTCGTTGAAATGACTTCCAGTATAGTTAGTTAGTTGTTCCGAAGGATCATCGCAAGGTGGAAACGCGGAAACAAACCAAGACGCAAGAGATGGAGGAGACGAGCGACGACAGATTTGGATCACAGCAAGCAACGACAAAGCAAGCAACGTCGAGTCGAGTCAGGACGTCAGGACGTCACGACCCGTTCGTTGCTTCGTTGTCACTGACTGTGTGTGTGTCGTCGGTCACAGTGCCATGAAGGCTAACTGAACAACCGTCACTTTCCACTCACGCACTGTCCACTCACTGTCCACTCATTGTCCACTCACTTTATCCACTCATCGTGCAGCTTCCTTTACTCTGCCACTCACCATCCACTCACCAACCACTGAACCAACCAACACTGACTTTTAATTTTAACCACTCACTCACTCACTCACTCACTCACTCACTCATTCACCAACGAACACAATCGAATTCGCTGGGCGATCCAGCATCCGACGCCACTTAGCGAAGAGTATCTACATCAGGGATTATGCCTTTTGTACGCCTTTATCATCCTGTAAAATCGCAGAATGTTGAATGTAGATATATTATGTCATCTCACTCCTCTCTGCCCGTAGAGAGTGCACTAAGGGACGTTACGCTGTCCTTCCTTCCGCTGCGCGCCTTCGCACTGCACTGACGGCGCCTTCCGCCTTCGACACTTCCACACCGACAACTAAAGTTCCAACAAGTCAACGACAAACAGACTGCTTGGTTTGGTTTGGTTTGTTGTCGTTGTTGGTTGCGTGTCGCGTAGCCAGCCAACTACAGAAGCGAGTGGCGACCTGGTGACACTGTGACGACGAAGTGTTGCTTGTTAATGAACGGGTTTCCTACACATTTGCGTTGTTGATGTTACTGATGCTGATGTTGCTGCTGCTGTTGCCGTTGTTGTTGTTGTTGCGATAACGAATTGACTTCGAATTCACTCGACGCTCCTCGATTGTCTCTTGACACACTTGACTTGCTGTGGTCCCAGAAAACATGGTCGCCGATGCTACGGCGCTCCGTCACCAACACTACACAGGACAAACGTCATTTGTAAGGAAAGAATTGTCGGTGCTGTAAAATGTAGAAAGCGTTGGAAAGCGTCCGTTGAAAAGACTTTTTTGTGGTAGCTGTGGGCGTCTGTTCCATCAAAGGTGTGCAGTGAAGAAGTCGGCACACATAATTGTCGATCAAACATGAGCAAACTTACAGAGCGCGAAATCGATCGAGCTCGGCTTGCTTTCCTTGAGTATGACAAGGACGGGAGTGGCAGCATTGATGGGTACGAGTTGAAGTACATGTTGGAGAAGATGGATATCAAGGCAAGTGAGGCAGACATCTTCAATATGATTTCTGAAATTGATAGTGATCAGAGTGGGGAAATCAGCTTCTCAGAATTCCTGAAAGTCATCGAGTATCAAAAGTCTTTGAACGCGAACAACGACCATGCCGATATTCTAAGTGCGTACATTGCATGTGGCGGTAACGCCGACAAATCCGGGCACGTGGACCGGCGGGTGATCTCAGATATTATACGTGGAGACTTTGGTCTTGAAATTGGTTCGTTTATTGTGTGTCTTTGTCGGTTGCGCAAGCTGTTGTACGCGGGTGTGAACTGATGGGTCGGTTATGCTGTAGATATCGAAGCAATGATGGACGCAGTCGACTTGGACGGCTCGGGCGAAATGGAGTTTGACGAATTCGAAATGCTATTGAGTGGAAAAGCTAGTGTCTGACTTCGGAGTTGAAACGCATTGATATGAACTCACAAGACAAAACACCACACTGGTGCTAGTAGAAGTAATTTTACGCGTCACACAATTTGACGTCCTCTATTTTGGAAGGCTTTCACTGATCGCTTGGTAATAGCTCGATTCTGCTTGCATTGTCAACTCGTTCATGTCGAACTCCCCATGTGTAAACTGGTCCATACCGATGGGAATGGGGTTTGGTGGCCGACCATTTTTCACACGCGCATCAGCATCATTCGAAAATCGAAGCAGTTCAACTTCGAAGTGCAGTGTTTGATTCGAGTCGATGAGCGGAGGATATCCAACAGCTCCATACGCCCACTGAGGAGGAATTACCAAGTGTGACTTCTGCCCAGGTGTCATGAATCTCAGTGCGTAGTCAATGCCTTTGATACAGTCGCCACGACCAACTTGAATATTGACGGTCTCTTTTCGAACATATGAAGAGTCAAATACTACTGCCTCAGCGTCTGGGTCGTCTGGGTTATCTGGTGGGATACGTCCTTCAAAGTGAATCACGCAAGAGTCACCTTTGATCGGGTAGTTGGTCGCATCTCCAGAGGTCAATGGAGTGTGAACGTAGCCCTCAGGCGGTACTTCATCCTCGTCTGAAGCAACATCATCATCAATGTCATCTTCATCATCGCCCTCATCCATCTCGTCGTCTTCAGAGTCCGCTAAGTCCAACGAAACGTCGCTGCTCTCGTCTGAGCCGCCATTATCCGACCCTGAGCCTTCTTCATCATCATCGGGCTTCAAGTCCTCAGGGAGATTAGCAATGTATTTTTCAATTGCTTTCAAGTAGTCGGCTCTCGAGATCAACCTTCGAAGCAAACGTGTACGTTAAAATCCACAAATCAATAGAATTCACGATCATGAGCATATTAAACCCTTACCCGGCGTCTAGAAGTTCCCGGTATTGTTGTTGGACTTCGGGTGGGCAGCCTTTGACACGTCTGTCGGCACCACTTCTGAAACCTCCTGTCATTGGCGAATTTGCTTTCTGCGATCCTGAACGCGATTTAGATTTAACATCCGGCGTGTCGTCGTCACTACTTTTCTTGGCAACAACAACAGCTTGTGTCCACAACTTTGATGACTCTAACACGCCTGTGTTCAACTTTTCTGGGTGTAGTGGATCGTGTTCACTGCCAAGAAAAACGTCTTGGCCATGAACAAACTCCTTTTCGGGTTCGTGAGTGTCCTTGTTATCGCCATCTTCAGCCGGCTGCCCTTCTGCCTCGGCCTCCTCTACTTCTTCTCCTTCTTCTTCTTCTTCTTCTTCTTTCTTTTCATCAACCTTGGTTTCCTCCAGTAGCTCGTCATCAGAGGATTCTGACGAGTGATAGTCCATTGCAGGGTCGAATCAGAATAGTAGTCCGTGGCCCGTCACATCGAAATCAACCCATTCTCTGCTTGCGTTGTCCGCGCAACATGTCAACTCTCAAACGAGCTTCAAGTATTTCTCAGTTTGGAACCGTCGTCTTTTTTCTACCAGCGAACAACGATGATAACTTCACCGAATACAGCTTTTGACAGCCACAACGTTCGGCCTAAGAAAGCCCAGTTGTCTCGCGTCGTCGACACCTCCGCAACACACCAGGATTGCGCCGCTCCGCGGCTTCTCGTTCGCCTTTACTTACTGCTTACACAAAGTTCAAAGCTGTCGGCTTCGTTGCTGTCTTCGTCATTGTTTCATCTTTTCATCGCCGTCGCTTCAGAAGTCAAGAACCACGCAAGTCAGCACCACTGAGTAGACTCGACAAGGGTAGTCGGAAAACAGAGACCAGGAACCAGTTCGAAGTTCGAAGTTCGAAGTCGGAAGTCTACGTAAAGTAACGACAAACACAAACAGCAACGCAACGAACAAACGAACGAACAACGAACAACCAAATTGTGAGATAGCGAGTGAGCCTGTAGTGACCGCTTCCACCGACAGTGAGAGAGTGTGGGTGTCGCAACGTTGCAACCAACCAACAGACGAACAACGACAACACGACGACAACACAACACAACAGCGACGACAACGACGACTATGACACAACGACGACAACGACGACTACGACGAAACAACACACGCACACACACACACAGTTGAACTTGGAACGTCAAATAAAGAACGCTTACGGCACGATAGAAGTATAATTGACGAAGTTACGACGTGGAAATGTAGCCTAGGCAGGGCAGCAACTCGAGGCTGAGAAGAGTCGGCATGCCATCGAAATTGCGGGGGGGTGGTTGCAGCAGCGAACAAGTCAGGGTGCACGATCGGGCGAACACTTCCTCTCAATTCCTTGTGTGAGAATAAATAGGCTTTGAACCTCCGCCCTCTTTCGATTTCACTTTTTTGTTGAATGTGACGACAACCTCAATCTCCAAGAAGATGGGCGTCATTGGTGACCAGCGAGTGAGTCCAGACGGCAGAACTTGAAACCTCAACTCAAGGATGCGCTCAATCCCTTGCGTCGCTAAAAGCGCGTTGATTTTGTGTTTCGTTTCTTGCGGCTCACTCTTGCTCATGCACAATATTATTTCCTCTCGTGACAGTGTTGGAGTTGGAAGCACTTCCTCTCTAACCAGCCATCGGCGACCAGGTGCCCTCAGCAAAGGTCAGGCGAGTAAGATTCAAGCTGCTACCAACACAACAGTTCCCGAGATTGTTGAATCAACAAGAAGAACATGTGCGCATACTACTGAGGATCGCTATCTTGTCGCCGATGAGCACGGTGTTTTGTGTTCGTACCACAACATTAACTGGAGCAGTGGCTGCTGCTCTCAACAAGGTGCTAGCCACTCCGAGATTCGACAGTCAATGACGGGAATATGCAACAGTAGCTGCAACAAGGCCAATCAGTCCAATCGCTGCTGCGATTCTTTCCCGGCTTGTGTTGCATGTTGCTTGAAAGCTCCCGCAGAGCAAATTGGTGGCTTCTCAATTCCAACAAGAGACCGTGCCAAAGTTTTGCGCGTGTCCAATGTATTTGGGGTACCGTTGCTCAGTGGCCCAAATTCTGATTCAGATACCATTGCGAGGGTCGGTTTCGGTGAACGGGTGCAAGAAATTCGTCTCGCATCCAACAACAGCTTGTCATCCTCAGAATTTGTGTTGGTGGCTTATGGTTCAAATGAGCTGACTGGCTGGGTAAAGCTATGCTGCAGAGCGGATGGAGAACCACATCTCGTGCAGCAAAACGCGGACACGAGTACCTCCGCGTCTGACCACAATCCCCGCCGACAATACTGCGCACAGGAGCAAACTCGTTTTGAACAATGTAGATGCCGCTGCAGGTATGCACTGTCAATATGTAGTTGCGTGGTCCCACCCACGTTCGTGAAGTTGCTTCTGTTTTGCTATTGACAGGACACACAGTCACTCCACCATTCATCAAAATGCCTACGCGAGCGCACAGCACTTTTGTTTTGTGCAACTGTGACAGCTTGTTTTACGAAACAGAACAGCCATTCGGAGCCGCGTCAATTCGGCCATCGGTTTTTGTGAAAACCACAATTGAAATCAAAGAAATTGATGACTTGTTGATTTGTTATTCTTAATCGATACGTGGTCGCAACAACAAAAGGCACCGAAGCAACAAAGCACAACGTGGCCTCTACTTTTCAGAAGGCTTGGGTGATGCTATTCTTTTGCCACGAAGAGCATGTTCCGGGTGCGATCTCACCACTCGCCGATTCAAATGTTTCGTTGGCCGATAACCTGCTTTTCGATTGAAACTGCGTTTCAACATGGAGTTGGCGTCGTAACCGGATCCGTACGAATCAACGGCTGGTCCGTTACTCTGGAATCGTGCTGTACTGCCTCCGAGTTTGCCACCATTCGCGGTTGCGGCACGACGCTTGTTAACCATGAGTTTTTGGGCGATGGTCCCATTCGCGTTTGTGTAGTCACCAGGTGCCGGGCCTTGCGGAATACTCTGCCCAAACATTTGATTGTGAATTAGCCTCGGAGCAGCAGAGCTGAAAGCTTTGCTTTTAGCAGCCTTTCCCTTCACCATCCGCGGCTTCGTTGTACCTCCGATAGATAGAACATCAACATTGTAAGCCCCTGGAGCTGGAGTGGAGTCCTTACCGAGCATAACAAAGTCGGGCCGTCCAACTGTGGGCTTGGCTCTTCTTGTAGACGTTGACTGAAATGACGAGCTTTCCCGGTCCCGTTGAAAGCGTGGCTGCCGGATTTTATAGCGCCCGACACCCGGGCCTTCGCTCTGTTTTGATCCGTCAATATTGACCCCCGGCAAGAAACGAGCGGCAGTTGTGGAAAAGACACCACGTGTGCCAACGCTCGCCATATTGTTAATCTTCTGTGTCAAAGCTGAAAAAGTTCGACTGTCACCGTAAGCCCCGGGACCGACATTAGTTGGTGCCTTTGTGGGAGCCAAGCAGGGTCGCTCAGCCGTCGAACCGAACGCAGTTTCGAATTCCGCTAACTGTTGTGATGTTGAAGTTTTGCCAAACGAACTCGTATCTGCGCCATAAGCGCCGGGGCCTGGGTTCGCAACTTGATCAGGCTTGGGTCCCAACATTGGATTGCGTGCGCTGTGAGAACCGAACGCGGCGACTCCCGTATGCACGACTTTGTTGCGGTATGTCTCGTCCACTGGGTGGTAATTGCTCGGACCAGGCAAGGACGCGCGATATATTTGGTGCGCGTCATACAATTGCGGAACTTCCGATGCAAACGCCGCTGAGCGTTGTTTAGTCGTTCGGCTGCGACGAACGTGATGATTGTAATGGCCGGGTCCGGGTGTACTTGGATCGGAAGGCGCTGCACTGTTTCTATCCCTCTCATGGCTTGCCTCGAACAAACGTCGTTGATCCTTGGACTTTGCGAACGGAACATGCTTTGCCTACCCACGCATCACAACACAAACAACAACACAACAACAACAACAACAACAAAACGTTAATTTTGCCGCAAGCAAGCAACGTGCACAACTTGGCGTGACAGTGACCACACCGATTTCCCAGGCTTGGAGCGCTTGGACATGGCGTCCGCAAATGATGACGAGTCTGGCCTATCGTAATAGGCAGGTCCCACCGTATCCTTCAATTGTTGGCTGATCCAATTGGTCCGATCATTGACATCATGGTGATTTCCTAGCTTAGCGCCTCCGTACATTGTTTTGGGAGGCTTGTGCAACTTTAGATGTCCATCCTGATCCTCATCGTAGCCATAGCTTTGAGAGGAGCGAGGCACAGATGGTGCAGACGGCTCTCGCTTGATACGGACCGGGCTCCCAGATTTTTTATCTGCGCTGTGCGATTTGGTCAGCGTCTTGTCGAAGGCACTCGTCATCGGCTTGTAATGCCCTGGGCCAAGGTCACTCCCCTTCTTTTGGTCCGGGAATCTGGGCTGTTTTGTCTTGAAAACGCTTGACGGCTTTTGCTTCTTTTTCTTGAAGTCGAACTGGTTTCTTTGGAATTTTCCTGGTCCAGGCCCTTCCCTGACGGGGACAAGGTTCCGGGGATTGGATGAACCAAATCCTGCGTACCCTGCCCTTTTTTTGCGGGCAGCAATTGAGCCATTGTCCACCGAATACTTTCCGGGACCGAGATGCGACCCGGCATCAACGCCTGGCAGCTTCCCCGACTCTGACAACCTTGTTAGGCGAGCACTGTGCCCAATCAACATGATGGAGCGAACCTACTGGTCCCCCCAAATCACTGTTTGTGGAAAGTGTTCATATGTGCCCGTTGACTGTTGGACGAACACGTTGCTATTGTTGGACGAAAAAAAACTTTCCTTCTTCCAATATCCCTGTCAGAGTTTTGCCGAGCGTATTTTATTACGAGACGCCACAACTCTACGCTCAAACCATCATCAATTTGGCTAGAAAGAGAACGACAGCAACAGGGTCACGCGGCCAGCAGCAAGACAACACATCTGACACCGCCCCAGCCTCTTCCGTGGTGTCGTTAAGCTGACACCCACATGCCCTTGCTGGCAAATGCTCTTGATCGGCCACAGTAGCAAGGACGCAACATCGAACTCGTTGTCCGTCCTTCTGTGTGTGCTGTGCTGTGCTGTATTGCATCCAATAGTCCAATAGTCCTTCTTGGCCGTCAGGTCAAGCCAGGTCAGGCCAGGTCAGTTTCAAAGGTCGTCGTGGTCCTCACACAAGCTGCTTGTGACGTGACTTGTGACTCTTCTCGGTAGGTCTTCGAATGAATGACGGACGTATGGATAGTACGAACGTACGTACGTTGTTTGTTGGATGTTCGTTGTGTTGCGTGTTGCTCTGTTGCTCTGTTGTTGCTCTGTTGCTTTGTTTGTTGTTGCTTTGTTGTTCGACCGCCAGACAGACAGACCACCTGCGTTACACCGCCTTCGCACTCGTTCACTCACATCACAGTGAGTGAGGCAGTGAGTGACTGACTGACTGACTGCTCGACTGCACTGACTGACTGACTGACTGTTGATTGATTGACTGACTGACTGACTGACTGACTTGCCACTCACACTGGCTGACACTGACTGACAGTCACAGTCAGTGACAGCGCTCTCGCCTTCCGCACTCACTTACTCACTCACTCACTCACTCACTCACTTCATCATATTTCATATTTCATATTAGCATCCCAGCACTGTTTGTGTGTTATTGTTTGGTGTTACACACTTACTTGAAAAGTTGATTTTACTACTGTAGTGTGAGTGAGCTTGTTGAAAAGTCCAGAACGCACGAAAGAACGAAAGGACGAAAGGACGAATGGTTGCTGTTGTAATGTTGGTTTTAGGAATACTGAGTACGAAGTAACTGTACTCGCGGTATTGCAAATATTGAATAGAAGTGGATTGCTGACTGACGCGCGCAGTGACAACGAAGGACAACGCACGAACGACCAAACCGATGGAACAGTTCTCAGATTCGTAGATTCGCAGATCCGCAGTCCGGTCGGTACTCCAGCTACTATTCGAAGTTTGCTACATTTATACTGAAGTTATGTGGGGAATCAATATTTCATTTTCACTTTTCTACTGTTCAACTTTTAAAGTTGGGTTCTCGTTTTGCGGTTTTTGGTTTTGGTTTTGGTTTTTTCTTTTTGTCCGCTTCGTCATTTCTCCCGTGCTCCCGTTGCCCTGGGCGACGCACTACTACGGTAACCTGACTATTTGTGCATACAGTACAAAATATCGGTTACTATTCGTGCTTTCCAAACTGAGTGACCGAGTCAATTTCAATTTCAATTGTTTCGAATTCAAAGTGCACTTGCTGGCTGTTCTCACACGTCCCGTAATTGATTGATTGATTGATTGATACGGCGTGACAGTGAACGAGTGAGCGTCCCTCTGCCTTCGCCACCAACCCACATCACCACACCA
>ENA-OWNT01003938-OWNT01003938.1-seawater-metagenome-genome-assembly--contig:-NODE-3938-length-13496-cov-7.477383_pt1 | contig 13496 bp, 16 predicted proteins | sample MGYA00238136_ERZ651165 | MGnify/ENA primary metagenome ERZ651165 (study PRJEB26861, sample SAMN08777766) | seawater metagenome | isolation source: coastal seawater | place: USA: Florida | collected...
CTTACCCGGTAGGCGCCATTGGGCAGGCCTTCGAAACTGCCCAAATTACCGAGCGCATAACGTGCCAATTGTACCAATAACACAGGCAATACAGCGCACGTGATATCAGGTAGCTAATGGCCAATGCATCAATGAGCACCCCGTGAGTATTAGTACCTAGCACCACAGCTACAGCCACAGCAAACACGATCAATGACTCAAAGCTATTTTGGTGTGCCGCTAATGCTCGCGCGCCGAATCCTTTGAGTGCTTGTTGTTGTGCCCTAGGATGACGATTATCGTAGCCACCATCCTCGGTTTGTGCCCACGCCAAAGGTGCTTTTGCTAAATAGGGAAGCAAACACGCAATTAAGGCGCAAATTACCACTGTACTCATTGTTTCGTTTCCTCATTTTTTTCATTGGGCGGGCGTCTGTTGCTAAGCCCAACAATTCGCTTTGTATTAATTATAACGCCATTAAAACCAATCATTTGGTATTAAAAACCACGCAAAGGTTAAATATTTGTAAATTATTTCTTGCAATTGTACCTGTTTAGTCTATTTTCTGATCGGAGGTCACTCCTCCAACCTGATAGATATAAAAACAATCAACAGGAACACACATGAAAACAAAAATACTCTCACTCATGACTGCGCTTACCCCCGTGGCCCTCGCGCTGGGCCTGAGCCAAAGCGCAATGGCGGCGCAAGGCGTTGCGTTTGTGCATGGTACTGGGCAACAAACCGATGCCTACAATGATTACTGGACTGGTAGCTTCGTTAATACCGTGCGCCAAGGTTTACCTAACACCAGTAATTACACTGTCATTAATTGTGACTTTGAACAATACATGTGGGCAGATGGCGCCGCGGGATGCTTAGCGGGTCAACTTACCTCATTTATAAACAACAAAAACATTACCGAGTTAACGCTGATCACTCACTCAAACGGCGGCAACGTGGTGCGCTGGATATTATCCAACCCAACGTGGGACAGCCGCTATCCTAACATCATTAATAAAGTAACTCGTACTATTGCTCTTGCGCCTTCGAGCGGTGGAACACCGCTTGCTGATGCGGTTGTTGCTGGCAACTCCTTTGAACAAAGTCTGGGTTGGTTATTGGGCTATGGCAATGACGCAGTAAAACAACAACAAGTATCTTGGATGGCATCTTACAACGCACAATGGCTACACGGCACACCTAATCGTCCCAGCTTACCGTCACATTTTGAATCTGTTGTCGGCAGTGATGTCGACTCAGCAATTTGGGATAGCGATAGCTACTGTGGTGGTTACCAAAACCAAGTGGGTCTTGAAGTAACACAAAACTGGTTAGACAGCTGCTCAGATGGCTTTTTAAATTGCAGTTCTCAGTCGTTAGCTGGGGTAGTGTGGTTTACCGATAAATCACGGACCCAAGGCAGTGAGCCTTTGAGTCATCAGCAAAGTCGACGCAACTGCTTTGGCTTGCCAAACATACTTAAAAATCGAATTTAGGAGCTAGCTATGATTAATAAGTTAACCACACTTACAGCTGCAATCATGCTTGTAAGCACAGCAGCACAAGCAAATGATCAAACGGTTTATCAGTTTCCTCAAGTTCAACCTGCGTTAGGCGCTCAGCTGCAAACACTTGAAAAAGACAGCGTTGAGTATTGGCAGAAGGTTTCGGGCAAGGAACTTAAGCGAGGTGTGCCAGTATTTGTAAACCAAGCTGATAACTTTATTCGTATCGCGCCAAAAGCACGTTTTGATAATGGTGAAGTATTTAAGCCTCATGGCTTACAGCTTGATAAGCTGTCGGTACGTGATGACAACTTTAGACAAATGCCAATGCAAACAATGGTTGCACAAGAGCAAATGGAAAATGCTGGGTTTAACGATGGTAGTGTTGGGTTAAAGCTTGGTCAGGTCAATGGCAAGGCAATGTTAAGAACAAGCCAAGCGCTTAACGACAACGACACCTACTTGCTGCATGTGATTGAAAAGGGCTCGAGTAATGCTTTGCATGCTAAATCGCAGTTTAGAGTAAAAGATCATCAACAACGTGTCGCTATGCAGCTCAGTATGGGCAAAAAACGCTTTAAAGATAGCGATGTGCAGTTAACACTTTCAAGTCCAGATGGCGAAAAGCTTGATGTGCGTTACGAAAATGGTGAAGCGGTATTTAATTTCCCACTTGAAACCTTAGGTGCAGTAAATGGTTACTATGAGCTTGAGGCTAGTGTAAATACTAAAGTGAATGGTCAAACTGTTAAACGCTCTATAAAAATGCCATTTGTACACAGCATGCAAACCATCAGTATGGATAAAGCTAAAGTGACAGCGCTAAGCAACAATAAATATCAAGCCAAGGTGCCAGTGCAAGTGACCGAATCAGGCCGCTTTGCTATTCGTGCAACCTTAACTGGTAAAGGTGATAAAGGTGAACGCATTAAACTGGCAACGGTTGAAGTAGCAAAACAGATTGATAGTTACGGCAGTTTCACCATGCCTTTTGCGGTCACTCAAGCAGCCAAAGCTCCGTTCGAGCTGGTGGATATTGAGCTTACCGACCAAACGCGAATGTTAAAGTTTGCGGGGGAGTAAAGGATAGCTCTAATTGTATGTTGGGTGGAGCTGAGCGAAGCCCAACAAGTTAGTGAGTTGCTAGGGGGAAGGAGCTATCAGCTTTCAGTCGTCAGCTATCAGATTTTAAATACCCAAGTGAGCGAGTTTCGAGGGACGAGATACGAGGTGTTTTAACGCTGAACAGGTAGCTGCGGGTTTACCCCGCGTAATTTACAGTTTTTCTCTGCGTAGCGCGAAGCGCCTCTATGTACTCTGTGGTTCAATATACTTTGAAAATAAAAATATGCTCAATGTGAATTTGAACTCAAACAAATATCTGTTTAATAGGTTGTTTTTGTGTTTATTATAGAAATTAAACAATAATAAAGTTTGGGCTTCATGCTCACCAAGGACGGTTATGCCAGATATGTATTTTGGAATGCTCGCCAATTTAGGCGTTGTTCTATTACTAGTTTTAATTTTAAAAGCATTCAATAAAGTAACTATAAACCTAACCTGGTTGCTTGGAACTCTCTTAATTCTATTTTGCTATTTCTTAGCTTTATTCAAAGGTAAAGAACTTATCTCATTAGATTTACTCTTTACAGATCTCAAATGGAATTGGTCAGGGAAGATAGTCGCTATTACGCTTTGGGCTTTAGTTTTGGCTTTATTAGCTGCTTTTAAAAGTGACTTTAAAATCAAAGACGCTGGATTTACTTTTAGGCAAAATGAAGGCTCTATAAAGCCTGCACTAGTTGTTTTAGCCCTGTTTGTTGCGTTGCAAGTTATTGTAACGCTTAGCCTTGGTGATGGGCCAAATTACGATTTTGAAACGCTACTCTATCAAGCTCTTATTCCTGGGATTGATGAAGAGCCAATGTTTAGAGGGGTTTTATTATTTTGTTTTTCATTGGCTGTTGTTTCATCGCGCATCAACTTTTTTGGCTCGCCAATAAACATTGCTGGGTTACTTTTAGTTTTATTATTTGGTCTAGTTCATGGGATTATGTATATCGATGGTGAGTGGCATTTGTCTGCATTTAGAGTCGTATTAACTGGGATTTATGGATTTATTTTGCTGTGGTTAAGAGAGCGGACTGGTAGCCTTGTGTTTCCAATTGTAGCGCACAATATGGTTAACTTTGTTGGGCAGTTAGTTTAGTGCTTGAAGGTATGGGAAATGTACCATTAAGTAGACAGGTTGGCTTAATGGAAAAGTAATGGCAAAATTGTGTTTTAAAAATGGAAACTTAAATAATGGATTATAATCAGCCACTTTCGAAGCACTCCCTAGATTTAAACCTGAGCGACCGAGTTTGGTTTAGGTTTTCAACTTTCTATAAAAAGCCAAATTTACAGGCTGATTCTAATACAAAACTAACGTCGCTACCGGGCCTAGCTGTGTTGTCGGGCGGCGCTGAGTTTTTATTTTTCTTTATGACTATCGCTATTGCTGTAATGAGCCTAGTGCTTCAAGAAACGATGCAGCCGATACCTGCTTTTGTAACGTGTGTGAGTTGTTATCTTTGTGTATTTGTTATCAAGCGAATTGTGATTTATAACAAATTTGGATTTGGTCGTAAGTGGGTTATGAGTATATCTAAAGACTCACTCGAAATAGATAGGCGAGCAATAGAGGGCAAAGCTTCAAAAGTTTTGCAAATCGCTAAGGGCGATATCCAAGAAATCATTTTTAATTATACTTTTCACGGTAGAAGTGGTCATATTGTGAACGAAAAAACGGCCAATTTACACGCTTGTGAAATTCATCAAAAAAGTGGCGATGTTGTTACGCTAGATAGTATGCGAGTAGGTCTTTTTGATGTGCTATATCTTTTAAAATTCCACGAATACCCGCTACTATTCAGAAGTACAACTTCGGGCGGTGCAGGTAATATAGTTATTTTTATTATGCGGTTAATTTCTCTTTCTGCGATCATTTCGGCTCTTGTCATGTTGGCATTTAATTTAAAGCCATAAAGGTGAGTTATTTGTATGGCTATCAGCTGGTAGGTTGGTTAGAGCGGAGTGAAACTCAACGTTTGGAGCCATCAGCTTTCAGCCGTCAGCTATCAGATTGAAAAGTTAGCGAGATTCGAGTTGTAGGAGGCGTTAGAAGATATTAGATATCAGTCGTTAGAAGTCAGATTAAAACAAAAGAGCTTTAAGCTGTAAGTTTTTAGTTTATTGTGTCTGCACATCGCTATGACTAAATACTTTACTGTAGGCGTGAAATTTATTTCGCGCGAAATCTTAAACAGAGTTCACGGCAAGTCATTAAAATCATAGTTAAAAGATAATATCTGATGATTATTATCTTGACCCTAACTTAATTGGCGGTAAATATGTTAATGATTAATTGAATTTGAACAAGCGAAAAACACATACCAATTACAAATCATCTCGCATCAAATAGATGCCTTTAATATGAATGTTTTAAAAGAATTAGAAGTAATTAAGAAAGACAAAAATAAAGAATACTTGATAAAAAGATACTTATTAGAAAGCTGTGTAAAATTATCCCGTTTTAGGACTGGGGAAAGCTTTAGTCGAAACATGAAAGTAGCCCGGAGCTTTTTAAAGGGTGTGGCAACTAAAAAGCAAATGCATCAAGCTGAATGGGAAATTGAAGGAAATGCATTTTCCACCGAGTATTATTCTGAAGCTGGGACAAGTGTTTATTTCAGAGTTAATGAGGATGTACGCAAAGACTTAATTCATGTCAGAATCTCGACGGGGCTTAAAAACAAAGAATCGAAAGATTATTTGAAGGAAATGGCTTACTTCATTGACCATGCCTTTTGTTTTATTCAATATCCCGGTAATTGGCTATTTGATGAGGGGGCAGAAAAATTTTTATGCCCCAGATTGTTCAAGCGTTATTTTGGATAATTAGAAAAATGGGTCGCTATGACTAAACACGTTACTGTAGGCGTGAAACTTATTTCGCGCGATGATCTATTTAAAACGGGCCATGCAAGCATAGCGCTTACCAGGCATTTGATTACGCGATATAAAATAGCGGCTACAATCTTGCTAACTCGCTAACTCGCTAACTCGCTAACTCGCTAACTCGCTAACTCGCTAACTCGCTAACTCGCTAACTCGCTAACTTGCACCTTGTGCCCCTAGACCCTCTCACCTGTATTCTTTTACAATGCATAAAATGACTTTATTTAGAGAATGCGTTGAACTACTTGGCTCACCTTTACTTAGCACAACCGACAGCTGATTCACATTTTGGTAATTTGCTGGGGGATTTTGGTGGGCGTCGGTATTCTGCGCAGTTACCTGATGCGGTTAAAAATGGCCTTGAAAATCATTATTTAGTTGATAGGTTTACCGACTCACACCCCCTTGTAAAAGAGGCTAAGCAGTACTTTTCACCAGCACGTAAACGCTTTGCAAGTGTCGCGATTGATGTAGCATTCGATCATTTTCTTATTCAGCATTGGCAGCGCTTTAATGACCAACCATTGGCTGATTTCAAACAGCACAGTTATTGCCTTTTAAATACGCGCCAAGCCATGATGCCTTCAAGTATGCAGCAGGTTGTGACCAGTATGACTAATAATGATTGGTTTAAAGAGTATGAAACACTCGATGGGGTCGGCCTTGCCCTTGATAACATCGCCAAGCGCATTCGCTTTGCTAATAATTTTGCAGGAGCCGCTGACGATATTGCTCGCCACTACCAACAATTAGACGCAGTGTTTTTAGCGTTCTTTCCCGAGCTGGTTGAGCATGTTAAGCAAGCAGGGGTGGAAAAGCAGACGCTTTAAGCCATCGAAATGCGAGATGTAGGAGGCGTTTTAACGCCGAACAAAAATGGAGCTATTAGATATCAGTCGTTAGAAGTCAGATCAAAAACTCAACGAGTTAGCGAGTTACTTGACACAAGTGGTAGGCACTCTAGTGTTTTTAACTTGCTAACTTGCTAACTTGCTAACTTGCTAACTTGCTAACTTGCTAACTTGCTAACTCGCAACTCATCCCATTTAATCGTCTGGGCCTTTTAGGGTAAACACTAAATGCCTGCGCATGTCTTTTAAAATCACGCCTTTTTTCAGCATTGCGCCACTTAGGCGCTTTTGCCATTTTAATAGTTCTGGGGTCGCTGCATCGAGTGATTGCTGGTTTTCAAATTGAAAACATAATAGCAATGAGCCTGGGAATAAGTGGTATTCCACATCAAACCAGCATTGCAACATGCCTTCAAGTTCTGCACGACCTTGCTCTTCAAGGGCGTCGGCAACATTTAATACAAGGGCTTGCTGTTTTAATTGTACTTTAGAAAGCTTTTTCATTTAAAAACCAAAATCGAGTCGAAAAACAGATTATACCTAAGCTTTACGCTTGGCGGAATGCATTACGCCAATCTCGCGGTGATAAACCAAACTGAGAGCGAAAATGGTGACGTAAAGTAACAGATGAGCCAAAGCCGCATTGCTCGGCTAAATGTTCTAGTGGTAAATCAGTTGACTCAAGAAGTCGCTGCGCGTGGTTTAAACGTTGATTTAATAGCCATTGCCCAACGCTCTGCCCAGTAAGCGATTGAAAGTGGCGGGTAAAGGTGCGTCGGCTCATGTGCATTTGCTCTGCGAGTGTATCAATCGTATGGTTGCTAGCTAAGTTTTTTTGCATCTGTTCAAGCAAGCTTGCTAAACGCTCATCAGCAACATTTTGCGGGACGGGTAGGGCAATAAATTGTGCTTGCCCGCCAGTGCGATACGGCGCAGTTACCATCATTCTGGCAATAGCATTAGTTTGCTCGCTTCCTAAAAATTTGCGAACTAAATATAAGCAACAATCAATTGCTGCCGCTGTTCCTGCCGATGTATATAGCCGATTATGTTCAAGGTAAAGCACTTGATTGTTAAGTTTCACTTTTGCAAAGCGCGCTTTGAAGTCATCGCTGTATGCCCAGTGGGTAGTTGCTTCAATATTATCTAAAAGCCCAATGTGCGCTAACGCATAAGCGCCTAAACAAAGCCCTACAATTATAGCGCCACGGCTATGCGCGTTTAGCAAACTGGTTGCTAATTCTTTAGAGGGGGCTGTTTCAGGTGATGGCCAAGACGGAATAATTATAATATCTGCCTGATCAAACTTTGTTATTGAGTGATGCGCTTGAATATCAAACCCCGCGCTTGAGGGCATTACAGCTTTACTTTCGCTGCACACTGCTAAGTTAAATTCTTTGATACCAGCCGAGCGAGCGCCTTCACCAAACACCATGCATGGTACTGCAAGGTGAAATGGACTGATATTTGGAAATGCGAATACTGCAACATTCATGGTAAAGCCTTATCAAACACTTTGGCCCAATATTATCGATAAATGGTGTTTGGGTCACTGTTTGATACGTTAAAAATTCAGCAAACTAGGCGTCAATACAATGAAAAAGGGTTTATACAATGACAAACACAGCATTACTAATTATCGACTTACAGAATGATTACTTTGAGGATGGCGCGTTTCCTTTATGGCAGGCTAAACAAGTAAAAGATCAGCTCGTCGATGTGATAAAACAAGCCACAGAGCGCGGGGTTTTACCTATTCATATTCAGCATGTTGCTGATCCTTCTCAGGGTTTAGCGCCATTTTTTAATGAAGGTACAGAAGGTGTTGATATTCATCCTGATATTTTAAATGCAGCACCAGAAGCCCCTGTGGTTGTAAAACACTATGCAGACAGCTTTCATCAAACTAATTTAGAAGATGTTTTAAAGCAGCATGGTATTAAAAAACTTTTGATCGCAGGCATGATGACGCAAAACTGTGTGACTCATACAGCTATCTCAGAGCAAGCTAAAGAGTACGATGTGGCAGTTTTAACGGATGTGAGTACCACAGTATCTGAAATGCTACATTTAATCGCACTAAATGCGCTTGCCCCACGAGTAAAACTGCTAGACGCAAAGCAAGCCTTGCTTAGTTTGCAAAGTAATTAATATTTGCAAAGGCCGAAATAACATCTTTGGCAAATGCAATACGGGGGTGTTTTAATGCCCCTTTGTTCCAAACTAAGTAAATTATGTTTTCTGGGCCTTCGGGCCCTAGTTGCACAAGCTCCCCAGCTTTTATCTGATCGCGACAAAGGTAATCGGGTAATACAGAATAACCAATACCTGAACGAATAATATTGCTAATAGCACGTATGTCCGGGCAAATAGCAATGACGTTTGAGTGGCATTTTGCGTTGAATACAGCTTCAAAGTATTGTCTTATCAAAGGCAGCTCTTCATCATAAGCAACGACATTGTAGCTTGAGAGTAAATCTGCGGTAATGGTGCTGTCTTTGATTTCTCGGCCATGTAAACGGTTCATCACCAAAATGAGCTTTTCTTTGTCGAGCACAAGGCTATCAAATAGTGCTGGATCAGGCGCTGATGAGGCAATAGCAATATCTGCAGTACCTGATTGCAAGGCATCAAAAATTCTCACTTTATTACCAATATGCAGAACAAGATTTACATTGCCAGATTGCAGTAAGTTGGCAATTTGTGGCCCCGATACACTACTAATATATTCGGCAGGTCCTGCAATATTAACAGTGCCATGCGCGGCATCAGAACGTGCCCGTATCGACATGATTTTTTGCTCTAATATATCGATATGACCAGAAACCTGCAGCGCTAGATCATGTGCTGCAGCGGTCGGAGTAACACCGCGGGCTTTGCGCTCAAATAGAGATTTACCAACGACTGACTCCATTGCTTGAATATGAGAAGTCACCGAAGGCTGAGATAAGCCTAAATTAGCCGCTGCCTTCGTAATATTTTTACAACGATAAACTTCAACAAAGGTTTTTAATTGCGTGAGATAAGACATGTAACTGTACGAGCCATAAATATTCTGATTGCTCCTCTTAATTTATCCGAATTCTATTCGCCCCGCAAACCCACTATGATGGCTTCACTTTCTAAGAGGACGAGTTATGAAAAAGATATTACAGCGACTAACGCTTGTTGCTGCATCAACTATGTCGATGTTTGCAGTGGCGGGTGAAGGCGAAGTATTGGTTATTTTATCAAGTGAAACAACCATGGACTTAGCTGACGGCCAGAGCATCGAAACAGGCTACTACCTAAATGAGTTTGGTGTGCCAGCAAAAGCATTAGTTGATGCGGGTTATGAGCTTGTACTTGCAACACCTAAAGGTAATGCGCCTCAAGTAGATAAAAAATCAGTGAGTACCGACTACTTTGATGGTGATGAAGCTAAAATGCAGAGCATTCAGCGTTTTGTAGCATCACTACCAGATATCAAAGATACCGCAAGTTTAAGCGAAATTTTAGCGGGTGACTTAAGCCAATATGAGGCTGTGTTTATCCCTGGAGGCCATGCACCTTTAATTGATTTAGCAAACAACCCAGAAGTGGGTGAAATTTTGCGTCACTTTAATAAGCAAGGTAAACCAACAGCGGCAATTTGCCATGGCCCAATTACGTTGTTGTCGGCACAAGTTCAGCCAAATTCTTATTATCAAGCGATAAAAGATGGCGAAAAGGCAGCGGCCAATAACTGGATTTATGACGGCTATAAAATGACTATTTTTTCAGACCCTGAAGAGCGTGTTTTTGAAAGCAGTTTAGAAGGTAAAAAGCTTAAGTTCTATCCTGCTATGGCAATGGAAAACGCCGGTGGAAATATGGCATTCGCTAGTGAGTGGCAGCCAAACGTGGTTGTTGACCGCGAACTCATTACGGGGCAAAACCCGTTTTCAGATAAATTATTAGCAGAAAAGCTTTTAGAAATGTTAGCTAAGTAAATTAGCTAACTAGCAATTTAAACCTAATTTAAGGGGCATTTAAATGTTGAACTTTATTTATAAAAATCAAACCGAAATTTTGTTTGGTAAAGGTCAAATGAGTGAGATCACGTCACGTTTACCAGAAAACGCTAAAGTACTATTACTTTTTGGTGGTGGCTCAATAAAGAAAAACGGCGTTTACGACCAAGCAATGAGTGCGTTAGCCGATGTTGATGTTATAGAGTTTGGTGGTGTTGAACCTAACCCAACATACGAAACACTGATGCAAGCTGTGGCAAGTGCTAAAGAGCATAATGTTAACTTTATTTTAGCTGTTGGTGGTGGCAGTGTTATTGATGGCGCTAAGTTTGTTGCAGCAGCTTATAACTTTGCAGGTGAGCCGTGGGATATCCTTGTTAAAGGTGCTGAGTTTAGTAACCCGCTTCCTATTGGTGCAGTATTAACTTTACCTGCAACTGGCTCTGAGAGTAACGGCAACTCAGTGGTTACTAAAAAAGAGACGTCGCAGAAACGTGCTTTTTCATCACCGAGTGTGCAACCAGTTTTTGCAGTACTTGATCCTGAATATACTTTTTCGTTACCAGAGCGCCAAGTAAGTAATGGTGTTGTAGATGCGTTTGTACACGTTATTGAGCAGTACTTAACTTACCCAGTAAATGCGCCATTACAAGACCGCTTTGCAGAAGGTATTTTACAAACTTTGATCAGCGAAGGACCTAAAGCGCTGAGCGAGCCGCAAAACTATGATGTAAGAGCCAATGTTATGTGGTCGGCTACAATGGCACTGAATGGTTTGATTGGTCAGGGTGTACCGCAAGATTGGTCTACACATATGATTGGTCATGAATTAACAGCACTTTATAATCTTGATCACGCACAAACACTAGCGATTGTTTTACCTGCGCTAATGCATGTTCAAAAAGAGCAGAAGTCTATTAAAATTCAGCAGCTTGGTGAGCGAGTGTTTGGTTTTAATTATAGCGATGAAGCTGAACAAATCGATAAAACGATTAAAGCAGTGCAAGACTTCTTCGAAGCAATGGCTGTGAAAACACGCCTTGCTGATTATGACCTTGATGAAGAAGCAATCGACGCGGTTGTTAATAACTTAGAAAAGAATGAGTTAACTACTCTAGGTGAACACGGTGATATTGATTTAGCGAAAGTTAAGCAAATATTAGCGCTTGCACTTTAGGGCTTAAATTTAAAGGCGTAACATAAGCTGTTACGCCTTTTTAAAAAATTGAAGACGTTTAATTCTATTGCATAAGCTAGTAAAATCTAGGCAATAAATTATCGATAAAAATCACACCATGAAACTTACCCATTTATTTTCAAGCGCTTGTTTAGCTTTATCTTGCTTTGTCTATGCAGAACCTGCAAAGTTTTATGCTAATGAAGCATTGCAAAAACAAACGCCAACAGCATACGCGCTCAGTGAATCTAATATTCCTTGGTTAGAGCAAGCACATAAGCAAAGACAACTTGATGCAGAAAAACTGGTCAACGCCTTAAAGCAAAATAAAGCGCTTTATAAAAAGTTAATGAACTGGGAAGCGCTATCGTTTGAGCAGCGAATGGCTTTACTACCAGAGGTGTTTGCAATTGAAATTAAAAGCTTTGCTATTACAGCACCAACCTTGGTGATAAATAACACCTTGTATCCGCAAAGAGCAGTTAATTTTGTGTTTGATGTACGTTACCCAGGTGCAGGATTAGTTTATTTAAACCCAGATAAGCTCAAAGAGATGGAAGTTTATGCGCCATTAGCGTTTTTATTACACGAAACCCGCCATGCATACCAATTTCAGCTAGCCTTTAAAGAGCAAAACTTATTAGCAAAAGGTTACTTAAGCGCATTTAAAACGCAGAGTAACTTATCGGGCGCATCATTTAGTGATTTTTTAACACTACTTAATGAGTACGAGGCGTTTCAATTTGGTAATCAGGTACTTGAACTGCTCACTGATGGTAAGTTTGAATCAGCAATGATGGGCACGTTTGCTAGCCAATTTAATGAACATAACCACTTAAAAATTGATTTGCTCGAACTGGCTAAAGAACCCCAAAAGGGCAGTTTACTTGAGCGGTTTAATGCCGCGATGAAAGAGCAATATCAGCTACGTTACCCTGAAAAATAAACTAACGTAGTGAGTATTCACTATTTCATTGAGCGCCATGCAAAGGTCGAGGCGGCAACCACAATCGCAATAGAAATACCAAGGTAGAGGGTTTCTATTGTGCCGCCAAACTCAACGGCGTGTTCTAAAAACAGAATCACCAAAATCACAGATGTTACCTGCACTAAAGTAATTTTTAAGTCATGAAAATCTTCGATATGAAAGGCGGCCAAAAACTGGCTGCTTTTTGTTGTTGAGGGCGATATAAATAGCCGGTACAGACTGATGGTAATGACTTGAAGAGTAATGCCGATGAGTAATAGGTCGAGAATTTTTAAAAGCTCGACAATTAACTCTTTCCCTCCTTTTGCTGAGTCAGGTAGTGCGGTGATGGTGACTTTCACAACATTGAAAACGATATTTACACAGGCAATGTAAACGAGTAACGATGAAATTGCTGTAGTGATAATCGCGATGATGACTAAAAACCGGCTATTTTGAAAAAGGCGCTCCATATCAACTCACACAAATTAATTTCTTTAATATACGTAGTTTAGCTCGTTTTTGATTAATTACTGAACTTATTATATGCCAAGTAAAACCTAACTTATTAGTTCTTTGAGTATTTACTCGTAAGGTCGGGTTGTGTATAAGTTTAAGGAACAACGAAGGTTGTTCTTATTTAGCTTTATTTTAAAAGGGATGTTTATGGGTTCTATGGCTAAGCACTCACTGGAACTGGATTTAAATGATAAAAAATGGTTTCGATATGCAGCCTTTAAAGGAAAATCGTCACTAACTGAAGATTCATTAACAGAACTAGAATCTCTCCCAGGTTTAGCGACGTTATCTGGGTGGGCCGAAGTGTTTTTTGCGCTTATGGTATGCGCGATTTCGTTATCTAGTTTTTATTTAGTAGATGTTGTTAAACCATGGTTGGCTTTTTTAATTTGCCTTATAAGCTTTTTATTGGTGTTTATTACCAAACGCATCATGACTTACAAGAAGTATGGCTTTGGTTCTAAATGGGCAATGAGCATAAGCAAGGATGAGCTCAAAATTGA
>ENA-OWNT01003939-OWNT01003939.1-seawater-metagenome-genome-assembly--contig:-NODE-3939-length-13495-cov-15.276122_pt1 | contig 13495 bp, 13 predicted proteins | sample MGYA00238136_ERZ651165 | MGnify/ENA primary metagenome ERZ651165 (study PRJEB26861, sample SAMN08777766) | seawater metagenome | isolation source: coastal seawater | place: USA: Florida | collected...
CGGCGCCATCCAGGAAATCATCATCGCCACCGACCCCAACCTTGAGGGCGAGGCCACGGCGACCTACCTGGCGCGCATGCTCAAGTCGATTGGCATCGCCGTCACCCGCCTGGCGTCAGGCCTGCCGGTGGGCGGGGACCTCGAGTACGCCGACGAGGTCACCCTGGGCCGCGCCTTCGAAGGCCGCCGCAACGCATTGAGCTGAGGGGAGTCCAGGCAATGGCCCGACCGGACCCGATCCACACCGAACGCCTGGTGCTGCGTCCCATCGCAATCGACGATGAGGCGGCGGTCCTCCGGTTCCGGGGCGACCCTGTGGCCACGGAGTATCTGTCCCACGGTCCCCTGAGTTCCGAGGAGAACTTCGCCAGACTGGTTCAGCTGGTCGATGCCGCTGAATCGTCAGGCGTGGATTGGTTCAACTTCGGCTGGGCCATTGAACTCCGCGAGACGGGCGAGGTCATTGGTGAGGGGCGGACGTGGAACTCGGCGGAGCCGCCGGCGCCGGGCAGGATACCCGCCGACTGCGGGAGCCTCGGGTATGTTCTGCATCCTGACCACCACGGCCGTGGCCTGGGCCGCGAGGCAGCAGGTGCCCTGGTGAACTGGCTTTTCGAACAACGCGGAACGCAAACAGTGTTCGCCGGCGTGTACGGGCCCAACCTTGCCTCCAGCCGGCTCTTGGCTGGACTGGGCTTCCGGCGGGACCGCCATTTCACGTCATTGCAGGACACAACGGGCAAGAACCTTCCATCCTGGCGCTACAGACTGGACCGGGCTGAATAGCCGCTGGATCCCGGACCGCCGCTCACCCGGGCTCTCGGCCGGCGCGCTTCGCTTCCGGCAGGGGACATGCCCAGCCCCCGAGCCCGGGAACGGACATAGTGCCAATATGTCCAGCCGCCGGCCTTGGCGGGGAGCATGTGCAGACGGGCGGGGGAACATGCCCACTCCTGGTCCCCAGCGCGGCGCATGTCCGGTGGAACGAAAGCCGGACTGTCTGGCATGCGGTCACAATTCAGCAGCCGAGGCCTCGCGGCGATAAACTGGGCTGAGAAGTTACGCCGTCGCGCCGTTTGGTTGCTTGGCCCATAACCCCGATCCAGTGAGGGTGCGCGCATGAGTTTGCCCACTACCGAAGTCCACCCCGGAACGCAGTCACAGGAGCTGCCTGCCGTCGCCGCCACCACGAAGCACCTTGTGGTGAAGAAGTTCGGCGGTTCCTCCGTGGCGGACGCAGAGGGCATTAAGCGCGTGGCCCGGCGGATCGTGGATGCCCAGAACGCCGGCGACGAGGTGGTCGTGGTGGTGTCCGCCATGGGCGACACGACCGATGAGCTCCTCGACCTCGCATCGCAGGTCACCGATTCTGCCCCGGCCCGGGAAATGGACATGCTCCTTTCCGCCGGGGAACGCATTTCCATGGCACTGCTCGCCATGGCCATCAACAAGTTCGGCGCCTCGGCCCAGTCCTTCACCGGGTCCCAGGCCGGCATGATCACCGACGGCATCCACGGCAAGGCCCGGATCATCGACGTCGATCCCCACCGCATCCGCACTGCCCTGGACAAGGGGCACATCGCGATTGTGGCCGGCTTCCAGGGCATGAGCCGCACCACGAACGAGATCACGACCCTGGGCCGCGGCGGTTCGGACACGACGGCGGTGGCCCTCGCCGCTGCGCTCGACGCCGATGTGTGCGAAATCTTCACCGACGTCGACGGCGTCTACACGGCCGACCCGCGCGTCGTTCCGTCGGCCAAGAAAATCGACCGGATCTCCAGCGAGGAAATGCTGGAACTGGCTGCATCCGGCGCTAAAATTCTGCACCTGCGCTGCGTCGAGTATGCCCGCCGCTTCGGTGTACCGTTGCACGTCCGTTCCTCATTCAGCCAGAACGAAGGCACCTGGGTCCTGCCAGGCGCCGACGACAAGATCACGACCCAAGAGGGAGTTGCCTTGGAGCAGCCAATCATCTCCGGTGTTGCACACGATCGTTCCGAAGCCAAAGTCACGGTTGTCGGCGTACCGGACATCCCCGGCAAGGCTGCGGCGATCTTCCAGGTCATCGCGGACGCCCACTCAAACATCGACATGATCGTCCAGAACGTCTCCACCCATGGCACGGGCCGGACGGACATCTCCTTCACCCTGCCAATCGTCGAGGGCGCCGAGGCCCTGGCCGCCCTGCACGCCGCGCAGGACCGGATCGGCTTCGAGAGCATCGAATACAACGAGAAGATCGGCAAGCTCTCGCTGATCGGCGCCGGCATGCGCTCGCACCCGGGCGTGTCCGCGCGCTTCTTCGCGGCCCTCTCCGAGGCCGGGATCAACATCAATATGATCTCCACCTCGGAGATCCGCATCTCGGTGGTCACCCACGCGGACCTGCTAGACGACGCCGTTCGCGCCATCCACAGGGCCTTTGACCTCGACAGCGAGGACGAGGCCACGGTCTACGGCGGCACCGGCCGCTAGGCGTCAGGGCGAACCTGTAGCACAGCGACGGCACAGCGAGACGGCGCCTGCGGGCCAGCCGTTTGCCCGTCCGGGCCGGGGGCAGCCCTGCATAAAGATGCCCGGACAAGAAGGAGGAAGGGAACGGCAGGCGCCGCTCCCTTCCTCCTTTGCTCACATCCCGGCTGCGTTCCCACACGCTTCGGGCTCCAATGCGCACGGCGCATCGACCAGTGGCCGGCTGCCCGGCGGGGCTGCATCAGCCGCAGTGGACTCCGTCAGACCTCTTCTTTCCAGAGATCCGATTTCCGGACAGCGTAGTGGTGTCCGTGTGAGTCCGTCTCGACCTCGAAGCCTGCCAGGTCGTCTTCCGAAGCGTGCTCGTAGTCGTCATGCTGGTGAACGACAGGCGCCGCAGTGTCGCCCCGGTTTGCGGGTCCGAACAGGACCTTCAGCTTGTCGGTCTTGTCCATGAAAGCCTTGACCGCACGTGTCACTAGTCCCACCCCCTTTCTTCGTCGTGGGTGGTTCAGGATGCTGCACAGCGGTGTGTCAGTGCCCTTATTTTACGCCCGACGGCGGGAAATGGCCCGGCTGGGGTTTGGGGAAAAGTGCCTACCGCAGGGATTTGTCGTCGGGGTTGCGGGGCACCACGTAGGTGCTCCCGTCGGGCCGGTGCACGGTCTCCCACTGTTGGGTCTCGGCCCGGCGCATCTCCAACAGCCGCCTGTTCTGCTCGGTCATCTCGTGTCCGATCGAACTGCGGTTGGCTGGACCGAAGACGGCCCGGAGCTTCCCGGTTGCCCGCATGAACCTCTCGGCGGCATTTTCCTTGGCCATGGCTATCCTTTCCTGGGAACAAGACAATGCACCCAGTGTACGCTAATCATTAGTGCACTAATCATTTGAAGGAGTCGGTGTGACCAAAGGAACCGCGGGAATCCAGACATCGGAGGACATGCCCGCAGCGCAGGACGCCCAAAAAGTGCAGGACTCCCAGGCGGCGCAGGACGACCTCCTCCTGGAACAACAACTCTGTTTCGCCCTGACGGTGGCCTCCCGGAGCGTCGTGGGCGCCTACAAGCCCGTCCTGGACAAGCTCGGCCTGACCCATCCGCAGTACCTCGTCATGTTGTGCCTCTGGGAAGCCAGTCCGCGGTCTGTCCGCGACATCAGCGACGCCCTGGCCCAGGAGCCGGCCACGATCTCGCCGCTGCTGCGCCGTCTCGAATCCGCCGGGTTTATCACCCGCCAGCGGATGGAGGGCAATGAACGAACCCTGGATGTCCGGCTGACACCCCGCGGAGCGGCCCTTAGGGAGCAGGCCACCGCAGTCCCGGGCATCATGATGGCCCGGCTGGGCCTGACACGTGAACAGGTCGCCCAGTTGCACGCGTCCATGATGGACCTGATAGCGGCCACACGGCCCGGCTCGGAAGACTCGCCCCGGCGGTAGACTGGGCGAAAAAGAGGAGGACTGCTGATGCGCACGCAATCGGGCCGCCCGGCACTTGTTCTGGCGGCCGTCCTGATGGCCGTGGCCGGATTGGCCGCCTGCACGCCGAACGGCGGGCCCACACCCTCTCCCACCGCCGGCACGACGACGGGCACCCCCACCAGCCCGTCCCCCACAGCCCCGTCCGGCTCACCATCGCCGGATACCGAGACGACGTCCCCGGCCCCGGAACCGTCCGCGGTGCCGCTGCCGTCCGGCCCCGGACAGGGCAACGCCGAGCTCGCCATCATGGTCAAGCCGTCCGAAACCGGCACCCCGACCAACTTCACGCTCGTCTGCCAGAACGGGGTTCCTGCCGCCGAAAGCCAGCACCCCAACGCCGCCGCGGCGTGCATCGCCATCAAGAACAACCCGTCCATCCTCAGCCCCGTTCCGGCGGGCAAGAAGCAAACCTGCACGCAACAGTACGGCGGCCCCCAGGTGGCGACCGTCACCGGCGTCGTGGACGGACACCAGGTCCAGGCGATTTTCACCTTGAAGGACGGCTGTGAAATCGCCGCCTGGAACGCGGCCAGGGACGTCCTCGGATCATCCGGCGGGGCGAGTTAAGCCCTTGCATCTCCAGCAGGAAGAGTGGCTGCCGCGCCAGGCCGCCCACCAGCAACGCGTCCGCCGCTATGCGGAGCCCTACCTCGAGCGGCGCTCCGCCGGCCGGAAGCACCCGGTGGAGGACTTCCTCTTCACCTACTACACCCAGAAGCCCGGACAGCTGCTGCGCTGGCACCCGGGCGCCGGCGTCGTGCTCTCCGGCCCCGAGGCAGCGGCGCGGACCGGCTGGAAGTATTACCGCCGGGCCGACGACGCCGAACTCGCCGCCGCCGGGCTGCCGGCGGGCTCGCCGGCCGTGACGGTCGACGTCGACGCCTTCCTCAGGGACCGCCGGGAGGCCCTGCAGTTCGCCGGGATCATCCTCGCCGGGACCGCCGCGCGGCCGGCCCAGTTCGGCTGCTTCGGGCTCCACGAGTGGGCCATGGTCTACCGGCAGGACAAGTTCGACCTCCGGCACGAGTACCTGCAGTTGCGGCTGGGCTCCGGGCGCACCGATGAGGTGGTGGAGGAGAACCGGATCCGGTGCTCGCATTTCGACGCCTTCCGCTTCTACACCCCGGACGCCGTTCCGTTGAACAGCCTGGTCCCCAGCCGGGAGAACCAGCGGGCCATGGAACAGCCCGGCTGCCTGCACGCCAACATGGACCTCTATAAGTGGGCCTACAAACTCTCCCCGCTGCTGCCCGGCGAACTCGTCATGGACTGCTTCGAACTCTCCTGGCGGATCCGGGCCATGGACATGCAGGCCTCCCCCTACGACCTCGCGGACTGGGGGTATCCGGCCATCCGGATCGAGACGCCGGAGGGCAAGGCCGAATACGTTGACTATCAGCGGGGGTTCGCGGCCGAATCGCAGCAGCTCCGGGCGCGGCTTTTGCAGGAGCTCACGCCGCTACTCACGATCGCGGCCCGGCTCCCCGGCCAGGACCCCACGACCGAAATCCGGCACCCGGAGCCGGACACCAGCTTGAAGGGACCGTCATGACAGACCCAGCCAGCCCTCGGGACACCCCGAGCGCCCGCAACGACGTCGACCTGACCATCCGCCTGACCGAGGCTCCCGGCGCCCCCGAGCATACGTTCCGGCTGGAAGCCGGCGACGGCGGCCCCTCCGCCGCCTCGACCCTGCCCGATCCGTCGGCCGCCCTCGAGGCCGTCCGGCTGCACGGCGAGGCCATCTTCTTCCCCAAGCCCGGGCCGCCGCGGCTGTGCACGCAGCAGTACGGCGGTCCGCAGACCGCCGTCGTGACCGGCTGGTACCTGGGCCGCGAGGTCAACAGCCGCTTCAGCCGGACCGACGGCTGTGAGATCGCCCGGTGGCGGGCGATGGCGCCGCTGCTCGGCGGCACAGCGGGGGCCACGGGCGCTATCTGACGTTTCACGGCACAGTAGGCACGGCACGGTGGGACCGGCACGGTGGGACCGGCTCGGGGACCGGCGGCCTCAGTCGCCCTGCTCGACCCCATCCCGGCCCAACCGGCCTCCAGGGACTTAAACGGCAACGGCCGGCGGTGCGAACCGCCGGCCGTTGCCGTAAATTGGTGCCGGATTCCGTCGAAACGGCGTTCCCTTAGGTGGCGTTGCCCTAGATGGAGTTATCCGGGGTGAAGGACTGAGCGCTGTTCTGGATCTTGCCCTTCTCCTTCTTCACCTTCTTGCCCTTGTCCTTCTTGTCCTTGTGATCCTTGGCGCCGTCGGCGTTGTCACCCGGACCGTCATTGCAGTCCTGGTCCTCCGAGGTCGGCGGTACCACAACGGCCCCGGCCGGGGTCACGAGGACGCTGACGAACGTGGGGTCGCTGGCACCGGCGAAGGTGACGCGCCCGATGTAGGAACCTTCGGACAGACCCTTCCAGTTCAACGTCACGGTGCCGGCCTTGCCGTTGGCGAGCCGGAGCGGGCTCGGGTTCAGCGAGGCCTTGCCCACGACGTCGCCCAGCACGGCGGCGTCGACCGAGGCCTTGGTGGCCTTGTTGTTCGGGCTGGCGTACAGGTTTGCGTAAATCGTGTACTCGCCCGCGGTCGGGTTGGGGATGGACACCGATTCACTTGCCGACGACGTCGCGGACGTCACCGGGCCGTCGGGGGTCATGACGTAGAGGTCGAAGTCGGCGCCCGGATCAGAGGAGATGACCGAGAACTTGGCCAGCGGGGCTCCGTCCTTGACCGTGACCGTCTTGACGACGTTGGACGCGTCCGGAAGGCCCGTGAAGGGGCCCGGGACCAGTTCGGCGGTGGTGGAGTCGGCCTTCGAGAGTCCGTCGAGGGTCATGTTGATCGGCGAGTCCGTGCCGGAGACCACCTTGATGTCGCCCGAACCGCTGCCGCCCTGGGAAGTGAAGGCAACGTCCTGCGAGGTCACCACCGACTGCGGGCGGACCGCAATCGGTGACGCCACATTCTTGTTGGCGCCCTGCCAGGTCAGAGAACCTGTCGCGAACTTGCCCAGCGGCGCGCCCTGGTTCTCAAAGGAGACCTTGAACGTGCGCTTCTCACCCGCGGCGTTGAAGTTCAGAACGGCCGGGGTCACGGTGACCTTGATGCCGGGCACATTGAACTTGGCCCTGTAGAGGCCCGGGGTGAGTGCGGTCAGTGTGCGGGTGACCTCGATCTTCCCGGCCAGGTTGCCCAGGGCGAAGGACGGGAGGTTCATGTCCCGCGGCTTGGTGGTGCCGATCCCCGGAATCCCGAGGTCGATACCCGTGCCCTGGATGAACGCCAGGTAGTCATCCGTGGTGGCGTCGTAGACAAGTCCCGGATCCAGCACGCGGGCCGGGTCCACCTGGCCTGCGCCGGTGGCAAAGACGTCGGTGTTTTTCGATCCGTCGGCGTTCTTGACGTCGCTGGTGGTGGTCATCATCGCGGACTTGACCGTCGCCGGGGACCACAGGGGGTTCTTGGCCAGGATCAGTGCGCCGAAGCCGGCAACGTGCGGGGAGGCCATTGAGGTGCCGGAGAGGAAACCGAAGTTGTCGCCTCCGGTGCCGATCGGTGAAACGCCGGCCAGCACGGCCACGCCGGGCGCCGTGACATCGGGCTTCAGGAGGTCGGAGCCGGCAGCCAGCAGCGGGCCGCGGGAGGAGAATCCTGCGATCTGCGGCTGCGCCTCAAGGGGCAGTCCGGTGGTGTCCTTGTTGACCAAGGAAACCGTGATGGCCGGGTTGGCGGTGACCTTGGCCTTGATGGCCTCGGTGGCGGGCGGGTTCACGTGGACGGTGGGGACCGAGTGCTTGTCCGTGTCCAGCGAGGAGTTGCTCAGGTTGACGAGGATCATGCCGACGCCGCCGCCGCGCTTGACCTCGGCGCTCTTCTCGACGCGGTCAACGACGCCGCGGTCGCAGACCACGACCTTGCCGGCGATCTTGGCCGGGTCCAGCGTGCCGTTGCCGCACAAGGCCGGGTTGGCGCTTCCGGCGGCACCCACGTTCGCGGCCAGCACGACGCCGGCGTTGGAGACCTGGCTGTTCATGATGCTGGCGCCGCGGTATTTGCTGCCGTCGGAGAACTCGGCCGTGCCCTGCAGTTCCTGCGAGAAGCTGCTGGCGGCGACGGTGGTCAGCCAGGGTGCGCCGTGGTTGACGGTGCTGGCGGTCGGGCCGGAGTTGCCGGCGGAGACGGCAACGAAGACCCCGGCCGAGGCGGCGGACAGGAACGCCATGGAGACCGGGTCCGTGGTGGTGTCCGTGGCGCCGGAGATGGAGTAGTTCAGGACGTCCACGCCGTCCAGGATGGCCTGGTTGATGGCGTCGACGGATGCTGAGGAGTAGCAGCCGCCGGTGTTGGGATCGTTGTCTTCCCAGCAGACCTTGTAGATGGACAGCTTCGCGGCCGGCGCGATGCCGCTGGTCGCACCGAAGCTCCGGCCGTCAACCATGGCCTCGACGTTGGCGTTTCCTGCCGCGGTGCTGGCGGTGTGGGTTCCGTGGCTGGCGGCGTCCACCGGGGACAGCCGTTCGCCCGGTGCCCAGTTTTCCGGCGGGACAGTGTTCGCGAAGTCCTCCCCGAAGTAGCGGGCGCTCAGAACCTTGGAGTTGCAGGCGGTACCGTCGAAGTCGGTGCCGGCCTGGCACTCGCCCTTGAAGAGCTCGCCGTCCGCTTTGAGCATCGCGATCTTGCCGTCCGTGTCGCGGTACGGCACGCCGACGACGGGAGCTCCGGTGGGCGGCTTGACCTCCTGGCCGGCGAAGTAGGCGCTGGACGGGGTGTATCCGGTGTCGATGACACCGACCACGACGCCCTTGCCGGCCCCATCCTGGCCGCCGAACTTGGTGTTCCAGGTGCCGTTGGGTCCGCTGAGCTTCAGGAAGTCCGTGCTGGAGTAGTCGGGTGCATTCTCCGTGTCCGGCGCGACCACCAGGACCGAAGGGTCCCTGGCCAGCTTGAGGGCCTGGTCCGCCGTCAGCTTGGCGCTGAAGCCGTTGAGGGCCGCCGTGAACTGGCGTTGGATCTTGACGCCCTGCTGGCCGGCCACTTGGGCCTGCTTCTGTTCCAGGTGCGCCCCGTACTGCCTGACTTCGGCCTTGTTCGCGTCCAGCTTCTTGCCGGACGCGGGCTTGGTGGCCGGCAGTCCGGCCGTTCCGCCGTCGTAGGTGGCGGACGGCTTTTCCGCCAGAACCACAATGTAGCGGCCGTCCTTGTAATTGTTCGGATCAACATTCTTCTGTGCGACGCCGGCCAGGGCCGGGCCTTGCGCCGGGGCCGCGTTGGCGGGGGCGATCACGATGCTGGACAGAAGAACCGGCAAGCCCAGGGTCAGCGCCGCGGCCCTCCGGAGTCCCCCGCTTCGAAGGAAGCTCTTTCCTGGTGATGTCACGAGTGATGAACCTTTCGTAAAGGAACGGCCCGGCTTCAATACCGGGCCCAGCGGACTGGCGGGGCCGCACCGGGCGATCGCCCGGCCTGCCCCGACGGATACCAGCCGATTCATACAGTACAGACTGAGAGCCGGATATGACATACACCACAAGGAGCTATTTAAAATTTGTCATGCAATACGACACGATGCGTCGACGAGGCTTCTGAGCCGCGTCGATGGAAAGCCGGGCGACCGCCAGCCGGGAGGATCTTGCCGCCCGGGCGGACCGGCCTACTGCCGCGGGGTCCGGACCACCTCGCTGATCCAAGCGCGGGTCTTTTCGTCCAGCGGGCCGGCCACGTTGGTCTGCCTGGCGGCACGGTCGGCTTTGATCTTCTGCAGGACCATCCGGCCCAGCCCGGCGAACACTGCCGCGGCAACGACGGGCAACAGCACGGATTTCGGTTTCTCAGCCATGCGCACATCCTACTGATCCGCGGCAGCCCGGGGCCATAGCGCGCCGCCGCCCCGCGGCGGCGTTTGTCCAGTTCAAGGACCTGCCGGGGAAGCCGCGTTCACACTCCCAGCCCGAATGCGGCCGGACGCACCGCGGCCGGTAGAATGGGCTTGCAAGCTCGCGGAGCGCCCTTTCACGCTGTATTCACCAGGCAGTCCTCAACACAGCGGATCGGCGTGAGACGGCAGTACTCCGCTGCGCCCTTACCCAATGCTCACGCACAGGAGTTGCCGGATGCCCCGGATCGTTGTCGACGTCATGCCCAAGCCCGAGATTCTGGACCCGCAGGGGAAGGCCATCGTCGGTGCGCTGCCCCGGCTGGGCTTCACCGCTTTCAGCTCTGTCCGCCAGGGCAAGCGCTTTGAACTCACGGTCGACGGCGAGGTGACCGAGGAGATCCTGGCCCAGGCCCGCGACGCCGCGGAGACCTTGCTGTCCAACCCGGTCATCGAGGACGTCGTCAACGTCGAGGTCGTTGAGGCCTGACATGACTGAACTCCCCCTGATCGGCGAGGCTGTTGCCGTCGCCGAGCAAGCTCCTGGTGCTCGCAGGCTCGCGGGTGCGCGAATCGGCGTCGTCACCTTCCCCGGCACCCTGGATGACCGCGACGCCGCCCGCGCGGTCCGCCTGGCAGGCGCCACCGCGGTGGAACTCTGGCACGCGGACACCACCTTGGGTGACGTCGACGCCGTCGTGATTCCCGGCGGTTTCTCCTACGGTGACTACCTTCGCGCCGGCGCGATCGCCCGGTTCGCGCCGCTGATGTCCAAGATCATCGACGCCGCCAACTCGGACGCCAAGCTGCCGGTCCTCGGCATCTGCAACGGCTTCCAGATCCTGACCGAGTCGCACTTGCTGCCCGGCTCGATGATCAAGAACGACCACCTGAAGTTCATGTGCCGCGACCAGATCCTGCGCGTGGAGAACAACGCCACAGCCTGGACCGGGGACTACGCCGTCGGCCAGGAAATCACTGTGCCGCTGAAGAACCAGGACGGCCAGTACATCGCGGACGAGAAGACCCTGGATGCGCTCGAGGCGGAAGGCCGCGTGGTGTTCCGCTACGTCGGGTGGAACCCGAACGGCTCCCGCCGGGACATCGCCGGCATCTCCAACGCCGCGGGCAACGTGGTGGGCCTCATGCCGCACCCGGAGCACGCCGTGGAGGCCGGCTTCGGCCCGGAGCTCGGCTCCGGCACCGAGGGCCTCGGTTTCTTCACCTCTGTCCTGAACAAAATCGTGGGAGGCAACAAATGACGGAGACACCCGCAGTGGCGGCACCCGCGGAGACCGCCCGGAAGTTCAACATCGACACCGTCGCGAACGCGGCCAAGACCCCGGACACCGAACTCCCCTGGGCCGAGCTGGGCCTGAAGCAGAACGAGTTCGACGAGGTCGTCAAGGTCCTGGGCCGCCGCCCCACCGGCGCCGAGCTCGCCATGTACTCCGTGATGTGGAGCGAACACTGCTCCTACAAGTCCTCGAAAAACCACCTGCGCCAGTTCGGCGAAAAGGTGACCGACGAGATGAAGAAGGACATGCTCGTGGGCATCGGCGAAAACGCCGGCGTCACCAACCTGGGCGACGGCTGGGCCGTGACGTTCAAGATCGAGTCCCACAACTCGCCGTCGTTCGTGGAGCCCTACCAGGGCGCGGCAACCGGCATCGGCGGCATTGTCCGCGACATCATCTCCATGGGCGCCCGCCCCGTGGCCGTGATGGATCCGCTGCGCTTCGGCGCCATCGACCACCCGGACACGGCCCGCGTCATGCACGGCGCCGTGGCCGGCATCGGCGGCTACGGCAACTCGCTGGGCCTGCCCAACATCGGCGGCGAAATGGTCTTCGACTCCGTCTACCAGGGCAATCCGCTGGTCAACGCGCTCGCCGTCGGCGTCATGCGCCACGAGGACATCCGCCTCGCCAACGCCTCCGGCAAGGGCAACAAGGTGGTGCTGTTCGGCGCCCGCACCGGCGGTGACGGGATCGGCGGCGCCTCGGTGCTGGCCTCCGAGTCCTTCGACGACACCAAGCCCTCCAAGCGCCCCGCCGTCCAGGTGGGCGACCCGTTCGCCGAGAAGGTCCTGATCGAGTGCTGCCTGGAGCTGTTCAAGGGTTCGCTGGTTGAAGGCATCCAGGACCTGGGCGCCGCGGGCATTTCCTGCGCCACGTCCGAGCTCGCCTCCAACGGCGACGGCGGCATGGAAGTCGAGCTGACCTCGGTCCTGCTCCGCGACCCCACCCTGACCCCGGGCGAAATCCTCATGTCCGAGTCGCAGGAACGCATGATGGCCGTGGTCACCCCCGAGAACATCGCCGCGTTTGAAGCGGTCATGGACAAGTGGGCCGTGGAGTACTCCTGGCTGGGCGAGGTGACCGATACCGGCCGCCTCATCATCACGTGGGAAGGCGAAGTCATCGTCGACGTCGACCCGCGCACCGTCGCCCACGACGGTCCGGTCTACGACCGCCCGTACGCCCGCCCCGAATGGCAGGACGCCGTGCAGGCCGACTCCTTCACCGGATCCGTGCAGGACGCCGGCCGCCCCTCCGCCCCCGCGGAGCTGGCCGCAGCCATCACCGAGCTCGTCGCCTCGCCGAACATGTGCAGCAAGTCCTGGATCACCAACCAGTACGACCGCTACGTCGGCGGCAACACCGCCATGGCGTTCCCGGACGACGCCGGCGTGGTCCGGGTGGACGAGGAAACCGGTCTGGGCGTGGCCCTGGCCACCGACGCCAACGGCCGCTACACCTACCTCGATCCCTACCACGGCGCGCAGCTGGCCCTGGCCGAGGCTTACCGCAACGTCGCCACCTCCGGCGCCGTGCCGATGGCCGTCAGTGACTGCCTGAACTTCGGTTCCCCCGAGGACCCCGACGTCATGTGGCAGCTGGCCGAAGCCATCCGCGGCCTGTCCGACGCCTGCATGGTCCTCGGCATCCCGGTCACCGGCGGCAACGTCTCGCTGTACAACCAGACCGGCACCACCCCCATCCACCCCTCCCCCGTGGTGGCTGTGCTGGGCAAGTTCGACGACGTCGCACGCCGCACGCCGTCGGGCTGGAAGGAAGACGGCCAGGCCATCTACCTGCTGGGCACGACGGCGGCGGAGCTGGACGGTTCGGAATGGTCCAACCTGCGCGGACACCTCGGCGGCCTGCCGCCCAAGGTTGACCTCGCCGCCGAGCGCGCACTGGGCGAGATCCTGATCAACGCCTCCCGCGACGGCATGGTGGACTCCGCGCATGACCTCTCCGAAGGCGGCCTCGCCGCGGCCCTCGTGGAGTCCTCGCTGCGCTACGGCGTGGGTGCCCGGATCGCACTCCAGGACGTCCTGGACCGCGACGGCGTGGACCTGTTCACGGCGCTGTTCTCCGAAACCCAGGGCCGCGCGGTCGTCTCGGTGCCCCGCTCGGAGGAAATCCGCTTCACGGACATGTGCACCGCCCGCGGCTTCGCGCACATCCGGATCGGCGTCGTGGACGCCGAGGGAGGCACGCTGGAGATCAACGGCGTCGAGACCATGAACCTCGATGCCCTCCGCGACGCCCACGAGGCCACCCTGCCGAAGTACTTCGGCTAGCGTCTCCTCCTCAAAGCAACGCGGGGTCACTTACCGCCCATAAATCCCCTCGGGATGGGCGCTAAGTGACCCC
>ENA-OWNT01003940-OWNT01003940.1-seawater-metagenome-genome-assembly--contig:-NODE-3940-length-13493-cov-5.504025_pt1 | contig 13493 bp, 7 predicted proteins | sample MGYA00238136_ERZ651165 | MGnify/ENA primary metagenome ERZ651165 (study PRJEB26861, sample SAMN08777766) | seawater metagenome | isolation source: coastal seawater | place: USA: Florida | collected...
GGCGAACTCGCCGGCGTGGCGCTGGAGGCTGGCAAAGGTCGACGGCATGGCGGCTCCGATCAGGAGCCGGAATCTACGTGACCCGGAGCACCTCGGCGGCGGTGGTCTTGCCCTGGAGGGCCGCCTGGAAGCCCACTCGCCGCAGGGTCGGGATGCCCCGCTCGCGCAGCGCCTCCTTGATCTCGTGAGTCTCGGCCTTGCGCTTGATCATCGTGCGCATGCGGTCGTCGATCTCCACGACCTCGAAGATGCCGGTGCGCCCGCGGAAGCCCGTGCGCAGGCACGCATCGCATCCGACAGCCCGGAAGAAGCGTGAGTCCGGCGGGATGTGGAAGCCCACCTCTTCGCTCACGTCCCGGCCGAGCGTGTACGGCTGGGCGCACTGGGAGCACACGCGGCGCACCAGGCGCTGGGACACGATGGCGAGGAGCGCGTTGGCGACGACGTAGGGCTCGAGCCCGATGTCGACCATGCGCGTGATGGTCTCGATCGCCGAGTTGGTGTGCAGCGTCGACAGCACGAGGTGCCCGGTGAGGCTCGCCTGCACCGCGATGGCGGCGGTCTCCGGGTCCCGCATCTCGCCCACCAGGATCACGTCCGGGTCCTGGCGGAGGATGGCCCGCAGCCCGCTCGCGAAGGTGAACCCGGCGCGCCGGTTCACCTGCCCCTGGGTGATGTCGGGGATCTGGACCTCCATCGGGTCCTCGAGCGTGACGATGTTCAGGCGGTCCGTGTCGAGCTGGCTCAGCATCGCGTAGAGCGTGGACGTCTTACCCGATCCGGTGGGCCCGGTCACCAGCATGAGTCCGCCCGTGCGGTTCCCCAGCTCGCGGATCTGCCGGAGCTGCGTCGCGCCCATGCCGAGCTTCTCGAGCGGCAGCAGATCGCCGGCGCGGAGGATCCGCATGACCATCTTCTCGCCCTCGAAGCACGGGAACGTCGAGGCGCGGAGGCTGACGGCGCCGGCGCGGGTGACCTCGACCTTGAAGGTGCCGTCCTGGGGCTGGCGCTTCTCCGCGATGTCCATCTGCGCGAGCACCTTGATGCGGGAGATCAGCGGCAGCGAGATGCGCGCGTTCATGGCCTTGCGGTCGGACATCACGCCGTCGATGCGGTAGCGGACGCGGAGCCGGTCTTCCTTCGGCTCGAGGTGGATGTCCGATGCGCGGGCGCGCACGGCGTCGTTGACGAGCTCGTCGAGCAACCGGACGACGTCGTCGGGGTTGGGAGCTCCAGAGCTGAGCGGTGACCGTGAGCGCGCCAAGAGTCGAAGTCCCCCCGATTGAAGGCGGTGCAGGATACCCAATGCCCGGTATCGGCCGCTTTGGCCGATGCATGATGCGCGGATGCTCCGCTCCGCCCTCGTCCTGCTCCTGATGCTCCTGTTCGCCTGCACGCCCGCACTGCGGAACACCCCGCCGGCCGATGACGATGACGCCACGGGCGATGACGACGACGCCACGGGCGATGACGACGACGCCACGGGCGATGACGACGACACGGGCGACGACGATGACGACGATGACGACGGCACGCTCGGCTGCGATGACGCCGGCAGCGGCTGGCTGTCGCTCTGGAGCGACATGGGGCCCGACCCGCTGGGCACCTGGTACGACGGCGAGCTGTCCCTCGTCGAGGACACCCTGACGGTGACGGACGCGGCGGGCCAGCAGGTCACGTTCACAACGTCCGCGGGCTCCCTCCTCACCGGGATCGATGGCCCGGGCCGGGTGTTCTGGTACACGAGCGGGATGACGGGGTTCGGGTCGGACAACCTGCTCGCCATCGAGACGTTCGGCACCGTCTGGGGCCGCATCGCCATGGGGAACATCACGACTCCGCCCCAGGCGCTCCAGGACGAGTGGGGGTTCGCGGTCACTCCGGACCTGGACGGCTGCGGGGATCCCATCGCGCTCGAGTGCGGCGACGCCCACCCCATGCCCGTCACGGTCACCATGCCGGACCCGAGCGGCGTCTCCGTCAGCGCCCTCGTCCTTCCGGGTGAGGAGGTCAGCACGTCCGAGTCGGTGGTGTTCCAGCACTGGGGCGGTCGCGTCTACGAAGAGGTGATCTGCCCGGATGTGCCTCCGTACGAGCTCGCGTGGTTCTACGTCCAGGTCGTGGAGGACGTGGTCATCGGCGCGCAGTAGGGTGGCGCAGATGCGCTCGCTCCTCCTCTGCCTCCTGCTGCTCACCGGCTGCTACACGACATCGTTCGAGTTCGACGACGACGACGCGGGGGACGACGACGACTTCGGGGACGACGACGACGCGGCCGACGACGACGACTCGGCCGGCGACGACGACGACGCGGTGCCGGACACGGACGGTGACGGCAGCCCCGACGACGAGGACTGCGCGCCGACGGATCCCACGGTCTACCCGGGCGCGCCCGAGATCTGCGATGGGCTCGACCAGGACTGCGACGGCGTGGCCGACGACGGTCTGACCGGCCTGTGGTTCGTGGACGCGGATCTGGATGGGTGGGGCGCCGTGGGCAGCGGCGTGGAGTCCTGCGACCCCGATCCCGCCTGGGTCGGCCAGGGGCAGGACTGCGACGACACGAACGCCGAGATCCACCCGGGCTCCACCCTGCAGGTCGACGGGCAGGACAGCGACTGCGACGGTCGGCTCGACTGGCTCGTGGACATCTACATCTCGGTCGACGACGACTTCGAGTGGTGCATCGACGACGAGGCCACCCTCACGCCCGGCAACTCCAACTGGCAGCTCGGCATCGCGGTGCAGCAGTGGCTGCCGAGCGGCGCGCACGTCATCGGCATCCGCGGCTGGGACACCGGGCAGGTCATCACCGCCGGCATCGCCCACCTGGAGATCAGCACCGGCCAGCAGTGGCTGTCCGACCAGACCTGGCGCTGGGACCCGAACCCGACGGCGCCCGAGGGCAGCCGCGTCGGCTGGTGCGGCGTGGGCTTCGACGACAGCACCTGGCAGGCGGCCAACGAGATCGGCCCCATCGGGACCTCGCCGTGGGGCAACGCGCCGTCCTCGTTCCCCGCGGGCAGCGGCGCGCTCTGGATCTGGGACACCTACCCGGTGAACCTGAACACGCAGTTCCTCCGCAAGGAGATCACGCTGCCCTGACTGTCGTTGACGAAATGAAGTTCTGAATTTAGTTCCGTCAGGTGCTGTACCTGGACCGACTCCTCTCGGCCGCGTTCGACGCCGACCGGACGCCGGGCCGGTTCCTGCTCACGGGGTCCCAGCAGTTCGAACTCATGAGGGGGATCACGGAGTCGCTGGCCGGACGCATCGCGCTCCTGGAGCTGCTCGGGCGTTGCTCGGGGACGAGGCCGAGCCGGGGCTGCTCATCTGCCGGGTGCCCGAGCGCACGGCGTTGCCGGGAGGGCACACGGCGCTTCCGTGGCGGGAGTGGCCGGCGTTGCTCGCCGAGCGGCTCCTCTGAAGCCTCACCCGGTGTTGCGCATGCCCGCGGCGACTCCGTTGATCGAGCGCAGGATCGCGTCGAGCAGGCCCGGATCGTCGGAGTCCGGGCCCCCTGCGCGGCGGCGTCCCAGCAGCTCCACCTGGAGGAACGACAGGGCGTCTACGTAGGGGTTGCGCAGGTCGATGGAGCGGCGCAGCACGGCGGATCGGTCCAGCAGCCGCTCGAAGCGGTTGATCCGTTGGAGCACCGTCACCGTGCGGTCGAACTCCTCCCGGAGTGCGGCCAGGATCCGCTCGCCGCCCCCGAGGGTGCGCACGTAGTGGGTGGCGATGTCGAGGTCGGCCTTCGCGCAGACCATCTCCACGTTCTCGAGCAGCGTCGCGAAGAACGGCCAGCGCGCGACCATGTCGCGGAGCTCGTCCAGGCCGGCCTCGCCGTGGGCGTCCAGCCAGGTGTGCAAGGCGGTGCCGACGCCGAGCCAGCCGGGCAGCGCGTGGCGCGACTGGGTCCAGCCGAACACCCAGGGGATCGCCCGCAGCGACCCGATGGAGCGCGCCGAGCCGGATCGGTAGGCAGGTCGGGAGCCGATGGGCAGCACCGCCAGCTCCTCCAGCGGCGTCACGGCCATGAAGTAGTCGAACAGCTCCGGGTCGTCGTAGATCGTGGCGCGGAAGGTGCGGAAGGCCGTCTCCCCCAGCGCATCCAGGATCTGCGCGAACCGGGCGCGGTCGGCGTCGGACACGCCCGTCCGCCAGTCGCTCCGCCCGTGCGTGAGCACCGCCGAGACGCCGAGCTCCAGCGACCGCTTCGCGATGTCCGGGAAGCCGTACTTGAACTGGATGATCTCGCCCTGCTCGGTGATCTTGATGCGCCCCCCGACGCTCCCGGGCGGCTGCGCGAGGATCGCCCGGTGGGACGGGCCCCCGCCGCGGCTCACGGTGCCGCCGCGTCCGTGGAACAGCTCCAGGTGGATGCCCGCTTCGGCGGCCACGGCGGTGAGCTGCTCCTGCGCCGCGTACAGCGCCCACGACGCGGTCAGGATCCCCGCGTCCTTGGCGGAGTCCGAGTACCCGATCATCACCTCCTGGTGCCGGCCGTGCACCGCGAGCTGGCGGGCGTAGGACGGGTTCGCGAACAGGCCGCGCATGACGTCCGGCGCGCCCACGAGGTCGTCCCGGGTCTCGAAGAGCGGGGCCACCTGCAGGGTGCTGTGGAAGCTGTCGCCGCGCCCGCGCACGAGGCCGGCTTCCCGCGCCAGGAGCAGCACCGTCAGCAGATCCGCGGCCGACGTGGCCATGGAGATCACGCAGGTGTGCACTGCGTCGCGTCCGCACTCCTCCTGCACCTGCCGCACGACCTGGAACACCTCCAGGATCTCGGCCGTGGCGGGCGTGAGCTCGGCGTGCGCCCCCAGCAGCGGGCGCGGGTTGTCGAGCTCGGCGAGCAGCAGCGCCTCCCGCTCGGGCAGGGGCATGGCGGCGAACGCCTCGGGGGTGTCCGTTACGCCAGCCACGGCGAGCATCTCGCCCAGCGCGGCCTCGTGCTTGCGCGCGTGCTGGCGGATGTCGAGCGTGGCGAGGTGGAAGCCGAACACCCGTACCCGGTCGATGAGCGGCTGCAGGACGCCGTCGGCGGTGCTCGCCGCGCCGTGCTGCCGCAGCGAGGCCGCCAGCAGCTGCAGATCCGCGAGGAAGGCGTCCGGTGAGCGGTACGGCGCCTCCTGCGTCTCGGGCTGCTCCCCCCGCGTCTGCGCCAGCGTGTCCTGCAGGCGGCCCTCCATGAAGCTGAGCTTGAGGCGGTAGGGCTCGAACCGGTTGCGCACGGCGTTGCGCTCGCGGACGCGGGGCAGCTGGCGGCCGTCCACTTCGAGGGACGCGGCGAGGCGGGGCAATACGGACACGCGGTTCGTGCTGTGGGAGAGCCACTTCTTCGCGTCCCGCAGCGCCGCCAGGTACCGCAGCAGCACGCGCTCCTTCATGAGCCGGGCGGTGCGCAGCGTGACGTCCGGAGTGACGAACGGGTTGCCGTCGCGGTCGCCGCCCACCCAGGAGCCCAGGCGGATCGGCACGGCCTGGCTGCTCAACGTGGGCGATCCGGGGAGCGCCGCCAGCGCACGACGGGCCTCGGCGAACAGGGCGGGCGCCTCGTCCCAGAGGACGCGATCGAAGACATCGAGCAGCTCCCGCACCTCCTCGATGACCGTGGGCCGACGGTGCCGCAGCTCGTCCGCCTGCCACAGCGCCTCGATGTGGAGCCGAGCCTCGGCGTCCAGCGCCTCGCGCTCGCGGTCGGTCCGGGCGTCGTCCCGCGCGAGCAGGATGCGATGCAGCGCCGCCAGCTTGTCCTTCGTGGTGCGGCGCATGGACTCGGTGGGGTGCGCCGTGAAGACCGGGCGCAGCGCCAGATCGGCCAGCGCGTCGGCGAGGTCCGCGGGTGAGGCGCCCTCTTCGTGGAGGCGCGCGACCGTCTCGGCCAGGGAGCCTCGCTGGGCGGCGGCTCCGGCGCGCTGGTAGTGCCGCCGTCGGCGGACGCGGTGGGTCTGCTCGGCCGTGTTCACGAGACGGAAGTAGAGGCTGAAGGCCCGGACGACGGCCTCGGCGCGGTCCAGATCCCACGACCGCACCAGCGCGACGACGTCGTCCGCGGTCGCGACCTCCCGCCGGCGATCGCGGCACAGCCGGCGGAGCCGCTCCACGTCCTCGAACACGTCGGCGCCGGACAGGGCGCCGATGGCCTCGCCGAGCATGGCGCCGAGGCGGCGCACGTCATCCTGCAGCGGCTGGTCCTGGGGCCGCACGGGGGGAACGGACAAGGCCATGGCCTACTCCTTCTTCTTCTTTGCTCCGGCAGGCGCCCGGCTGTCGCCGGATCGTGGCGCGCCGGGGTTGCGGGGCTTGCGTCGCCGCCGTCGCGCAGGCCGGTCGCCTTCGCGCTTGGGGGGGCCGCCGGATCGGGGCGGCCGGTCGGGTCGTGGGTTCGGGCCGTCAGACGGGGAATCAGCACCGGGGCCGCCCTTGGCGGGCCCGCTGGGTCGTCGCCCCGGGCGCCGCTGGCCGGTGGCAGAGGCCACGTCGGCCTCGCGCTCCATCTGCTCCCGCTTCCGCATCAGCGCGTGGGGGATGTAGCGGGACTTGGGCTTCTCGCGCGTCTCGGGCTCGGCGACCTCGATCGTCACGTCCCCGAAGACCTGGAGCTGGCAGGACAGGCGCTGCTTCGTGATGAAGAACGCGTTGCCCATGTGGCCCTCCTCCTCCCAGGTCATCGGGGAGATGAGGCTGCCCTCCACCACCTTGACCCGGCACAGCGCGCAGGCGCACTTCCCGCCGCACTGGGAGGCGATGGGCACCTCCGCGCGCGCCGCGGCCTGGAACACGGTGGTCCCGGGTTTCACGTCGATGGTCACGCCCGAGGGCAGGAAGGTGATGGTCGGCACGGACGCGCAGTCTACTCCGCGGCGGCCGGCCAGCCCGCGGCCACGGGACGGGCCCGGGCATCGAGCGGCACCTCTGGCGCGGCGGGCACCAGGCCCCAGCGCGACTCCACCACGTCCCCCCGCTCGGGGAGATACCGGGGGAGCCACGGGGCCGCGTCGCTCGCGTCGTTGATGCTGCCGGGGCCGCGATCGGGGATGGTGCCGCGCAGCAGTCCGTCGACCACCTTGGCCGCCAGGTCCCGGCGCATGGCCTCGTGGAGCCGGCCCGCCGCGTCCACGGAGAGGAGCTGGCCCCGCCCGTTCACCACCACGCGGGCGCCGGACGGCAGCTCGATCAGCCAGCTCTCGTCTGCGGCCGGGTCGGGCAGGAGGCCGCCGAGCGAGGTGGCGCCGTGGCCTGCGAGGGTCTGCAGCGCCAGGAGCGTGGAGTTCGTGTGCGCGCGGCCCAGCGCGGCCTCGCCGACGCCCAGCGGATCGTCCGAGAGCGCCTCCCAGTCGGCGCAGCGCCCGGCCCGCGGCGTCGTGCACAGCGCCCCGTCCGGCAGCGCGCCCGGCAGCAGCTCGGAGAGTCCGGCGGGCATGCCTTCCAGGGCGGGCCGCACGTCCCAGCGCCGGCTCCGCTCGAGGCGGTCGCCGCGGGTGGTGAGGACGCCGAACCCGTGGGGCGCCACGTCGGCGATCTGCTCGAGGCCGGTCATCGGAGGCGCCGAGGGCGCCATCAGCCGCCGGCGCACCGCCCAGAGCGCGGTGGCGCCCGGCACCTCGGCCGTCCACGCCTGCGCGGCTGCGTCCCCCATGTCTGCGACCCGGAGGGACTCCGCGGGCACGTCGCCGCTCAGCACGAGCAGCTCCATGAGCGTGAGGCGCTGGCTGTCCGACGGTCCGGGCACCAGGGCGCCGGCGCCGGGCACCGGCTCCACGAGCGCGCCGGCGTCGACTCCGCCGCTGTCCGCAGGCAGCAGCGCCTGGTCGGTGAACCGGTCGGACGCGCGGCTCCAGGCCCGCACCGACTCGGCCACCCCCTCCGGCATCCACGCCAGGTCCGTCGCGCGGACCCGCATCCCGCCCCACAACCGGGCGACGCTCGCGGCGTCTCCCGCCAGGTCGGCTGCCCCGCCGATGGGTGAGGGCCGCGTCCCCGCCGTCCCCCAGCGCACCGAGCCGATGCGGGGCGCGAGGCCCGGGACGAGCGCGGTCGGGTCGGCCCGGGTGCCGGTGCCCTCGGCGGTGAGCGTGGCGTCGATGGTCCTCCCACCGCCGGTGACGCGCGCGGAGCCGCTCGGCTTGCGGGGGATGGGCTCCTCGTCCGTCTGCACGTCGAACAGCTTCGCGAGGACGCCGGCCTCATCGGGGGGCACGTCCAGCCAGTCCACCCGGAGCGCGTCCAGGATCGCTCCGTCGCGCGTCCGCTGCGCGGCGGTCACCCGGCCGAGCTCGTCCCGCTCCACCGCGATGGAGGACTCGGAGGCTCCGGCGTCCAGCGTGAGGAGGCGGATCCGCCCGCCCTGGTCCCGCGCCACCCGGGCCTGCAGCTCGGATCCCACGACATCCAGCACGTCGCCCTGCTGGTCGCGCCGGATCCGCAGCGTCTCCCCCGACGGCGTACGCAGCTCCTGGGCGCGGCCGGCCGGATCGCGGTTGATCACCCAGCGAGGGGCGTCGTCTCCGTCGCCGAGCGCCAGCGCCCGGAGCCCGGCGTCCCCCCAGTCCAGCGCCCAGCGCCCGAGACCCGAGAGGCGCTCGGCGTGGTCGCGCCGCAGGACCGCGCGGGCGTCTCCGTCCCGTCGCAGCGAGCGTCCCCGGCCGCGCTCGTCCCGGTCGAGGAACCAGGGAAGCTCTGGGTCCCCGGCGTCTCCCCACCCCACGAGCGCGCCCGTGGGGCCGATGCGCCAGCCGATCTCACCCAGGCGGGTCGGGGCCCCCATGCCCCAGCTCGCGCGTGCCTTGGCGGCGCCGGGCAGCTGCAGCTCCACCGGGCGCCCGCGGGCGTCGTGGCGCAGGAGCGCGTGCTTGCCCGTGGGGGTGCGGAGCTCACGGGGATGTCCGTCGGGGCGTCGGCCGATGGTCCAGTTGCCCTCGGGGGAGCGGGCGGCGGTCACCCGTCCGCGGGCGTCGCGCCGGAGGCGCCACGCCTGTCGTTCCGGGGTGACCAGGGCCCTCACCCGCCCCGCGTCGTCGAGGGTGAAGTCCGTGCGGCCGCCCACCGGGTTGCTGATGCTGTTGGCCCGGCCCGTCCGGTCCCGCCCGATCCGCCAGCGCCCGACGCCGCGCTGCACGTCGACCGTATGGCCCGCGTCGTCCCGGCCGAGCCCGAGGGCGCCGAGCGCGGTGTCCGCCAGCTCCACCACGTGCCCGTCGTCGTTGCGCCGCACCGTGCTGCGGGCCCCGCCTGGTCGCTCCCAGCTGACGGGACCGTCCTCGTCGAAGGTCACGGCGCGCCGGGCTCCGCTCCGGTCCAGCGCCATGGGGCGTCCGTCCGGCGTCCACCGCAGAGCCCACCGATCCTCGGATCCGACCGACACGCCCGTCGGCCGTCCCCGTTCGTCCCGGCCCAGCGCGACGGTTCCTTCGGGCCCACTCCATCCCGTGAGGAGGCCGCGGGCGTCGTACTGGAGGTCGATCGCGGCGCGGTCGTCGGCCACCGACCGGATCGCCCCGGCGGCGGTCCGCGGGAGGTCCACGGGCAGCCCGGTGGGCCCTTCGTACCGGGTGATGCGGCCCTGCTCGTCCCGACGGACCCCGCTCCGCACCCCGCCCCACTCGAGGGAACCGACCCGCGCGCCGTCGAGCGGCAGCCCCACCATGATCCCGCCCGGCAGCCGGACCCCGGACAGCCCGCCCGCACCGCTCCAGTGGACGCCCAGATCGACGTCGCGGTCGCGCAGCCAGCGGAGGCGTCCCGCCTGGTCCCGCTCGAGGGTGGTGGCGCGGGTGGACGGATCCATCCAGGTGAGCCGGCGCTCGGTCTCGCGGCTGATGCTGGCGATCTGGCCCGACGCGTCGACCCGCTCGAGCGCCCCGGCGGCGCCGCGCTCCCAGGTGACGTCGACGTCGCCCCGTCCGATCCCCACGAGCTCGCCGGCTTCGCTCCAGGCAACGGCCACGGGCGATCCGTCCCGGTCGATGCGGATCGGCAGCGCCGCCCGGGGCGCGAAGGTCACCGAGTCGACGACCGCGCCGCCCCGCTCGACCGTGCGGCGGCGGGCGTCGGGCTCCCAGCGGACCGCCATGGGGCCGGCCGCCAGCCCCCGGACGTCCACGACGAACGCCTCCGCGTCGGCCCCGGCCCCGAACTCCACGGAGCGCAGCGGTCCCGACGCGGCCTGCACCCGACCGTCGCCGTCGTACCGGACGCGCACGCTGCCGCCCGGGCCGTCCACCGTCGTGACGCGGCTGCGCTCGTCGTAGCCGAAGCGCCACGTGCCCATGGACCCCGTGACGCTGCGGACCAGCGGGCCCAGGTAGTCGATGCTCGCCCGGCCCCCGGCGGGGGTGTCGAAGTCGATGATGCGGCCGCGGGAGTCCCGGTTGATCTCCCACTCCGTGCGGCCCGAAGAGCTCACAGAGGTGAGGCGGCCGCCCGTGTAGTCGCAGTCCCACGGCGCGCCCATCGGTGGGGCCACCTGCTGCAGGAGGCCCGTCTTGCCGTAGGTCTCGACCGTGCCGTCGACCTGCTGCAGCACCGGACCGTCGTCGGTGGACTCCAGCGTGCGTCCGCCCCGGGCGAAGGACCGGAACGTCGTCGGGTCCCCGTCTTCCATCGTCGGAGGCCCGAGGTACCGCAGTCGCATGGCCCCGAGCGTCGCGGGATCGGAGGCCAGCAGTTCCCGCAGGGCCCGCACGCCGCCGAGCCGGCGGCGTTCGGTGGCCGGCGTGTCCTGCCGCCAGCGGGCGACCACGTCGTCGGCGACGCGCCCCAGCTCCTCCATCGTGGGCGGCGGCCCGGCCCAGAAGCTGTCCCGGAAGCCGTCCCCGTCGATGAACAGGCGGTCGCCCCAGGCCCCCGCGGCCACGAAGCGGCCCAGATCCCACGACCAGCCGGGCCCCAGGTCCGAGGCGCCGAGCCCGTCCTGGTGGTTGTAGGTCAGGGCCATGCGCAGCCCCACCGGCACCGCCGGCCGCGCCACGGGCTCCAGGTGCACGACGAGGTTGCCGGACAGCGTGGACACCGCGGCGCCCGCCCCCAGATCCACGAAGACGTCTTCGAGCGTCCCCCAGCCCAGGTGCTCGGTCGGCGGAGGGTCCACCAGCCCGTCGCCGCCGTCGTCCCGCAGCACCTCCAGGCGCTCGCGCGTGGAGCTGTCCTCCTGCCCTGCGGCCGGAGCCACGAGCACGAACAGGAGCAGCAGGGCGGCGATGGGACGCATCTAGATGGGTACGACCCCTGCGTACGCCACGCCGGTCAGCCAGGCGACGTCCCGCTTCCAGGTGGTGAGGTCCCTCAGCTCGAACCCGGACAGGTGGTCGTGCCCGCAGGCCCGCGCCATCACCTGCATCAGCTCGACGGTCGCCTCGAACCAGTTGGCCAGCCGCTTCGCGGACAGGGCGATCTCGAAGCGCGCCCGCAGGTGGTCCTTCTGGGTGGCGATGCCGACGGGGCAGTTGTTCGTGTGGCACGCCCGCATGCCGAGGCAGCCGATGGCCTGCAGCGCGCTGTTGCTCACGGCGACGCCGTCCGCACCGAGCGCCATCGCCTTGATGAAGTCGGCCTCGGTCCGCAGTCCGCCCGTCGCGATCAGGGTCACCGCGCCCTTGCCGCGCTTGTCGAGGTGACGCCGGGCCCGCGCGATCGCCGCCATGGTGGGCACCGAGATGTGGTCCTTGAAGAGCTTCGGCGCCGCCCCGGTGCCGCCTCCGCGCCCATCGAGGATCACGTAGTCCACGCCGATGGCGAGCGCCGCGTCCAGGTCGAGCTCGATGTGCTGCGCGCTGAGCTTGAAGCCGATGGGGATGCCGCCGCTGACGTCGCGGACCTCGTCGGCCACGCGGCGGAAGTCGTCGGTGGAGGTCAGGTCCGGGAAGCGGGACGGGGAGATGGCGGGCTGGCCTTCGCGGAGGCCGCGGACCTCGGCGATGCGCCCCTTCACCTTCTCACCGGGGAGGTGGCCGCCGGTGCCCGTCTTCGCTCCCTGGCCCCCCTTGAAGTGGAAGGCCTGCACACGCGTCGTCTTCTGCACGTCCCAGCCGAAGCGACCGCTGGCCAGCTCGTAGAAGTAGCGCGCGTTGGCCTCCTGCTCTTCGGGGAGCATGCCGCCCTCACCCGAGCAGATGCCGGTGCCCGCGAGCTCTGCGCCGCGGGCCAGGGCGATCTTCGACTCCTCCGACAGCGCCCCGTAGGACATGTCGCTGACGAAGATGGGGATCCGGAGCTGCAGCGGCCGCTTCGCGTTGGGCCCGATCACCAGCTCGGTGCCGACGGGCGCGTCATCAAGCAGGGGCGGGCGCGCGAGCTGGCCCGTGACGATCTGGATGTCGTCCCAGCTGGGGAGCTCCTGCCGCGAGACGCCCATGGCCGAGACGGGGCCGTGGTGGCCGACCTTGCTGAGGCCGTGCCGCGCCAGGTGCTGGATGTGACTGTTGTGGGGCTCGTCCGGGGTGCCGTGGGCGTCCTGGTAGAGGCCCAGGTACTCGTCTCGGCGGAAGGGCTGCGGATGGTCCACCGCGAACGCCGCGACCTCGGCGCCGTCGACCCAGACGCCGTCGTCCTCGATCCAGGCGGTGAACCGGTGCAGCGCCTCGTCGTTGGCGTACTCGGATACGCCGGTGTCGAGGCGGTAGTCCCAGCCGTGTACACCGCAGATGAGGTTGTCGCCCTCGACGTGCCCGTCGGCCATGAGCGCGCCGCGGTGGAGGCAGCGTCCGAACAGCACGGACACGGCGTCGTCGTGGCGGATCACGACGAGGTCGACTTCGTCCACGAGGGCGTAGGCGGGTGCGCGGTCGGCGAGGTCGGACCAGGTCGCGACGCGGACGGGGGAGCGGGACATCGAGCCTCCAGAGAGCGGACGCTACCCCACGGGTGTGGGGCGGGGCGGCCGGGGTGCCGCCGCTTCGTACGCCGCAAGGCGCGGGTGTTTCACGGGGCGGCGGTTCAGCAGTGCGCGACGGGTTGAGCGAAACCGGGCGGAGACACGCTGTCTGACGCCCGCGGTGAACCACTTGGAGGCGCACGGTGGAGCGAAACCGGGGGGAGACACGCTGTCTGACCCCAGCGGTGAACCACCTGGAGGCGCACGGTTGAGCGAAACCGGGGGGAGACACGCTGTCTGACCCCAGCGGTGAACCCCTGGAGGCGAATGGAGGCGCGAACCCGAGAGGCCCCTTGGCATCGGAGGCCCGCCCGGCGAGATTGTCGCCATGCGACGTCTGCTCCTCCTGCTCGCGACCTTGCTGCTCCTGCCGACGGTGGCTCACGCCCAGAGCGTGCTGCTCATCTACGACACCACCGGGGACGGCACGCCAGCCTTGCAGGCGGCGCTGACCGGCGCGGGGTACAGCGTCACCCTCAGCAACACCTCGGAGACGGCCTACAACGGCACCAACCCCGCCCCGAGCGGGTTCGATGCGGTCATCCACCTCAACGGGCCGACGTACGCTACGGCGATGCCGGCGTCGGGTCGGTCCGCGCTGATCACGTACGTCCAGAACGGC
>ENA-OWNT01003941-OWNT01003941.1-seawater-metagenome-genome-assembly--contig:-NODE-3941-length-13492-cov-3.854566_pt1 | contig 13492 bp, 11 predicted proteins | sample MGYA00238136_ERZ651165 | MGnify/ENA primary metagenome ERZ651165 (study PRJEB26861, sample SAMN08777766) | seawater metagenome | isolation source: coastal seawater | place: USA: Florida | collected...
GCTCTGCCGATCTCGAGGGTGCCGATGAAATAGGCGGCGGTGATGGTGTTGATACACTGGAAGGCGATGCCGGCAATGACACACTCTATGGCGGTTCAGGTGATGATAGCCTCGTACCCGGTGAGGGCAACGATGTTACTTGGGCCGGCTCGGGTGATGATGAGATAACAGAATATTCCAATCACAGCACAGCTGATACGCTTGGCGGCGGGGCTGGCAACGACACGGTCTATGGCGGCGGTGGTGCTGATATCGTTTATGGCGGACAGGGCAGCGCGTCGACGAATGGGGATTACGTCAGCGCGGGTGGTGGTGCGGATACGACGTATGGCGGCAATGGTGCTGATACTATCTTCGGTGGAGACGGCAATGATCTGATGTTCGGGGGAAGTGGGGACGACTCGCTTTCCGGTCAGGACGGCAGCGACGAAATCTGGGGCGGCTCTGGTGACGACACCATGTGGGGTGGTAGCGGATCCAACATCTTTGGATTTATTGCCGGTTCCGGCGACGATCAGATCGGTGATTTTGATGCAAGTACGGATCAGATCGATTTGAGCGGATATGGCATATCCTCATCAACTGTTCTTGCTAACATGAATGACTTCGGCAGTAGCATCGAATTGGTTCTGAATGGAGGAGATACCATCTTCCTGTTCGGAGTAACTTCTTCTGAGTTCACCAGTTCGAATATCCTGGTTTAGGTCAGGATGTTTTCAGTACGAATGACGTGTTGCGAGAACCTCGCGATAGATGTCTTCGTTAAAGCCCGTGCCTAAAAAGCGGGTCAGAGCTTGAGCATGATCTGGGTTCTTGATCAGATCTTCGTACTGAACATGAAACACATTGGATGCGCCGGCGTATCGTGAATAGCGGAGCCGGTCATCCATGGCCCGAATGGTCGCAGCGGAATGGGCTGTATCACGCCACCACATGCTTTGAGCAGTATCTTCAATTTTCCTGTGGTTGAACAGGAACTTAACGTCCTGAAAAATGGTTATGAGTTGATTAAGAAAGCCATCAAAGTCCGGTAAGTCACGCTGTTGGATCCGGATCTCCTTACAGCCAAGAGTGTGGTGGTCGGCCTCGGGTTTCAGGACGGTTTGTGTAAAGAGATCCCGGACACTTGTCCGGACCTCTTCAAGTTCGATCAGATCAACTCCATACCAGGGATGTGTTGGACTGCCGGATTTCTTGGACCGCTGCTCTAGGGATTGCTCAATGGCATTATAGAAGCCACACAAGTCGGCGAGAGCCATATGATTTTCGCCGCGGATGCAAAAACCGGGAAGGCGGTTCAGATACCCAGATAACAATGTCGAGCCTGACCGCCCATACGTGAAGATGAAAACATATCGGTATGAGTCGGTCATGCCGATGTTCTCCGGACCGACAGTTTGATGCCGGAATTGTTTTCTTGCTCCTGGTGGTTCAGGATCTGGAACCTGTCGTAGACCTCCCGCATGCGCTCCTCTGTATCGATGTCGCAGATAACAGCGCGCTCGTAATCACGGTCTTCCGCAATGTAGCTGTCCCGGATTGCCTGAAAGCTGGAAACAGTACGGCGGGCGTTAATTCCGGAAGCTGATAAGGTTCTGCCGACGGCATAGTCTTCCAGCATATGCTGGAAGCTTGCGAGTTCCGATTGACGTAGAGCCTGAATGGCCTTTCGACTCAAAATGTAGCTGCCCTGCCCGTCAAACCAGGTTTGATCATTTTCAAGTTCGAAGATGATGTCATTCAGTTGGGAATTGGAGACGGCTCCATAATGCCAGTCGACATATGACTGGTGCCCGATGCTGATGTCGGTGCCCATATAGTCGTGAGACTCGAAATCAAACTCCAGGAATTTTGGTACATTCATGATGCAGTCATCGTCGATCTTAAGGACATGATCCGCACCAAACATTTCATTCGCGGCGGTCATTGCCTGCCAGATCTTATGCGAGAGAAATTCATAGGTGTCCGGAGCAGGAACAAGCAAACGGTCACCGGCCGATATGGCGGCTTCATGCGAAGGGTCTCCCTCGACGAATCTATATTCGACCCCTGCGGTCTTGAGATCCCTGATCCAGGTTTGCCGCAAGACTTCTTGTTTGGTGCGGTTTTTCCGGCAGGAAATGATCAGGACAAGGAGCTTTGTTCTCGGAGGTAGCACCACACTGCGGCCGTTTTGACTGTCATTGGCGCGCACCTGGATCTTCACGTTTCCGTCTCCGGAGAACATGGAGGCTGTGTCAATCGACCAGTCCAAGCTTACAGGGTCGCTGGTTTTTTCAGAAAAAAGAATATGCCTGCCGATCATTGCTTCCGGGGCCAAGGCGGCGCCAGACCCTGACGGTTGGAAGCTGGTTACAGGATCTACTGAAAAAGCCTGAAGGTCGATTTTGCCATCGCCTTTGCCGACAAGGCAGAACGCATCCGTGCGTGTACGCAGCCGGTGTGTCCGGATGCTGCGGGGAAGCTGTGATCCAACCTCTGATGCTGTGCGGACGAACATTACATTCGTGTAGGTGACCTGAGCGAGGATCAGGTTGAGAAACAGGCTGCCCTTCATCTTGCGGCTGGACTGACCTGGGCCAAATGTCTGGTCGGCCAAGATATGCCGCAGATGATAGTGGCGGGCCTGAAGCGCACGGATTGCCGAAAAATCAACGCCGGCCGGATCATGAATAACAAGCAGAAGTTCGTCGAATGACGATGCCGCTGTTTCACAAAACCGTTCAAGCCGCTCCATATCGCCGTCAAACAGGATCAATCCGCAGAGACCTGTTCGGGCCGATGCCATTCTGCTTCGCCGGGTGAGACTTGTGTTTGTTGCAGGAGGTGTTGGCTTTTCCGGAAAGAACGGCCACCGGCGACCATGAGTCAATGTATGGCTGTCCGAGCTGCCGAGGGTGATGAAACGAAAATCGCTGTAAAGGCGCAACAGTCTGCCGGTGCAGCTCCTAGCATTTGGAATTTCAATGGAAAGGCCGCCGACTTCAATAGTGAAAACCGTTTCCGTAATGGTCAGCTGGCCGTCAAACTGACCGGCGCTGTAGTCAAAGTCATAGTGAACTTCCTCTCCCCATTGATGATTGATCCTGGTGTTGAGAACGATCTTGTTGTCCGGATAACGGAAGTCGATGTGCAGCAGCAGATCATCATGCGCAACATCAAACACATTGATATTCAGAGGGTGGTACGATGATGGGATGTGAAAGGAAAAAGTCAGGATTTCGCTATCAGCCGGGATGATTTTTATGTTGTCCATGTCCGCGCATGATCTTTCTGTGAATTCGGTGACCCAGCGATAATATATTGTCACGCCTTTGGAAATAGAGGATACGAATGTCCGTGCCGAAGAATGGGCGAATATGAAATTCAGAAAATTACGAGTTTTGAGCAGCCGATTAAAAGCTAGAGAGAAATTGTAATGCGTACCCTTCCTGATTTCTTATGTATAGGTGCTCAGAAAGCCGGCACATCCTGGTTGTATGTCTTGTTACAAGAGCACCCTGAAATCTGGATGCCTCCTATCAAGGAGCTGCATTACTTTGATCACTTGTTTGTTCCGGAAAACCGGAAATGGACCAAGTGGCATATTCGCCTTCATGCTTCCCGCGAAATAGAGAAACAGCTGAAATCGCCTGACGGTGTCAATTTCGATCAAATCAGATATCTGGCTGAGTTTGCCAGCAAAGACCCGTTCACGGAGGAGTGGTACCGGCGTGCATTCGACCGGCCTGCTGCGCGTTTCAAGTCTCTCGGAGACATTACGCCGGAGTATTCGACAATCCCGCAAGAAGGGCTCAAATATGTGCGCTCTCTTTTGGGTGCCGTGAAAATTATTTACATCATCCGCGACCCGATCAGCCGGGCTCTTTCCCAGCTTCGGATGAATGCCTCCCGAAAGAAACAAATCATGTCGTCAGAGAATGATTGGCTTGAATTGGCAAGGAGCCCGGAGGTCTTTAACCGTGGGGATTATGCCCAGTATGTGCCTTTGTGGCGCGATATGTTTGCTGACGACATCCTGTTCATTCCCTATGGCAAGATTGCGAGCGCGCCGGAAGCTGTACTTGGGTCAATAGAACAGTTCATTGGCATTGGTTCTCATGAGTATGCGAATGTCGGTAAACGGGTTCACGAGACAAAAAAAGCGGATATTCCAGAAGTTGTGAAGGATTACTTGTGCGAAGAGATGTCCTCCCAAATCACCTTTCTGGAAAGGGAGTTTGGGCCGGAATTTTCCAACGCTACCTAAATTATTGGCCCTATTTGTAACTTGCCGCTGGCCTTGCAAATCATCGTGAGATGAAGGAACTAGAATAAAGTGAATGCTGGAAATTTGAACGGTTTGATTGCCTGCCGTCATCATCCGATTGTTTATCAGAATGTTCCCAAGGCAGGGTGTACGAGCATCAAGTGCCAGCTTTACAAACTGGACACCGGTACCTATCCGGAAAATCCGGTAATGATCCATAGACGGATACGGCGTGGAGCAGCCCTTGTTAATTTCAGGAATTTGGATCTTTTAAATAAGCGGCTTTCTGAGCGGAAAATCATATTCACTTTCGTCCGGCATCCATTGAACAGGGCATACTCCTGTTTCATGGAGAAGATATTTTTTGTTCACGAATTCTCATTCCCTAATATTAGACGCTACATTGAAGCCAATTTTGAAGCTTCTTTCCCCGACGCTGCAGTCCTTGCTACAAGAACATCCGTGGATGGGTATGATGCGGATCAACACCGTCAGAACTTCAAGGGTTTCTTGAGTTTCGTAAAACAGAATATGGCCGGAAAGACTTCAGTGCGTAAAGATCCACACTGGGGTTTACAGTCCCGGATGTTGAACAACCTAAAGCATGGTTACGCGGTAGACTACATTGGTAAAATAGAGAATTTCAAAGAAGAATTTGAACGGGTTCTGTTGATGGCCGGTGTGCGAGATGAACTTGACTTCAATCATCGGTTCAATGAAACGCCTCCTTTTGAGATTACCCTTGATAATATTATTGACGACGAAATCAGAGAGAATTCTTTTGGAGTATATGGAGAAGATTATCGTCAGTATGACTATAAATGACTTGTGTTCGAAATATTGTTTGATGGCGTTATTTGGTCATGAATACAAGAATATTTCCAAAGATTGGAGTTGAGCACACTCTCGCCGAGGTTAGCGCGAATGAAGTAAAGCTGAATATTCCTGGATATGAAGTCGTATATTGCAAAAGATCGTCCACTGCGTTGATTGTCACTTTTCGCTTTATGCACTCGCGTAAGAGCCTTGCGGAAAAAGAGCACAAGGGATGGGGTTATGAGTTTTTAAAACTTAAAGACCTCTCTGCGTTGCACGTTATTCCAAAAGGAAACTGCTGGTTCAGACGCCCATCTTTGGAGCACTTTTTTCTTGAGTTGTATGAAGCGGGATTTTTCGATCGCTTCGATCAGGTTATGACCTATGGCGGTTCAATGGGCGGGTTTGGTGCTCTGTCCTTCAGCGCGTTGACGAAGGCGAAGCGCTGCCTGGCGCTCAACCCCCAGATCAACCTTGGGCCGGAGGTGCGCTCCTGGGAAACGCGTTTTGGAGCGGCGCTTCGTCAAGATTGGACTTCGGAACTTTGTAATATTGACCAGCAAATCAACAGTACCGAAACAGTTGCAGTTATCTACGATCCTTATGAGAGGCAAGACCGGCTTCAAGCAGAGCTGATCCATGATCCGCGGGTGCAACACCTGCGCGTGCCATTTGTGGGCCATAATATGCCGGCCCATTTGGTGGGTATGAAAATCGCAAGCACCGTTTTTGATCAGTGTCTGAACGGGACCATAGATGAATACGGGTTTGCCAAGATGGTTCGGGCGCGGCGCAGGTTGAAGCGTTATAAGAATAGGCTGTCTCAGAAGGCGGAAGGTAACCCACAACGTATGGAAGCAATTCGCCGATTTCTGGGTGGGTCGCTTGTCGGAATAGAATGATCTAGTTCCCAGTCCGAAAAACATATGTTTTCCGGATAAGGCTGGATGAGAGGTCATTTCACCAATTTTGCATGGCCAATGTTGTCCGAAAAACTATAACGGATACTATGAGTGTCCGAAAAGGCTGCAATTTAGGTTTTACGGACATGCTCATTGGTTACATGAGAGTTTCTTCATCAGACGATCGTCAGTCGATGGATCTCCAGCGTGATGCGCTTTTGTCAGCGGGAGTGGATCCACGGCATCTGCATCTTGATCGTGCCAGTGGAGCGAGAGATGATCGCCCTGGATTGCAGTCTTGTATGGAGGAGCTGCGTTCCGGCGATTGCCTGGTGGTCTGGAAGCTCGATAGGTTGGGGCGTTCCCTGCCGCACCTATTGTCCATTATCGACACACTCCGAGAGCAAGGTGTGGCGTTCCGCTCGTTGACAGAGCAGATGGATACAACGACGGCCCATGGAGAACTCCTGTTCTCCTTGTTCGGAGCTCTTGCTCAATATGAGCGGGCCCTTGCCAAGGAACGGGTTCAAGCCGGGCTGGAGGCAGCCCGCCGCCGTGGCCGTGTCGGCGGCCGGCCAAGGGCTTTGGACGAGGAAACTTTGACGCAAATTTGTGAAGCGCTGGACGGCGGCGCAAGCAAGGCGACCATTTGCCGAACCTTCAAGATTGCCCGTTCGACCCTTTATGACGCGCTTAACCGCCGTGGAAGTGTGCCGCGTTCATCAGAAGAAGCTTGCTAATCAATATCAAAGCGCGTTAGGGCGACGGCAATAGCAAAGAATTTGGCTCCTGCCTCAGTTTTCTGATGTGATCGGATTGGAATGAGTAAGACAAAGAACGCTTCCTTTCTTTTGGTAGGAAGCGACCAGCCAACAACCTGGTATCTGTGCCAGTTCCTAAATACACTTCCGGATGTTCAGTGCCGAAGTGAATTCTTGTCAGAAGCGTCTAAAGGGAACGGTGTTGATGTCCGCAGTGTATCTACAGCGGCTTCCAATCATTCTTCCAAACTTGTTTCCGGTGTTTGTGTCAGTTTGGATGCTTTCGGGCATTTCAAGACTACCGAGGGCTACAACCAAAACACTTCATTGGTGATTGTGGGCCGTAAACCTCAAGACGCTTATTTGGCAGACAAGGGTTTTTTAAACGGAGAAGGCGCACCGGATGAGCACCGGAAGAAGTACTTCGATATCACGGATTACATTCATTTTGAAAAGGACTATATCGCTCATAAAAATGCGTTGCAGAGGTTCTGCCGCAAGAGTGGCCTGAACACACTGGAGCTGTTTCATTATGAGCTTCAGCGTGAAAAGGCTTTTAAACGCATTTTGAAGCATATTGGGGCAGGTATCCCCAATGAGCCATTGTCTTCTGTTCAAGACGGCATGTGGGGTTCACCAGTTTATCGGGAACTCGTGGCAAACTATGATGAGTTTACAGAGTTTTTTGATGCGCGACTTTGATATTACCTAGTTGAAAAATGCTGCGTTAGCAGGGTGCAAATGTCATTGCCCACAGCGGTGACACTGGAGAATCCAGTTTTATTAGGTTTGTGAGCTCATTTATTGCGGCGGCCAATTGCGGTCAAAGCTAAATGCCTCAAAGTCACACTCATATAATTCGCGTATGAGATCTGCTTCTTCTTCGCCGATCAAGTCGAGCGCCTTTGTCGATGCACCGGTCTTATGTCTGGAAAAATCAAACTCGGCATTGTCTTCCAGAAAAGAGGGCTCAATGCGGCCGATGACGGTTTCGAATCCTGCCTGAAAGGCATCAAAACGGCCTATAAAATCATAATGGACCAGTTCCGGGCGCAAGAGGCATAATTGTGGCATCCAGTGGATGTCCATTTCTTCCGGTTTTTGTGCCCGGATCGTTTTCAAAAAGACTTTTAGGGAAACGTGGGCCGTTGGCTTAAAGCCAAGGGCTGGCATGCGCCGGTTTCGTTCCCATTGATTGATGACCAGCTTATCCAGGTAAGCCGATACGATGCGGGTGAATGGATCCCGGACAAAGCAAAAACGGAACAGGTCTGGCGACTTAAATATCTGCTCAACAGAATAAGGGGCATTGAAAATATTGAGGAGGGGCGAGTTCTTCCTGTCATGTACGTTATTAACAAGCCCATCTGTAGATCCGTCATTTTCAATGATCTGCAGTGCGCGCTTGATGGTTGTGCAGGCCACCTTCGGGGTTTCCACATAAACAAATCCATGTTTTTGGGAAACATGCGTCAGGTAATTGGCTGTCGCTGCGCCGCAATTGAAGATCCGGTCAATTTCATCCTTTTTGACTGCCTGAATTTGCCGGCTCTTGTTTTTCCTGATCGAAATCACTTTGCTGCAGCTCCCGCAAGCGGCGTCTCATCAGCGTTGATGTTCGAATCCTGAGCAGAAGAAACAATCAAATTATATTCTTCAGAAAGACGGCTGAGGGCCCTGCTTAGTTCTTGAGGTGAAATTGCATCTTTATTGAAAGGCTCATACTTGGGTTTTTCAAACAGCGTTTCGACAAGCGTTTCATCCAATATTTCTGATAAATGTTCCCTTTCGCCACCAAATAGCTGTTCGACGTGATTGGCTGTTTTCTCGGTCCAAAAGCTCTTGATGACAGCATTGCCTTCAACAAGTTCAGTAACTGATGCCAAAAAGCGGCTATGCATGTCGGGGCGGGAGAATGTGTGTGTTTTATTGAAATGAGCCAAAGCATATATGGCAGGGTAAGATGCGGTTACATTGGCCATTTCGGATTTGACGTTATCACTGACAGCATCCTTCACGTTACACGTATGCAGGAAATCTGAAACGATATCACCCTTATAGAAGTTGTTCCGGTCATAAATACGAATATTCATATTTTCTTTTGAGAATACATCTGACCATGATGAAATAATATTTGAATATGAGAAATTATTAATTCGTTTAGAATTGACATATTCTTCGAAAAGAAGACCCGATTGACTATTGAAACCCTGTACAGACTGGCAGTAAGACGAGTGTATAAAATCATAGATGTTTCGTGCATAGAAAATAATTTTAAAATCTACATCTAGATCCAGAACTGATTTTATTTTGTTGGGCCTTATTTTTAACGGGCTCCAGCAAAAGTTTTCAGTGCTGAGAATGACGTTATACCCTTCCGAGATATGCTGCTTAATCTGCGTCACATATGATTGTGTTTCTTCGTCCCGGCCCTGCGCCATCGAAAAATACAGGCAGTGATGGAATGGCCCTTTGCCAAAATTCGGGTAAATAGTTCCATGCTTTTTGAGAAGCTGACGCTTTTTGCCAAGAGCTTTTTGAATAGCGGTTGTACCGCATTTAGGCATGCCAATATGTAAATATAGAACCGGTTTGCTTGTCATTTCACTTTGTACGTCCGTCACAATAGCCGTTCTGCATCCCATTATTCGATGGTGAACTTTATTGTTTTGGTTTCAATTTCCTGCCTGTCTCTCAGGATCCTGATAAGGCCTGTATAGGTTCCATGCGGCCAGGCGCTTTCTCGCTGCTGTTTCTTTCCGATGTATACGGCATACTGCGCTTTGTGTTTTTGCATCGGATCAAAAAATTTTTCGAGCAGAAAGTTACCAGGGCCCAATGCTTTCAGATGCAATTGCTCTCCGGCTTCCAGGTTCAGTATTCTGGCCCAATAAATGATTGCTCCTGAATGCTCTGACACTGGTCCCGGATGATGGTTTTCCAGTTCTCGTGTATTTACAGGTGCGTCAGAGAAACCGGTATCGACAATTCGTGTTTCCGGATTGTGGAATGAGCTGTCCCACAAGCTCTGCTCCTGGGTGAGGCCTTGCGCAAAACAGGATTTGCGAGGCTTTGCTCCTAGAAATGGATCAACAACACTCCCATTGAAACGCACAGCAAGATGCAGGTGCGGAAAAGCGGCAAGGCCTGAGTATCCGATTAGTCCAAGAGGCTGCCCACGCTCAATCATTTGCCCGCGCTTTACGGCGATGGACCCATTGCGCAAGTGGCAATATTGGGTCTGCCAGCCATTGCCATGATCTAGAACGATACCATTGCCGCATTCCCGGTCCGTGATACCGCCTTTGTCTTCCTCATTGAGGACAAGGCGGTCTTCCATTCCGTCCCGGGTTGCCAGAACACGTCCGGGGGCCGCTGCTATGACTTCAACGTGCTCATTTGTAGTTAGGGTTCGAAAATCCGTTCCCTTGTGGCCATTGTAAGCTGCTGCTCCGCAGCGATAGTCAAGCACGCCGGGGCCAGGGTCATTATCGACATAATTCTGGATAAAACAGTCAGACCCGAGCGCACAGTCCACGGGCAATGATAATTCAAGGCCCGTAGCCTGGATTGCCGTTGCCTTGAGGGCCAGACCGCAAAAAAGGCCGATTGCAATCAGCCGGATCATGTTTTTCCCTCTCTGATATCAATGACCCAGCTTTACTTGGTCGACCGTTGCCGCCGTTCCCGAATCCCATTGCGGAAGTAATGGGCAAACCCGCTGGTGAAACCTCCAGCCTTAACAGCTGAGGCAACGTCCGGATAATTCCGCAAATATGCATCGTCATCAAAATTCACAGGCGGCGGGATATCTGAACGTTTCATAACGTCCGTATCCGATAAATGTTCGACAAAATGGTCAAAACGCCCCGCCCTGACCGAACGCCATACGAACCAGGCAATTTGAAGTCTGCTCCAGATCCAGCCAATGATTGGCAAGCTAGTGCCTTTTGCTGGGTGGGCAGTATTGAACAGATTGTAGAGGCCAACCCACATCTGATCAAAAACCTGCAAGGACTGTTGGTTCATGGACTTGTCAGTCTTTTCGGGTTGTCCGGCAGGCCGGCCGTTCAAACCACGTAGCAGTGCACGTTGCTCGTGAAGATGGGCACCCAAGCCTGCAAGTGTCGCCAGTGCCGGGTTATTGTCCCGGGCGGCAGAACGGATGAGCGTATTGCGTACTACCGCAGAATACTCGACATGCTTGCTAACACCGCTGATCACGGAATTGCCGAAGACATTGGTGTCGCCGCGATCCCGGTGATGGTAGTTGGCCAATGGCTGATCAATCACCCCAATATCGGCTTCCATGAGAAAGCGGATGTTGAAATCCCAATCCCCGAGAACAGGATAGGCATCATTGTATCCGCCAATCCGGTCGTAGATATCCCTGCGGAATACAAATGAAATCGGAGCAAAGAAGTTGCCGGCGATCATTTCGCCCAAGGATACGTTCTGAACCCATTCCTGATAGGGCCGTGTATCGTGAATCTGAATGCCCTCATGGGTCACTTCTTCAGACACATAAACCGACTTGGTGATCACGCCGGCGTAAACCGCTCCCTTGGGGCCTTCCAGAAAATCGACGGTTTTCTCCAGGAATTCAGGTTCCCAACTGTCATCATCGTCGTGAATGACGATGTATTTCGACTGGCTGGATGCGATCGCAATATTGGAGGCGGCTTCCATGCCCCGGTTGACGACATTGTCGACAAGCAAAACACGGGCATGTTCAATGTTCGCAGCTTCAATGGCATTACGGGTAACTTCTATGTCGCCGCCATCGCTGACCACCACATGAATGTAATTTCTGAAGGTCTGGTTGTTTACGCTCTCCAACGCCCTCTTAAGGAACATTGGTCGGTCCATTGTGCGCGTGATGACGGCAACGAGAGGCTCAGCGGTTAATGCATGGGATTTGACCTTCGGAGGTGAATTGTCCTCCGGGAGCCCCCTATGGTCTAGGCCCGCGGCTTTCGTCTGCATCGCAAAGGCAATTTCGCGAGGATATTCGACGGCCATCTGTCCTGCAGGCCAAATTGCCTGGGCAATACGAACGGCTGGTGTATCGCCCTCGAAGCGTTCCGCCTTTTCAAAAACGAGGGGAACCTTCAGCTCCCGGCCAAAGTCTGCGGACCGGGTTTTTCCCGCAAATAGATCAACGTCTTCCGGGCGTGGCAGGAGGGTGCGTTTTGCTATCGCACGCCAGGCTGACCGGCTGCCGCGGTTCAAGTCGGCTCTGCTGATACCTGCAGGAAGATTGCCGAGATGTTCCAGAACCCCGCAAAAAACCGGGTCGGTTTCCCGAGTGGGAGAATCTGTCAGGCAAGATGCGGCTTCAGGAGCAAAAATACGCCCATCATCGCCGCTTGCCAGGCGCTCAATACTATTCCCGCCGGGCTCAAAGAGGCTTTCGATCATATGGCGGTGATTGATGACGCATGTTTCCGGCTTTGCCGGATCAAATTGGTCAGCCTCAAAAACCAGGCCAATCATCTTGTGCCAGTATTTGCGGTCACTGTCAGAAAAGCCAGCGCGACCAAAATAGGCGCCCCACCAGTCAATATCCGGGCAGGCTTCCTGAAGCAAACGCTGTGCAGTCCCCTGCCATCCCGTATCGACAAGAAGCGCGCACGATTTGTCTCCTAGCTCAGCCTTGAGATAGTTGCTGAACAAGGCCGACTGTTCTTTAAGATGCGACCGGACAGGATCAAGTGCGGTATCTTTGGATAGCAGAGCCTCGCCAAGCTTCGCGCCGGATGCCTCCTTTAAGGTTTTTGGGAGTTTTAGATCTGGCTTCTCTTCCTGGCTCGGAAACAAAGCGAGAGCGGCTGCCTCGAGGGAACTGGTTGCCAGTTCCCGACTGAGCAGCTCCGCTGCGTGAACCGGATTTTTTTCCCAGGTACCTTTTGCAACCATCAACCGGGAAATCCAGAACATCTTGTACGTTTCCGGCAAGGTCTGATTTTGCGATTGAAGGTACGCATCCAGTGCACGGGAAATACGAACGCCCGCCCGCGAGACGAACAGGACTTGTGCATTTCTCTCTGCTTCAAAATGGGAGCAGGTTGCCCATAGACCAGCCATATAATCGGCGATAGCAGGCCCGAGTTCATCGCGGCCGAATTCAAAAGGCCCTATTGCCTCGGACATTAAAGTCTCTCCTACCCTATCGCTCACGTTTAAAGCTTGGCCCAACGGGACACATCCAGACCGCGCGCATGCATAGCTTCAACAAATGCCTTGAGATGCTTGGACCGTTCCGCCAGTTCGATGGCTGAAATCGGCAGATGGAGTGCGGCCCAACCGGACGCCCGAGCTTGAGACACGTCGCCTTCAAAGGAATCTCCCATATGGAGGAAGGCTTCTCCTGGCAGATTCAAGTCATCTTCGACTGTTCCATACAGGCGGCCGCTTCGTTTGCTGTAAATATGGTCTGCAGAGGAGTAGATGGCAGAGATCAGCTCGTGATCTTCTGGAACAAGCCTTGCTACCAGTTGTTTGATCTCCGCCGCTCCAAGGTACATGTCACTGACAAGGATCACACGTCCCCCCTGCCCGCGAAACGTCCGAATGCAGTTCAAGAGCGTATGATTGGGCTTCAGATTATCCGCCTCATAGGCAAGCTCGTTTTCCATGAGGTTTTGAAGACCATCCGGACCGAGATCCAAGGCACTCGAGATATGCTGGTGGACCTCATGAATAGAGCCTTCGCCACAGCCATCGCGCCGCGGCCGTGTCCGATAACTGAGTTCAAGACCTTC
>ENA-OWNT01003942-OWNT01003942.1-seawater-metagenome-genome-assembly--contig:-NODE-3942-length-13491-cov-4.208886_pt1 | contig 13491 bp, 18 predicted proteins | sample MGYA00238136_ERZ651165 | MGnify/ENA primary metagenome ERZ651165 (study PRJEB26861, sample SAMN08777766) | seawater metagenome | isolation source: coastal seawater | place: USA: Florida | collected...
GAAGGGGGGGGGGGGGCATCGATGGATGGTTTGTGGTTGCGGCGCCGAAGATCGAAGCGGTCGACGGTGTGTGTTGGCATCGTCGTCCTTTTCGTCGTTAGACACAACGACGATGTAACTTTGATGGATTGTGTGCCTTTGTGTCCGCAGGGATACTATCCGTATATGGGAATAAATGAACGCGAGGATTTAGGAGGCTTTCAGAGAAGGCTATGCTGAGTAAATACGTGAAATAATAGTTGTAGATAAGAAATTAGAGGAATCAACGACCGCGACGTGCGACATGTTTGCGGTTGGAAACCTCGTTGGGACCTTGTTGATTGATATCATACCGCGATCGCGGTCGTCGGCGTGCTACGAAACAGAAGATGCCGAACTATTATGGCCAAAAAACTATGAGGTGTGGCAGAATACACCGCGGAACCAAGCGGAATAACAAGGTCACAAGGTCATGCAAAATGCATTTCTGTGTCCAACATGGTCAGGGATTGGTATCAAACTCGAAGAAGTCGACTACAATTCACCCTGTATAGCACCGAAGTTTTAAGAACTTTGTATGACGACGCCGTTTTGGCAGTGAATATGAGCGGCATACAGGAATGAGCACCGAAAATTGCGACGTGCCGGGGCCAACAAGCGCTGCCGACGTAGCTTTGAATGGGTACTTCAGTACTCAGAGTGTGAGACTGTTTACATTACAATGCCAAACAAAAGCCACCACTCGTCGTCGCTACTGCGCCACTCCAATGGAAAGAAAAACAGGGATCAAAAAATCTATTTTTTCATCGACGCGAGTGCTGCGTCCAAAGCATCGATGTCTTTCTTTTTCTTTTTCTTTTTCTTGGCTTTTTTCTTTGCGTCCGCTTCTGCTTCCTTGGAGCCACCTGAAAACGGAAAATCAGCGCATGGGGTCAGGGATATAGACAAATCATTCACAATGAGTAAAAGAGAAAAACTGTACCGTTCGCCTTGGCCGCGGCAGCTTCCATGCGCTTGCGCCTGGCCTCCTTTTTTTCTAATTCTGCTTTCTTCTTTTCTTCGGCTTCTTTCGCAGCTTTTTTCTTGGCAATTTTATCAGCAAGAGCATTGGCATCACTTCCACCCCAACAGCAAAGCAGACATGCGGGCGTCAGTTGGTGAAGGCTACAAGTACATTTCCATTGATAGGCTATGTGGACAGGCTCAACGTACTTCAAGTTTTTGGACAGGACGTTGCCGGTCGAGTTTTTCTGCCTTTCCTTCTGTTGCTTCTTCTTCAGGTTTTTCGCGCGAGCGAGCTCTCGCTGATTACCTCGGGTCATTGTGTGATCAGAAAGCGGTGCCACGCGTGTGGTCTTTAGCGATAAGGTACTCTTACGCGGCAGCGGGATTGGGGTTGAAATTGTGGATTGTCCACAGCCACTCAAAAGCACGCAGGGCAAAAATGGTGGACCACACGCCAACCTTCCCGACCAAGTTGTCAACGTGTCAATATTCCATCAATCGTCCTTAGCATTGGTGCGTTGTGGAGGTGGTTGTGGTGGTAGTTGCAGCCGCTCCGTCGCCGTAGTCTCTGTTACCACAGTGGCAAAGCGACGACGGACTGTGTCCATGATGATTCCAAGGCGGTAACTGCCGTCACGCCGTCACCGTCGCCGTCGTTTTTGTCGTCGTCATCGTCGATTTCGTCGTTTCTCGCTGCCATAGGCGGCGTCTTTGTCGCCACCTTCTACCTTTTCTTTCGTCATTGTTTGTCAACGTTGTCGTCGTCTATCGCCGTCGTGGTCGTCGTCGTGGTGGTCGTTGTGGTGGTGGTGGTGGTCGTTGTGGTGGTGGTGGTCGTCGTGGTCGTTGTCTGTGTTGCCACCGTTCGTTGTTCGTTGTGGACGCAAAACGCGAAGTCATTGCGAAGTGACAACACAGCAACAACGACAACAACAACGACAGAAAGAACACGGCAACACGGCAACACCGCGGTCGACGCAGATGACGTATGTATCAACTCCAGTTTTCATAGTCCTCACAGGACTTATCACTCTTGATTTAACCACCTCACTGTAATGCACTATCTTAGCAACGTTGTTTATTTCCGTAGAGGAATGTACTTAGGTACTACGGTACCATGGGTATTCTGACATAGTCAATTAATTGTGTAAATACATGTACTGGTACGTAGTTGTATAGTATAAAATAATGTGGGTGTCATGCATACATTTACACATTTTCAATAAATCCAAAATATCTAAAACCAATGTATCTGAGTACTGTGAAAACACAATTAATTCATTTCAACGAGGTCGACAATAAAGTCCATAGTAGAATGCACTGTACAGTACTAATGTCAGTGAAACTGTATCGCAGTGACTACCAAACCACACTCCAACAAGTCGGATAATGGAAATGGAAACGGAAATGTGACATTGAATGAAAAGTTGAACAGTTCGGCGTCGCGTCGTTCGTTGCAGTTGTTGGCCGTTCGCGCCTTCGCCCGGCCACAAGAGCACAACACACAACAACGCAACAACACAACGACGAACGCTTTCCTTCCTCCTTTCTCGTGCGGACCACCACGCGCTCGCTCGCTCGCTCGCTCGTCGACGACTTCGACGAGGTCAGACAGAAGAAGACGGTTCGTTGGTGTCTGTTGCGCGAAAACGAGGTTTCGATTTCGGTTTCGGTGCCGAAAATAGTGCAAGTTGGAGTGGAGTGGAGCGGAGTGGAGTGGAGTGATTCAAGGACTTTATCCAGATGTCAGATGTTAAGAGGGTCGAAGTGTCGCAAGTGTCAAGCTGCGACGGCGTGTGTTGATTGGAGCCCGGCCAAGGACTACGTAGTTGGATTTATGATGGATTGTGCGGCACATATTAATGGGGATGCCGCCACAAGCGCCCTGGCTGTCTGTATTTTCATCGATTTGGTTGTGAAAGTCAGTTCAGATCCGCTCTCCTTTGTCGCGGTGGTGTGGTGCAGACGGGTGGTCGACCCACTGAGCTGTGGAGCTGAGAATCGAATCATGGCGGAGGGACGCCGGGATGCCACGCTCTCGCGTCTGAGTGCCTTGCAGCACAATGAAAGACGCATTAGAAATATATGTATCATTGCCCATGTCGACCACGGCAAAACAACCCTCGCGGATGCTTTAGTGGCATCCAACGGGATCATCTCAATGCGCTCAGCTGGTGAGGTTCGCTACATGGACTCCACGGAAGAAGAGCAGCGTCGTGGTATCACAATGAAGTCCAGTTCCATTGCTTTGTTGTACAACTGCCCACGGAGAGTACTCACACAAAAAGAGACGGAGCGAAAGTCGAGGATTCAGCACCAACTGCTAAGCCGCACAAAAATGCACCCGAAGCGCAAACTGCTGCTCCAACAAGAACTGGACAGGCCCCCGATGCAGCCTTACAAATTCGATCCAGCTGGAATGTTCACGCACCTTGTCAACATAATTGACTCCCCTGGCCATGTCGACTTTTCTTGCGACGTTGCCACAGCGATTCGCAATTGTGATGGTGCTCTCGTGCTCGTGGACGTGGTAGAAGGTCTTTGCGTGCAAACTCAAGCAGTAATCAAACAAGCGTTTGAAGAGAAACTGAGACCCGTGCTAGTGATCAACAAAATCGACCGCCTCGTGCTGGAATTTGAGCTGACCCCACCAGAAGCATATGAACATATCAGTCGTTTGCTGGAACAGATGAACACGGTCATGGGGACTCTTTATTCTTCGCGCGTCATGGCCAATGTTGACACGGCTTCAAATGCAGCTCTGGAAATCGACGAGCAAGACGAAGACCAGCACTATTTCACTCCGGCCAATGGTAATGTGATCTTTGCAAGTGCAAAGGACGGGTGGGCATTCACACTCGACCAATTCGGCAAAATGCTGTTTGAGGAACAGAGTTTACCCGGTGTGTCGCGACGTGCCTTGCGCAATATCCTGTGGGGTGATTTCTACTACCAGCCCAAAACGGGCAAAGTCTTGAAAAAACCACACAAGTCCGCACCCAAGCGTGTCGCAGAGCGTTTCATGCTCGCCCGCATTTGGCAGATGTATCGCTTAGCTCACGCCGGCAAGCCCGCAGACGCAGTTTTAGGAACCTTGAGGGATCGTCCCAACGCGAATGTCGAAGGCGATGAGAGTCCGTTTTCAAAGGAGCAGCTACAGCTGAAGGCAACAGCAGCGCAAGGATCGTTGGAGAAAATGACCGTGCAAAATGCTCTCAAAAGAATCGGTCAAGCTTGGTTCCCAGCTGCGGATGCCGTACTCACGGCAGTGTGCCGACAAATTCCTTCTCCCAGAGAGGCAATGCCTGAACGTATAGGTGCGGTATTTCCAACTTTGGGGAGGCCGAATGCACCTCGCGGTCGTCAGGCCACTGTAGGCGGTATTTCCGAGGCCGCTGAGGTAGCTCTGCGTTCCGATGTAGCAAGACTGCGCCGAGCGGTTCGCTTGTGCGACACTCAAGAAACTGAATCATTGGCCTTTGTTTCCAAAATGTTCCCGTGCCCACGGTCAATGTTGCCACCATCGAGCAAGTACAGCACCGGCGCCAATCCAACCTTGGTCGACACTGTGTTTCTTGCATTCGCCCGCGTATTTTGCGGCGTTCTCGTACCTGACCGCAAGCAATATGTGCTCCAACCGCGTTGGGATCCGTTGAATCCCAAAGAAGAAGATGCCAAGGAATTAGAACCAAACTCGCTTGAGCTCTACTTGATGATGGGTCGCGATCTCATTCCCATCGGAGAAGCCCCGGCAGGCAACGTTGTAGCCATTGCTGGATTACAGAGCCATGTACGCGCAACTGTGCTGGGTGCTACGTGGAGTACATCTTTGTCGCCTCTTACTGTTGAAATCGCTCATTGTAGGTTCACAAAAGCGCGACCTTATCGACAAGCCTGAGTTCTCTGTCCATGGTTCGCCTCAACTTTCAGGCGGTCCCAATCGTGCAGGTTCGTGCAACCCCTTGACGTTGGTCGCTGACATTTATATCGGTTCACGATCTCTCGCGCGGTGTACCGGTTAGGTCGCTGTGGAGCCGGAATCGCTTGAATATCTTTCTCAGCTTGAAGAAGGGCTTCGGCTGCTGAACCAGGTTTGGCGGCTCACCGTGCACAAATTGAAGCGCGTAGCATTTATCATGACTGTGGCGCGTGTACGGTAGGCGGATCTGGCTGTTGAGTGGATCCAGGCTCGAACTGGTGAAAACATTCTAGTCACTTTGGGCGAGCTCCATTTGAAGCACTGCGAAGAGCAACTGCGTACTACGTACGCGAAAGTACCATTTCATTTTTCAGAACCAATCGTGCGGTTTCAGGAGACCATCGCCCCGAACTGGACACCTTCTGCCGTTCAAGTTACAGCCCCACCCGTGGCCGCGTCGCAGGCTGCTTTACCCACGGATATGACCACTTCAGACCATGGCAACGTGAGCCGTGGCGAGCAGCAACGTGCAATCGCTGAGGCAGAACACGCTGCCAAAGCGGCCGCTGCGTCTGTGGCGACGCGTAAAATTTCAGGGACCGCTACTGTGGCCACCAGCGGCAAAGACTTGACATTTACAATGTCGGTAATTCCGATGCCCTTGGAATTGGTGGAGTTTTTGGAACGGCACCAAGCCTCTTCCATCCTTAGTGCAAGGACCCTCGTGGAGTGGTGTGACAAACTATCTTCGCCCACGACATCTTCAAGTGAAGTTGACGAGGAGACCCTCGAAGCGGAAGATGCCACAGAGAACAGCGAGGATGACGCAAAGCAAATGTTCAAGGAATTTTGTTCTGTTCTCGAAAAAATTTCATTAGCTAAACGAGCTCCGGGCCAAGATTGGGACTGGACTGGCCGCATTCTGTCAAATTCTCTTGCCTTGGCCTTCCAGGACCTCGGCGGGTGTAATATTTTCTGCAATCTTGTTGGAGTCGAAGCAAAAGGTGATCCCCTGCAGCCCATCCCGCTCACTCGGGTACGTGATGATAACGAGGTCAACATTGATTTTCTGATCACAATTGACGATGGTGCCGTGTCGTGCAGGTTCGCAGCAGCGGAAAAGACAGCGATTTGATTGGTAGCTCCGACCCAGAGCTTTTGAATCAAGTTCTTGCTGTTCATGGCTCGAACATCATTAGTGGTTTTAAAGTGGCCTGTGAAAGAGGACCCTTGTGTGAGGAGCCAGTGCGAGGGGTCGTTTACGCACTGCGCAATGTCACGTCGCAAACTCTCTCAGCAGGTGCGGAAAACGGCGGGGCACCAACCTCATCGTCAACAGAAATTGAGGGCGAGAGCAACACCGCTGCAACTGATGCTGCTGCTGGGGCAGCAAGGAATTTTGCTCAGTTGCGCTCTGGAGCTTTGGGTGGACAAGTCATCGCTGCAGTGACCCTTTGCTGCCGACGAGCACTTGCCTCTAGCAGTACCCGTTTAGTGGAGCCCATGTATGCTTGCAACTTGCAGTGCGAGCAGACTCTTTTAGGGCCATTTTATGAAGTTTTGAGGCGTAGAAGAGCCAAAATTATCGATGAAGATCTTATCGAGGGCACGTCGACCTTCAGTATCGATGCACGGTTACCGGTCATCGAAAGTTTTGGCATGGCTGACGAGGTGAGCTGAATACATTGTCACTTCGAAGTTTATCAAAAACGGTGTCCTTGACTTCCACTTCTGGTTGCCTTCCTGCTCGTAACAGTTGCGTGATATGACAAGTGGCGCGTCGACGAGTGACACACAGTTGGTCCTGAATGGCTGGCGTATCATTGAGCAAGATCCGTATTTTAAGCCGGAGACTGAGGACGAGTTAGAAGAGTTCGGTGCATGGTTTGGTTCTGATGGAGCAGGTTCGGCTGTTGCCAATCAGGCCAAGGTCCTCGTCGATCGCATTCGGTCGCGCAAAGGTCAGCACATTGCGCAACATTTGATGCGCAACGCGTTGTGCGTGACGTTTTGTTTTGTTGCATAGGTCTCGCCACCGACGCTAAAATTGTTGTAAGTGCCGAAAAGCAGAGGACAATGTCGAAAAAGAAGTGATGCACAACTAACTTCAGTGCCAGTGTGCTGTGCAATGTCCTGTAATTACTTATCGATGAATACCCGTGGGCCCTACGACGTCACCAGCGTCCACCCATCATCGTCGTTGTCTGCTGACGCCTTGTTGTCTGACATCCTCTTTTTGCGGGCTTGCTTGCGACGATGACTCTCTTTCGAGGTTTGAGACACCATGTTATCACGGTGGGCTTTTCTCTTTTTGTCATATGCAGTCGTCGTTCGGATCGAATGTCGCTTCGGTGCAGATTTCCGTAGCCTGTCGCACAGCACTCAAGTTCAACAACGGCACTCGCACGGACACCAGTGAACACAATTGTACCTTCGCTTGTCCTTGGTTTTCATCGTTTTTAATCGTAACATCCACTCTGGAACCTCACATCCACTAATTTTCATCACGTTTGCGATGCTTCGCAAGGCAGGGAAATCCGATTCCGTGAAAAAGGTGATGGCCTTTCCACGTCTTCCGGCACGGCCAGTACGTCCGATACGATGGACGTAGGAGACTGACGACTGTGGGAAATCGAAGTTGATGACGGTGTTCACCCCTTGAAAGTCAAGCCCACGTGCCTGGCCCACAGATGTATACAACTTAGTACAAGGCTTGATGGAGTCGCAGCTGGTATGCATGCTCTGCCTATCGTACCACGATATCTGTTGCAATCAGCACCCAGATCTTTCCTATTCTGAATTGGTCGACAATTCGATCACGCTGTGCTTGAGTGCGATCGGCGTGGAGCACTTCAACGTTGATGCCTTCGTAAACCAACTCTTGAAAAACTTCAACAGCACGTTCTTTCGACTGTACGAATAGAATGCATGGAGGCTTCAAGCCTTCCGCGATCAGATGACGCATTGCCTACACACACCTTGGATGAGTGGACTGTCCAGCAACAGCTTTCGACACAACGGCCTGCAACGACAGTGAGTATTTTAACCTGCAGCTTTCCTTGTTCTTGGCCCACGAATTTGAGCTGTTGATCGATCGTGGACGCGCCCGCGTTTCGGACTCCAATGACAACCTGTCAATAACCTGAAATTTAGCACAAATATGCCACGACGCTTGAAAATCGGCGTGGCGATCCTTACCCGCACGGGATCTACGAGCACAGAGCGAGCAAGATCTTCCACTCCTTCGGGCAACGTTGCGCTGAAAAAAGCTCGTGTGAGACCAGGCGCCTGATGCAAACCAACAACTCTGTTAAGAGGCCCGCCTCCGAGCTATCAAAAACAAATTCGCAAGCGCAACCGCGAACCTTGATTTGTGCCAAGATTTGATCCAACTGTTCCACAAAGCCCATTTCGAAGAGCTTATCTGCTTCATCAAGAACAAAATACTCCAGCTCTGAAGCATCGATCTGTGACAGCATATGGATGCCATACTTATTTCAGGGGTGGCGTGTATGACGATCCAGATCCACCAGAATATCGCCTACCTGGCCAGACTGCAGGGCCCCCAGCAATCGGAGAGGTGTTGTGACAAGCACATCTGTTGGATTGTTGGCCACGCTGTGCATGGTTGCCTTGGAGAGGACCACGGCACGAAATTTCTTGCCTTCAGACAATTTTGTGACCTGGACACAAAGTTACACAGTGAGCCGAAGGGAAAACAACAGACAAAAAAATGCCGGAGCTGTAGAGACAAACCTCGCGCTGAATTTGGGTGGCAAGCTCCCGAGTTGGTGCGACAATAATTGATCGAACAATCCCAGCTTTGGTGCTGTTGCCAGATTTCGGTCTCAATTGTTTTAGTTTCTTTTTCGCGGGTATAGCCAACGACGCGAGAATAGGAAGAACGAAGGCAGCAGTTTTCCCGGATCCAGTCGGGGCAGCAGCCAGAACATCACGGTGACGCAACAATATTGGCACAGCCTGGGAACACAAGAGATTTTGCTTCATCTGTGAGAAGCAAATTCGTGTCCAAACATCTACTGCAAACCGAGCAAGCGCAAACCAACCTGCATTTGAATGGGAGTCGGCTCTTTGTAAAGGCTCTTTTCAATGTTGTGGAGAAGAACTGCTTTGATGTGAGCATCGCCACAGGGCTGCATTTCCTCAAAGGTAGCAATAGGATCGCATCTGACGAGTCAACAAACGCAGCTGCTCAGCACAAGTTGAAGGCCAGTATTGCAAACCAACATAACGTACACATCGCTGCCCTTGATGCGGATGTTCATGCGGTGCCGAAATGCATTGATTTGCTCCCGACGCTGTCGCTTACTGACGTCACTTGTAGCTGATGATTTTGCCTTCCCCTTTTGTCGCAACCCTTTGGGGTCCTTTGGAGGCGCTTCTTTCGATCCACCAAACAAGAGCAGACCACTCGTCTTGGATCCGGCAGCGTCGTCGTCGTCGTCGTCGTCGTCGTCGCTGTCGTCTCCACTTGAACTTTCTGCGCGAGCTTCTGAGTCGTTGTTGCTGTCACTTGAACTATCGCTGTCGCTATCACTGTCACTGGAGTTGTCACTGTCGTTTGCTCCTTCACCCATCAACAGAAGAGGCGTTTGTTTGGTCTTGGTTGACTTGTCGGAAATCGGCTTCTTCGATTGCTGTTTGGAGGTGTTTTTCCTACTGCCCCCGCGCTGCTTTTGGGACGGGCCTTTTTTGGTCAGCGATCCAAAGAAATCGAGCGAATCCGGAACACTTTGCGAGCTATCACGGTACTCATCTCGTACATTTAGCTCCGACGCTTGCTTGAAGCTCTGCAGGTGCTCCTTGTTGTGCTTCGAGTTGAAGTTTGCTCCGACCTAGAAATTCATCACGTGATGCACGCGTCATGTAACTCACTGCAATATTGCCCACAAACACTCCAAACAGCAAGCGTGCAACACAGACACACACTGACTTTCAATTCGTCAAAAATACTCAGCTCCATGGTGAAGCCGAGTGGTGACGACGGCCTGGTTCACCACCCTCGTTCACAAATCCGCAAGGAAAATATGCGGACGACAGACGGTTCTGATTTTCCTCAGCCCAAAACAAAGAAAACATTTGATATTGCACGGCATCCTTAAAAAAGCAGACACTGCTGTCTGGGCGATCTCACCACCCACCACAGCGTCTTCCCTTAATGCAACAACCACTCTCACAATCATCGCCACTTGTAACTTGCAACTTGTGGAGTCACAGCACACTCTTCCTCCGTCGCCGTGAGAGTAATTCCATTCTCGTCGTCCGAAACATCCTTTTCTCATTGCATCCATCCATCGTCGCATGCAGCACCTGTATGCCGACGGCCTCCTCCACGACGACCACAACGACCACGACGACCACGACGACCAAGCTCCAAGCTCCCCGGCAGCACGCAAACGCAGCAAAGCAGTACGCAAAGTAGTAAGAGTGGAGACCGACACCGACGAACGAACAGCGACGGCGACAGCGACAGCGACAGCGACAGCGACAGCGACAATGACGGTGTGGCCAATGGCCAAACGAGATTGCAGCGGCCACTGAGAGTGAGTGAGTGGGCGACTGAGTGGGTGAGTGGGTGAGTGAGTGAGTGGGTGGGTGGGTGAGTGCGCTGTGGCCGTCGTTCGTTCGTTCGTTCGTTCGTTCGTTCGTTTGGTTGTTGGTGACAACACAACAACGACCTTCGAACATTGTTCGAACGTCGAACGAAGCCGAAACGCAACGAAGCGAAGCGAAGCGAAGCTAACGAACGTCCAACCAACGAACGAACGATTGAACGATTGAACGATTGAACGATTGAACGAACGAACGAAGCGAATGAGTGATCTTCCTTCCTTCCTTCCTTCCTTCCTTCCTTCCTTCCTTCCTTCCTTCTGTTGTTCGTCGTCGTCGTTGTTGTTGTGTTGTGGGCGCGGTTGGGTTTGGGTTTGGGTTTGGGTGTTGTGGCGTTGTTATTGTTGTTGTCGTTGTTGTTGCTGCTGTTGTTGGGGTTGGGCTTGAGCTCTAGAGTTGGAGTAATATAATGCGGTGAGTGCTGGTGAGTCGTCAGTAGTTATCAGTCGCTGTGTTGGCGTTGTTCGTTGCGGATTGGGCGTGTTGTTGGAGACTGGAGGAGTTTGTTGGTGTTGGAGTTTGTGGTGCTTAGGTTGCCGGGTTTGTTGCAGCGATGACAGCGGGCTCCATTTTCTTTCCTCCAAGATTTCCACTTTTTTCGAGTGCAATATTTGGCACTGATCAGTGCGTTCATCTATCGACCAGCGACGAGCTTCGTGACCACAGCCACTCAGAATGTTGGCACGACGGGCGCGGTGCCATCTGGTTGTTTCGAAAGGTTTGTCTGAAGCCGCTCCCACAGAATCATTTGCGAGTGAGGATGTTGCTGTTGCTTCGGCAGCTGATAGCAATTCTTCAGCACAGGCAGCCAAAGAAACCAGTGCCGGGGCCAACGTTGGCGGGGATATCGAAGAACGGCCCGAGGGAAGCGTCGGTGTGGTGAACCTCTTCCAACAGGGAGATCAATTTCCGGTTCATGTGGCTGTGATTTTGGACGACGCGGAGGACGGCGAGTATTTGTTGACCTTCGAATACGCCCCTCGCAATTTGGAATTGTACAAGAAGGTACAGAAGAAGGAGGCTGGCAAGCTGCCACCGCGACGCGCATATGAAGCGCCGCGCAAAGAAGTGGGGCCGCCCACGACAACCAGCGGCATTGCTCGCGAGAAATGCCCTGATCGAAGAGTTATTGGCGGAATCAAAGTATCAAAACGTGTTGGGACGCTCATTCTCACCGATGACATGTTTGACTTGTTTAGCGACATGTGGACACCTGAAAATGGAACTTTTCGAGTATTCCCAGGCACTAGCAAGTTGGGCGACTCCGATTTCCCTGAACATGACACGGCGTTTGCCAGTGGCGATGTTACTTTAGTTCTCACAGATTTTGCGAACCGAAAAGATGAAGCTGCGTTGCAAAGGGCCATGCGCCAGGTCACGTTGAAAGAGATGGTCACGCCTGCCAAAACCAACATTCCACTTCGCAAGGCACTTCCACTGCTTATGGCAGGCGAGAATCGAAGTGCATTCCGAACACTTGGACGGTTCAGTATCGTCATGTTCACCCTTCCGTTGATAGTGTTGGTTGTCGTCCGACAATTGGCCGCCGGGAACCCAAATATAGATATTTACAGTGGAGGAGCTGCCATTCTAACAGTCAACATAGTCCTTGGTGTGTATGCTTTGGTGGCTTATCGAGAAAATGTTGAAGAGGAAAGGCAACTTCAAAGTGCGTCGTCATCCAAAGAGGTCACGACCGAAAGTGACAAAGATAAATAACTTAATTCGTGATGGCTTCTTGTGTTGTAATTGTTGTTCGTTACTAACGGTAAACTGATGGACGGCAAAATTATTAAAACTTGACCGCCGTGACCATGTCAACAACTACGTTGACAACGGATCACGTATTGAAGGGCAGACGAAAAGTGTGCAGCAGCTAAGATTTGGAGCGACGTGGGCCCGAAGAGTGGATGCGCCGCCAACTTTTCGAAGAACCGCCGTTCCCGCGCTGGGTGTCTCACCTTTACATACCACAACAAACAACAAAGGGCATCAATGTGAATACGTTATGGGCACGTAGTTGCAACAGCGGCAAGGGTGGAACCAAACCTGGTACGCAAAATAAATAACACTTCTTGAGTGTGTGTTGGCGACTAGAGTCTCCACCAAATCGGCGAAGAAAGTGTCATCGTACAGGCAATCCGAAGCAAAGATGATGTCCGCCTTCGTGGGCATGGATGACTGTGATCCCCAAGGCAGACACATGATGGTAACGCGAGCCATAGCTGCCCTTCCAAGAAGCGCAGCGTTTGTGAGTACATTTTTGTTCATGAGGGGGACGAGATCTTCAATATCCGACAAGATTACGCGTTTCGCTCCCAGGAGTGCAGCCACGATACCCACCATACCTGTCCCGCTGCCAAGATCCAACACGACGGCTGGCTTGGTGTTTTCGAATTCGGAAAGCTGGGGCATGATACTGCACAAGTTTATTGCGCAATCCCAAACCACAGCCCCAATACCATGTTGATTCAATTCTTGATGTATCCGCAAAACGCAGTTGCCGTCCCACGATCTCTGGGAGAGTTCAGTTGAAATTCTGCCGGACGGATCAGCCACGCAATCAAGGAATGGTTTGCTGGCCCGCACAAAGTCAACGCCGAGAGTGCTCACGTCATCAGGGAGGCGTTTCGGAAACACGTCGTCGGAGGGTGTAAAATCTTGGAAGTTGCATCGAAGACACTGCTCTGTCGGTCTCCGCCGAGTGCATAGCCTACGCAGAAAGTTGCTGGTGTACTCAATGGACCCAATGTGCAGACTCAATGAATTTGTGCTGCCTGCCAAGAAAATGTCGTTGGGTTGCCGAAAAAACGCCATGTTATACAAGTGTGCGGAGGGTCACACGAGCCACGCCTTTGCAACTCGAGGTGCGTGCTACATTATTGGGAGCCCACACGTCGTGTTCAAAGCAAGGCTTCTCTCTCCAAACAGGCACGCAGCACAGAGCTGATGCCGGC
>ENA-OWNT01003945-OWNT01003945.1-seawater-metagenome-genome-assembly--contig:-NODE-3945-length-13481-cov-4.194196_pt1 | contig 13481 bp, 9 predicted proteins | sample MGYA00238136_ERZ651165 | MGnify/ENA primary metagenome ERZ651165 (study PRJEB26861, sample SAMN08777766) | seawater metagenome | isolation source: coastal seawater | place: USA: Florida | collected...
GCCCGGCGTGCTCACCTCGGTCTACGACCCCACGGCAGGCACCGGCGGGATGCTCTCCGTCGCCGACGACCACATCAAGGCGATGCGAGCGGATGCGACGGTCATCCTGGCCGGCCAGGAGCTCAACCCGCAGTCGTACGCCATCTGCAAGGCCGACATGACCGTCAAGGGTCAGGATGTCGGGGCGATCGTCTTCGGTGACACGCTTCTGAACGACGGCCACGAGAAGCGTCAATTCACCTACTGCCTGTCGAACCCGCCGTTCGGCGTCGACTGGAAGAAGCAGCAGAAGGCGGTTACCAACGAGCATAAGGTCCGCGGATTCGCGGGTCGCTTTGGGGCAGGCCTGCCGCCGGTCTCGGACGGCTCGATGCTGTTCCTTCAGCACCTCATCAGCAAGATGCGCGCACCCGACCAAGGCGGCCACGGCGGCCGCGCGGCAATCGTGTTGAACGGCAGCCCGCTCTTCACCGGCGCCGCTGGGTCCGGCCCGTCGAACATCCGCAAGTGGATCCTCGAGCGCGACTACCTCGAAGCCATCGTCGCCCTACCGGTCGACATGTTCTACAACACCGGCATCGCCACCTACGTATGGTTGCTCACCACCGCCAAGAGCCCTGAGCGCAGGGGCAAGGTGCAGCTTATCGACGGCTCGAAGCTCGGCAGCAAGCTGCGTAAGAGCCTCGGTTCCAAGCGCAACCGGCTGACCGAGGCCGATATCGCCGAGCTCGTTCGGATGCACGGCCGCTTCGAGCACGACGGCATCTCAAAGGTCTTCGACAACGAGGCGTTCTTCTACCGCACCATCACCGTCGAACGGCCCCTACGGCTGCAGTGGGCGCTCGACGCCGAGCGGCTCGAGACCGCGCTCGAGGTGAAGGCGGTCGCGAAGATCGATGCAGAGTGGGATGCGCTGCGTTGCGTCGTCGAGGAAGACCGCGTCGCGCCGACGCATGACAAGGCAGCGTTCGTTGCGCAGGTGCGAGATCGGCTCCGGGTTGCTGGCCTCGGCCTCACGGCGCCGGAGCGCAGCGCGTTGATCGCTGCCCTCGCCACCGCTCATCCGGAAGCGCCAGTCGTGACCGGCGCAAAGGGCAACCCGGAGCCGGATGTTGCGCTGCGCGACACCGAGAACGTGCCGTGGGATGAGGACGTGCACGACTACCTCGAGCGCGAGGTGCTGCCGTTCGCGGCGGACGCTTGGATCGACGAGGCGAAGACGAAGGAGGGCGCCGAGATCCCCTTCACGCGCCACTTCTACGAATACGTGCCGCCGCGCTCTCTGGAAGACATCGACCGCGACCTCGACGAGGTGCTCGGCCGCATCCGTGCTCGTCTCGAGCAGGTGCGGGCGTGATGCACCCGCGCGTGCCGCTCAAGCGCATCGCCACACTGAACAACGACGTGCTACCGGAGACGACCGCCCCAACCTACGAGTTCGACTACATCGAGATTGCTGATGTGAACGAGCATGAGGGGATCAGATCATCGACTCGTGTCTCGTACGGGGAAGCGCCGTCCCGAGCTCGCCGACGGCTAAAGCCCGGAGACGTCCTGGTTGGAACCGTGCGCACCTATCTGCGCGCAGTGGCGGCGGTCGGTCCTGATCGCAAGCAAGCCATTGCTTCAACCGGATTCGCTGTCTGGCGTGCTTTGCCCGGCGTGAGCGACTCGAGGTTCCTCCGCTATGCGCTCCTCGAGCAGCAGTTCCTCGACGAGGTAATTGCTACGAGCACCGGAGTCAGCTATCCCGCCATCACGGCAAGCGCGATGGGCGAGATCGCAGTGCCGGCCCCAACACCTTCAGCGCAGCGAGCGATCGCCGACTACCTCGACCGCGAGACGGCCGAGATTGACGCCTTCATCGCTGGGCAAGATCACTTGACGGAGCTGCTCCGAGAACGCAGGAGCGCGGTCCTTGCTGAAGCGTTCGCTCCCACCCTGGATGAAGCGCACATGGGTCGGGCCGATCTCCGAGGCGCGCTCACGGAGGTTGACCAGCGCGTCGGTGATGCATCATTGAATCTGCTGTCCGTGTCCATCCACCGGGGCGTTCTTCCCTGGGATGAGATCAACGAAGGGCAGCCCGTGGCAACAGACTTCTCCTCCTACAAGAGAGTGAATGCAGGTGATCTCATTCTCAACCGCATGCGCGCCTTCCAAGGGGCCGTCGGGCTTGCGCCGACTCGCGGGATGGTGAGCCCCGACTATGCCGTGCTGGGTGTCGACACCAGCCGAGCGCATGCAGGGTATGTCTCGAGTCTGTTCCGCTCCGAGCCATTCCTCGGTCGCCTGCGGCCGCTGCTCCGTGGAATAGGCAGCGAAGATTCAGGAATGGTTCGGACGCCGCGGGTCGCGGTGCGCGATGTACTGCGGATTCCGGTTAGGCTCCCCTCGATCGCGCAACAGCAAGCTGACTTCGTCGCGTTAAGTTTGGAACTCGACGGGATCGACGGCGCGCTTGCCGATGCAGCTGAGGCTAATCGCTTGTCGCGAGAGCGACGGGCCGCTCTTATCTCCGCCGCAGTCACCGGCAAGATCAACGTGACGGCGTAGTCGACGGTCAAGGATGAGCATCGACAAGGAGCAGCAGTTCGAAGACGAGGTATGCGCTCACCTCGAGCAGCACGGCTGGCTGTACTCGCCCACAGCCGACGGCTACGACCGCGCGCGGGCGCTCTTCCCAGCCGACGTGTTCGCCTGGCTCGAGGCGACGCAGTCCCATGAGCTCGCGAAGGTCGTGAAGCCTGACGCCGCGCTGGCCGCGCAGGAGAAGGCACGCACTCGCATCCTCGACCGCATCGCCAAGGTGCGCTCGACCGACCCCGTCAACGGTGGCGGCACACTCAGCACCCTCAGGGCATCCGTCGACGTCACCCCGGCGAAGCTGCGGCTGTTCCAGGGCAAGCCGTCAATCGGGTTCAACGAGCAGCTGCGCGAGAACTACGCGGCAAACCGGCTCCGCGTCATGCGCCAGGTCAGCTACTCGTCGCGCACCGGAAACCGGCTCGACCTCGTGCTATTCCTCAACGGCATCCCGGTCGCGACCGTCGAGCTGAAGACCGACCTCACGCAGAGCGCCGATGCGGCACTCAAGCAATACGCGCACGACCGTCCGCCAGCCGGTGAACCGCTGCTCGAGTTCGGCCGCGGCGCCCTCGTGCACTTCGTGGTCTCGAACGAGCTTATCTTCATGACCACCAAGCTCGACGGCGTGAACACGCGCTTCCTGCCGTTCAATCGCGGTGCCGACGGAGGCAAGGGCAACCCGCCCATCGAGGGCACGAGCCCCACCGCCTACTTCTGGCAGGAGACTCTGCAGCGCGACACCTGGCTCGACCTGATCGGCCGCTTCCTGCACTACCGGATTGACACGAAGTCGGACGCGCTGTCGGGCAAGAGCGAGAAGGTCGCCTCCCTGCGCTTCCCCCGCTACCACCAGTGGCGGGCGGTTACTGCGCTTATGGCGGCTGCTCGCGAGGAGGGGCCGGGCAACTCGTACCTGATCCAGCACTCGGCCGGCAGTGGCAAGACCGACTCGATCGCCTGGACCGCGCACCGGCTCGCCTCGCTGCACCGTGACGACGGCTCCAAAGTGTTCGACGGCGTCATCGTCGTCTCGGACCGCACCGTGCTCGACGGACAGTTGCAGCGCGCAGTCGAGCAGCTCGAAGCGAAGGCTGGCGTATTCGAGGCGATCACGAAAGGCGGTGACGAGGCGAAGTCGAAGCGGCTCGCGCAGGCGCTCACCGACCGCAAGCAGATCATCGGCGTGACGCTGCAGACGTTCCCATTCGCGCTCGAGCACCTCGAGCAGTCCGAGGGCCTGCGCGACCGCACGTACGCGGTCATCGCAGACGAGGCGCACTCGTCGCAGTCGGGTGACGCCGCCGCGACCCTGAAGCTGGCGCTGACGGGCCGCGCGGCTGACGACCCCGATGCGCCCATCGACGCCGAAGACGTGCTGGCCGACCGCATGGCACGTCGTGCGCAGCCCGCATCCGTCTCGTTCTTCGCCTTCACAGCGACGCCCAAGGGGAAGACTCTCGAACTGTTCGGCAGACCGGATCCGGCGACAGGCAAGCACGTGCCGTTCGACCTGTACCCGATGAAGCAGGCGATCGAGGAGGGCTTCATTCTCGACGTGCTGCGCAACTACGTCTCCTACGACGTCGCCTTCAAGCTCGCGCACGAGGCCTCCGCCGACCGGCCCGAGGAAGAGGTCGACGTCGACCGCGCGAACAAGCAGGTGATGCGGTGGGTGCGGCTGCACCCTTACAACATCGCGCAGAAGGTCGAGGTGATCGTCGAGCACTTCCGGCAGAACGTGCAGCGTGAGCTCGGCGGCAAGGCGAAGGCGATGGTCGTCACAGGGTCGCGCAAGGAGGCGGTGCGCTACAAGCTGGCGATCGACCGGTACATCGCCGAGCGTGGGCTGCGTGGGATTGCTGCGATGGTGGCGTTCTCGGGCTCAGTGAACGACCCGGAGTCAGGTGTTGTGGACGGCACCGAGGCTTCGTTGAACCTCGGCCTGCAGGGGCGGTCGCTTGAGACGGCGTTCGCCACCGACGAGTACCAGGTGATGATCGTCGCCGAGAAGTTCCAGACCGGCTTCGACCAGCCGCTGCTCGTGGGCATGTACGTCGACAAGAAACTCTCGGGCATCACGGCGGTGCAGACGCTCTCGAGGCTGAACCGGGTGATCCCTGGCAAGGAGAACACGTATGTGCTCGACTTCGTCAACGAGCCGGATGTGATCCTCGAGGCGTTCCAGACGTACTACGAGGATGCGCAGCTCGCCGAGACGTCGAACCCGGACGTCATCCACGACATGCTGGCGAAGCTGCGGGCTCAACACATCATCGATGAGATCGAAGTCGCTCGGGTGGCCGAGCTATGGCTCGAGGGGAAGAGCCACAACGCGCTGTACGGGGCGCTCGCGACGTCGAGGGATCGCTTCTGGCATCGCTGGCGCGTGGCGCTCGAGATCGGCGATGAGCACGAGCAGCGACTGCTTGACGAGTTCCGTGGAACGGTGCACGCCTTCGTGCGCTCGTACGACTTCCTGTCGCAGATCGTCGACTACGGGGATACCTCGGTGGAGCGGTGGGCGATCTTCTTACGGGTCTTCCGACGCGTGATCGAGCGCGACGAGCCGGGTGCCGATGCAATCTCGACCGACGATGTCGTGTTGACGCACTACCGTTTGCGGAAGTTAGGGGAGCAGTCGCTGCAACTGTCGGCCGGCCGGCCCGGTGAATTGACCGGCCCCGGTGCAACGGGCTCGGCTGGAGTTCGCGAAACACAGCTCGGCCCGCTGCAACTGGTGCTCGACCGCATCAACGACCTGTTCACGGGCACCGCGATGGACGACTCCGATCAGGTTTCCGTCATCGAGACGCTCATGCGGCGAGCGGTCGAGAACGAGCAGCTGCAGACACAGGCCATGGCGAATGCCGAGACAGACTTCGCGTGGTCGCCCACGCTCACGGAGCAGATCGAGTCGATCCTGTACGAGTCAGCGGCAGGCAGTCAGAGCGGCTTCAAGCATCTCCTGCAATTGTCGGAGCTCGACCGCCTGGTCGACGTGCTGCTCGCGGCGGGACTGCATGCTGCGCTCCGGCAGCGCGCCGCTTCAGGGTAGAGCGCGAGGGTTGCGCTCTAATTCGACCTGCGGAACTGGATGGGCGGCGAGCAACCTGTCTGCAATGGCCGTGAAAGCCTCGCTGATTTCGAGGTCTGAGTTGCCCAGAGTTGGTCCTAGCGGAATCGAGTCGAAGTTCCTGAGAGGTCTTGCAGCGTTGCCGCGATACGCCTTGAACCGTCCCCCGTTTGTTGCCGGTTCCTTTCGAGTCTGGAAGGAAGATGGTCATCATGCCGAAGCAGATCCCGGAGGAGACGAAGCAGCGAGCGGTGAGGCTCGTGCTCGATCACCTCGATGAGTACCCGAATCTGACGGCCGCGTGCGAGACGGTCTCGAAACGGCTGGGCTTCGGTGCCGAGTCGCTGCGCCGCTGGGTGCGGCAGGCGCAGGTCGACGCCGGCGACCGGCAAGGGGCCTCGACGAGCGAGTCGGAGCGAGTGCGGCGGCTGGAGCGTGAGAACCGCGAGCTGCGCGAGGCGAACGCGATCCTGCGGGACGCGGCGGTTTTCTTCGCCGGGGAACTCGACCCCCGACGCCGCTGATCGTCGGCTTCATCGACGAGCAGCGAGCCAAGGGCCGCGCGGTCGAGTCGGTCTGCCAGGTCCTGCGCGAGCAGGGCGTGCAGGTCGCCGCGCGGACCTATCGGGCGTGGAAGCGCGCTCAGCCCAGCAGCCGCGACCTCGCCGACGCGGTCATCATCGACGCGCTGCGAGCGACCGTCGGCACGCCGGAGGGCATGTATGGGCGGCGGAAGATGACCGCGCATCTGCGCCGGGCCGGCTACGACGTCTCGCAGCGGCGCGTAGACCGGTTGATGCGTGATCTCGGCCTCAACGGGCGCGTCCGCGGCCGCGGCGTCCGCACTACCGTCCAGGACAAGCACGCCGATCGCGCGCCGGATCTGCTCGAGCGCGACTTCACCGCGGCAGCCCCGAACCAGCGCTGGGTGGCGGACTTCACGTACGTGCGCACCTGGGCCGGATTCGTCTACGTGTCGTTCGTGATCGACTGCTTCTCCCGCGCCATCGTCGGCTGGCAGGCCGCCACCACGAAGACCACACCGCTGGTCACCACGGCGCTGCGCATGGGGCTGTGGCGACGCGATCGGGCCGGCCGCCCAGCACGCGACGGGCTCGTCCATCACAGCGATGCTGGGTCGCAATTCACGTCCGTGAGCTTCGCCGAGACGCTCGCTCTCGAGGGCATCGCCGCCTCGATCGGCTCCATCGGCGACGCCTACGACAACGCGCTCGCCGAGTCCACGATCGGACTGTTCAAGACCGAAGCGATCCGCGACGACTCGCCCTTCCGCAGCGGGCCGCTGCGGCAGCTCGAGGACGTCGAATGGGTGACCGCCGAGTGGGTCGACTGGTACAACGCCAGGCGCCTGCACTCGACCCTCGGCGACATCCCACCCGAGGAGTTCGAGACCGCGTACTACGCTGACCTCCAAACGCCATCACGCCCCGTGCTGGCACCCGCATAGGAGCGGCAGAGAACCGGGGACGGTTCACCTTGACGTGCAGGCCGTACTGCTCGCGACGCGGGAGAAAGCCTAGGATGAGCTCGATCGTGAGCCCGTTGATGAGCGCGAAGCCGACATAGACCACGGCGATGCGCCCCTCGTCGACACCCCATGGTTTGCGACGGCCGGAGCTGACGAAGGAATGGGTCACGAGACCACGCTCGGCCAGCAGCTCGGTGATCCGGGCGCGGAGCGGCTCGGCTCGCCTCTCAAGAATGCCGTTGACCTGGGACAGCGAGGCGAAAAACTGCCGGTAGCTCGCCTCGTGGCCCCGCAGGGCATCCCAGAATTGCTCGAGCGCCTCGTTCTCAACGGATGCGTCCATGTGCCTGTCTCGCTCGCTCGTGTTCTCCATGAATTGGTGGAAGAGGTCGACGCTGCGGGTGTCTGCATCGACGGTCGCCAAGCGAGGTCTGATCCAGTCGAAGAGTTGGTCGTAGGTCACCGCCGCGGAGGTCCATCGCGCGAGGCGGTCGTCGCCGGTGTCGAGTGACCTGACCTGTGGCGCGAGCACGACAGTGAGCACAGTAGCGAACTCCGCCAGCGCGCCCCTGGCATATGATTCGAATGGGTTGCAGAGGCTGGCGTCGAGCTTGTTCTCGACGACGATCGCGAGGTCGAGGTCGCGGTTAGAGAGGTAGACATCGATGCGCTTGCGGTCGTCGGTCGCGTGCTCAGTCTCGACCGCCCAAGCTGTCGATCCCACGTGTGGCCGGCTATCGAAGGTTCGCTCGCCTGAACGGCCTTGGTCGGTCAGGGTCGGCGCGCCGTGCAGGCTCTCTACGAGAGCATCCACAGCGAGCGTGCCGAGCCCATGACGAGGCTCGAGTGGGTCGAAGAAGAACGCCAGCACATTCGACGCGACAGTCTCCCAGCGTGGGAAGCCTGCCAACTGGAACACATTGACCGGGCGCCGAGGTGGGGCTATTCCCGAGAAGTCTTGCGTCAGGAAAGAGAACGGCTCAGCCGTTGTGTCTCCAAGTGCCGCCTCAGCCCCGCCCTCCATGGCGCGATCATATCGACCTAGTACTGATCACCGTCGTCTCCGGAAGGGTGCTGTAAACCCCGAACTCAGCCCTGCGACGCCTGCATCACCTCAACCCCGACCTGTCGGACGTAGCTGCAGGCGACGCGAGGGACCAGCCGCCGACGCTGCTGGAGCACGACCGCTGGCTCAGCACGAGCGGGCTGATCAGCAAGAACCTGCGGGGGCTCGGCGAGGTGCCGGGGAGACGTGGGAGCTGATCGCGCTGCCGCGTGGCTTTGCGAGGCTCCATGGCTCGCCGGTGGGGCCGTGTGCGGTGGAGGAGTCCCCGCCGATCGCGTACGCTCGCGCTACTAAACCTTCGCCTGAGCTTCAAGGCGTGAGCAGACATGCCGGACGATCGCCGCAAGCGCCGGTGTAACGCCGAGAGCCGCCTGACCCTTGAGGTTCAGTTCGCGAAAATGCATGACGCTATTCCGAGCGGCCGCGATGCTCTTCAACTGGTCTAGGAGCGTGTCCGGATCGTAGTCGACGCCGATCGCCTCCCGCACGCCGTTAAGGCAGATGATGGAGATTAGCGAGCCGAGAGGTAGGTCATCCACATTCCCGGAGTATGAGCGGCGGTGCTTCGCGACCGCGTCTGCAACCTCCTCTTCGGTAATGCGCGAGTGGGAAAGGCACGACTTGACCAGGCGGCGTAGCTGCATCTCACATTCCGAGAGATCGATGTACGGACCGGCAATACCGACCAGCATGTCCCCTACGTCCGCGCTGGTCACAATCCCTGAGATCGACCCATCGCTCTTTACGACAACGACGTAACCATGCTCGTTGATTACCGGTATCGCCCTCAACAGCTCTTCATCCAGTCCTACTTCGGGCGGCTTCGGCGCCCAGCAATCAGCAAAGGTCGCCTGTGGATTGCCGAGCAGCGCCCGGCACGCGGACTCTCACGTGACCGCGTGCAGGGACTTGAGGCGGTCGGTGGGCCCGTGGACCACCGGCAACTGAGAAAACCCGTGAAGCTCCATCAGAGTTCGAGCCTTCTCAATCGAATCATTCTTACGAAGAGTGACGACAGGCGTACGCGCAGCTGCCGGCAGCTGCCTCATGAGTAAACGGGCTCTTCGCAGTTGACGGTGTAGGGGTTCGGGCCGCGTCGCTTCCGGGATAGGGGTCGAGGTCTTCCAGGATGGAAGTTCCTACACTCACCGTCCGAAAGACCTCGACGTGCTCAACGCTACCTTCGACGCGCCCTGCCTCACCACGTTCTGCCGACTCGACGAGCTCGGTCTGGAGGCGACGGGGCAGCGGCTCGAGCCCGACCGGGCGGTGCTCTCCTGCCGGGTCGTGGAGGCCGACGACTGGTGCCGCTCGTGCGGCTGCCAGGGCGTGCCGCGGGACACGGTCACGCGCAGGCTGGCGCACGCGCCGTTCGGGCACCGGCCGACGACGCTCCTGCTGCGTCTGCGCCGCTACCGCTGCACCGCATGCGGCCGCATCTGGCGGCAGGACACCGCCGCGGCGGCGGAGCCGCGGGCGAAGATCTCCCGCACCGGGCTGCGGTGGGCGCTGGACGCGCTGGTGCTCGACCATCTCACCGTCTCCCGCGTCGCGGCCAGCCTCGGCGTCGCCTGGCACACCGCCAACACCGCCGTGCTCGAGGAGGGCAGGCGCCGCTTGCTCGATGATCCGGCCCGCTTCGACGGGGTCGCGGTGCTGGGCGTGGACGAGCACGTCTGGCGCCACACTCGCCGCGGCGACCGCTACGTGACCGTCATCATCGACCTCACCCCGATCCGCGACGGCACCGGGCCGGCGAGGCTGCTGGACATGGTCGAGGGCCGCTCGAAGCAGGCATTCCAGCACTGGCTCGCCGCCCGCGAACCCGCATGGCGCGACGGCGTCGAGGTCGTCGCGATGGACGGCTTCACCGGCTTCAAGACCGCCACCGTCGAGGAGCTGCCGGAGGCGGTCGCGGTCATGGACCCCTTCCACGTCGTCCGGCTCGCCGGGAACGCGCTCGATACCTGCAGGCGCCGCATCCAACAGCAGCTCCACGGCCACCGCGGCCGCAAGGGCGATCCGCTCTACGCCGCCCGCCGCACCCTCCACACCGGCGCCGCCTTCCTCACCGACCGACAGCAGCAGCGCCTCGACACGCTGTTCGCCGACGGCCGGCATGCCGCGGTCGAGGTCACCTGGAGCATCTACCAGCACATGGTCGCCGCCTACCGCGACCCCGACCGAGCCGCCGGCAAGCAGCGCATGATCGAGCTGATCGACATGGTCAGCGCCTGCGTCCCCGCAGCGCTGCGCGAGGTGATCACGCTCGGACGCACGCTGAAGCAGCGCGCCGCCGACGTGCTCGCCTACTTCGACCGGCCCGGCACCTCGAACGGGCCGACCGAGGCGATCAACGGCCGACTCGAGCACCTCCGCGGCTCGGCCCTCGGCTTCCGCAACCTGACCAACTACATCGCCCGATCCCTGCTCGAAGCCGGAGGCTTCAGACCGTTGCTACACCCTCGATTGCGATGAGCCCGTAAACCATGCTTGGAACTCCGAAGTACTGGTAGACCGAACCGTGCTTGAACTCCGCTTCAAGCACGCGCAGTGCGCTATCGTACCCGACCGAGATCAGATTGCTACTACGCACCGGAACTCTCTTCATGCTCGAACCCCTTTTCTTGCTACACACGACGGACACGACTGAAGTAAGCGAATTACACTCGCTCCACCGGGTCAGATTCCCGAGGCCCTCGCAACTATCCGTTCCAACATGTCTGGGACCGCCCCTTCAGCATCGAGAGTTGCGCTTCTGTACGCAAGTTGATTTTTTGCCAGATGAATGCCGGTTGCTGCCTCAATCCGTTCGCACGACTCCTTCCACTCCGGCCACTCCTTCTCTAGGAACGTCTCTAGGTGGTCTTCGAAGATTGCAACCTGGTCAAGTACCGCCTCGTCCGGGAAGTCGGCCTCCGGGCACCCAAAGTAGCCCAGAAGCTTGCGATTGACGCTCGCCTGCTCGGCCACTTCCTGCTCCACGACTTTGGGAGGTTTGCCAGCAGCCAGGGCTCGCCCACGACAGCCAGCATCACCGTCGAACACGGCATATGTCGGGATGCCTAGCGCGGCAAGTATCGCGTGCGCGAGCGGCACGCTGGACTTTCCCGATGCAGGCACAATTGCGACGCCCTGGGACTCTAAGCCACCCATTGACCGCTTATCCCCGACGCCGTAAAAGACGGCCGCCTCGGTCGTACCTTCTACGACGAGGGCCCGTGAAGCGAAGAGCGCGACAGCCAGCGCACCGGTCGCAGCACCATGAAGCTGACGTTCAACGGCGTCTGCCTGCATCGCGCCAGCCGTCTTTTCTTTAACATCCTCAACCGTAGGGGAATGCACTGCGACGATCGGGGGTTCATCAAGGGATCGCACGAGCCTCCGGATTTGCTCGAAATGATGCGCTTCAACGAAATACGGGCTGTGTGTCGCATAGGCTACTTGTATGCGCTTCGAGTCGTCCTCCGCCAAAGCGCGAAGCACTTTCGCGAACGTCTGAGCCTGAATCGGATGCTGGAAAAGCTCAGGCTCCTCGATGGCGAGACAGATGGCCCCCTCCGTCGCGGCCGCGCCAGACTCTGCCAGGACCTGCAGAGCAGATATTAGGAGGGTTCGCTGGAACCCATGTCCCTGCCGCTCGACCGGGGTCTCCGTGTTGCCGTCTTTAATCGCGACGTCGAAGGTCGTCCTTGGCGTCCTTAGTTCGACCTCGGCTGGCTTGACGGATATCTCGCGTCCCGGAGAATAGCGACCCACAACCTCGTCCAACTTCGCCTGGACTCCAGTGATCTGCGTCTCAAACTTCTCTCGGTACACCGCCCGCTGTCGAATACGACTGTCTTCTACGATAGCGGCGATTTCTTCATCTGCAGCAGTCCGATCGATGGACCGCTCGAGGATGCGACCAATAATACTGCTCTTGCCATCGAGCGACTCCTCGCTCGCCCGCAGATCTGCGGCAACTAGGACGAAGTCGAACAAACCACTCATCTTACCCCCGCTATTGAAGCCGAAGAAATTCGTCGGCAGGCCCTCGGGCATGTCGACTAGACGGTCAGTGTGAGACGATTCCCATTCAGTGACCGCCTGATCGACACCCGCACCCGTCGAGGTTGCGGCGAGTCCTAGCTCGGGCATTGCCGCATGCAGATCCCGGTATAGGTTCTTCTTTTCCGTCGCGGTCGCAGCAAGCTTGATCGGCTCGAAAGCTAGGAAGCCTTTCGCGTTAGCGGACAGCGACTCCGCCCCATCCGGGCGGCGGATCTTCCATGCGGTGAAAGTCGAGACGCCCGCCGGTGCGTACTTTCCCAACTCAGTCTTATCGTTATCCGTCAGACTGGAGAAGGTGACTCGCACTTCGATGTTTGAATCGACCCTACCAAAAGCACAATCTTGCTCCGTAAGCGAACCGGGCTTCCCATTGAAGAACCAGTCAAGCGCTCGGAGAACGGTCGACTTGCCGGTGCCGTTCGGGCCGATGAACGTAGTGATTGAGTCGAAAGCGATCGTGACATCGGACAGCGTTCGAAAGTTAAGTATTCGGACCGACTCGATGCGCATCAGTCGCTCTTACGTGGGTGAGTTGAGACGGGTCGTGCCTCGTCCACATAAGCCTCCACCGCTAGACCGCGGCTGACGGGAGCGAGCAAGAAGCACCTCGAATCTGCGCGAAGGAAGGGACGCGCGAGTCAAACCACGATGATAGGACACTACCGGCTAAGCCCTGAACCCAGCACGGCCGCGCAGCCCATTACTTCGATCGTCAGCCGCAGGTCAGCAAGACCTTGACTTCGCGATTCGACGCACCTTATCGCCACATGGGGCACCGCACGCTCCACTTGGAGATCGGCGGGCAGGCTGTAGCGTTGTTGCTTGCGCGGATGCGGGGCATGCCCGCGGCGGCGTGCCTCACGTGCCGCAGTAGGTGCGGTAGGCGCGGAAGCTCTGCTCCGGGCTCGGCGCCGCGTACCGCTCGAGGCCGGGCCGCTCGTCGAAGGGCCGCTGCACCGCGTCGAGCAGCCGCTCGAGCGGGGCGAGGTCGCCGTCGGTCGCGGCGGCGAGGGCCTCCTCGACGAGGTGGTTGCGCGGCACATAGACGGGGTTCGTGCGGTCCATCGCGTCGGCGTCGGGGGCGACCGTGTTGTCGTCGGAGCAGGGCCGGAGCACGTCGGCCACGCGGTGGCGGGCCCACTCCTCGCGCGGGACGGCCTTGACGTCGCGCGTGCTGACGCTGCCGAGCAGCGCTCCGTCGTCCACCACGG
>ENA-OWNT01003947-OWNT01003947.1-seawater-metagenome-genome-assembly--contig:-NODE-3947-length-13475-cov-6.042544_pt1 | contig 13475 bp, 15 predicted proteins | sample MGYA00238136_ERZ651165 | MGnify/ENA primary metagenome ERZ651165 (study PRJEB26861, sample SAMN08777766) | seawater metagenome | isolation source: coastal seawater | place: USA: Florida | collected...
CTGAGTGAGTGAGTGACTGAGTGAGTGAGTGGGTGAGTGACTGAGTGACTGAGTGGGTGGGTGGGTGGGTGGGTGGGTGTGGGTGCGGCCAGGGGTTGGTTGGTCTTGGGCGATGTACTGAGTGCTAAGGCCCACTGTCAGCCCCACTGAGGAGGCCTGGCTTAAGCCGCCAGTCACGGCCTGAGTGCACTCTCTGCCTCACTGCCTCAGTGACTCAGTGAGTGAGTGAGCTGACTGAGTGACTGAGTGACTGAGTGAGTCTGAGGGCAGCTGAGTGAGTGACTGAGTGACTGAGTGGCTGAGTGGCTGAGTGGGTGGGAGGGGTGGAAGGCGGTGGGAGGGGTGGCTGAGGCGGGTGGCCGTCCCTCTCACTCACTCACTCACTGATGAGTTCGTTGTCTCTCTCTCTCTCTCTCTCTTTCTTTGCTTGCTGCTGTCGTTCGCCATTCATCGTCGGTCGCCGTTCGTCTTCGTCGTCGTCGTCGTCGTCGTCGTCGTCTGCATCGTCTGTCATTCATTGTCATCGTCGCTGTTGTTGTGGTTGGTTGTTCGTGGTTGTTGTGAGTGATGGTTGGTTGCTGTCGTTGTTGGTTGGTTGCTGCTGCTTTCCTCCGCCCTTGCTTCCTTCCTTGCTTCCTTCCTTCCTGCCTTTCCCTGTCCAATGACGCAGTGTTGATCGTCGTATGAGCCCAACCTGCTTGTTTGGCATTCATTCGATCGGTCGGTCGTGTCTTGTCGTTGGCTAGATAGTCGGTTTGCTGTCAAGTCCGTCGTTCACCCTACTGCAGGAGTGTACACGAAAACACCACAGCGTGAGCAGAATGGGTCAACGAGTTGGAAGACGAGCGGCGGCCGCTGTCAGCGAGAGCAACTATTGAGCTGCTCACATAATGCAAGTGAGACCCACGCGCCCACGAAAATGCCACTGCTTGGACGAATAGACGTCAGTGGTGTGGACTGGTGTGTTGCGCACGATTGCGGTCGCCGGCCTAACGAACGCGACTGCAATCTAATATCGGACAGAAAATAGCCACTTTATTAATTTCCACTTGCATATCTCAATTCAAGATGGGCAAGCGTTACTGCTACGAGCCGGAGGATGCCTCCAAGGGTGAGTAGACCCCCCTGTTTCTTGTGTTTTGTGTGGTTCGGTGGTGTCGCATCGCAACCACGCAGTTCGCCGCTCTTGCGGTTCTTTGGCCTTGTCGTGTTTCAAGCAGCGGAATTCTAATCGTTTGTTCTGTGTTGTGTTGGGTTTGGTTCCGTTTTTCTGTTGCAGCTGTCAAGTCCCGGGGCACCAACTTGCGTGTGCACTACAAGCACTGCCGCGAAATCGCCGCTGCTGTGTGCAACATGAACCTGCAGAAGGCCATCAAGTACCTTCGCGACGTCGTCGACCACAAGCGCATCATCCCGTTCGTTGTGCACACCGGTGGTGTCGGCCGCCATGCTCAGGTCAGTTTTCGCACCGATTTTCTTGCGCGTGCCTCTTTGGCACGCGTTGGTCTGTGATTCGCTTTCAGAAGGGAGCGATGACTCACGTGTTCAATTTCTTGTGTCATTTTTGCGGGTTTGCAGGCCAAGAACCTTCCCGGAGGCAAGAAGGCCCCTGGTTCCAAGGGTCGCTGGCCCGAGAAGGCCACTCGCGTGTTCATTGACTTGCTCAAGAACGCTGAGGCCAACGGCGAAAACCGCTCCCTCGAGGTTGAGAAGCTCGTCATCAAGCACATCCAGGTCAACCACGCTCCCCACATGCGCCGCCGCACTTACCGTGCCCACGGTCGTATTAACGCCTACATGAGCTGCCCCGCTCACATCGAGATCATCTGCGTCGACGAAGCCGACGCTGTCCGCAAAGCCCCTGAGGCCAACGATTCCGCATCGGCCCCCACCCGCAAGCAGCTCGCCATCCGCCGTGTTGCTGAGCGCGGCGATTAAGCTCTGAAGCCGTCCAAGAACGTCTTCCGGTCGCGAATGCCGTGTTGTTTCCTCTTATTTGTCAGCTAGAGCTGCAGAAAAGTGGGACGCTGGGAATTAAATAAAGTGGTTTTTCAAATTAACTCCGCGGACGGTGCTGTGTGGATTTGGGTGTTTTTAGTGTTAAGGCATACCAATTGCCTTGTTCGGGAAGCAATGAAAAGCTTACGTCGTTTGGCTAGAGACTTCGGTGTCCTTTGTGACTACATTTACTTTTTGTCAGTAGGGAACGCCTCTGGTAGTGCAGTTCACAACTGTTGCCGGGTCGTCCAAGCAGCATCCTAGCACAGCGGCATTCGCATAACGAGACGGACGCGGAGAAATTGCGTGCTACCACAGCCACAAGCACAGAGACACTCACCTCGACCCGTGCAGTCCAAGACTTGAAAGGAGATGACTAGGGTGTTGATTACTAAAATCGCGAACACAACTGCACCAACAATGTAGTGTGCGCCGCGGCAATGAGGCCTGTGAGGATCACCATTGTGTGAGCAATCAGACGCCGAGTGTGACCGTGAGTTAGGACGACACCTCACGTACGAAGTGGTCATGGGGTCAGAGCACTCTTGAACCAGCTCAGCAAGTTCTTTTTCAGCGCTAGCGTTTAAACCCTTTGCCTTGTTTAGATACTGAGAGCAGCCAACACAATCCAGAGCCCACACCGATTGGGACTTTGGAATGATTTTTATGTGCGGCGCGAGTGCGGGTTTCAAGTACTGGCTTACCTCGTTCAGCAGTTCAGTGCGGTGACGTGTTGTCAGTGGCACGAAAGATTCGTGATTTTCTCCGTAGCGTGAGCATGGACCATTTCGTCCCCATGTCCCTTTGATATAAAGCCCACGTGGTCGGAGAACATACACCATTATCAATGACACAATCCAGCAAGCTGCCCACACGGCTCCAAGTGCTTGGTGGGTTTCTGGGGTTCCGAGAGACACCTCTGGCGTAAGGATTTGGGCTGGCACCATATGCAAGAGCATGCCGAATACAAAACACGACAAAAAATAAACGAAGAATCGTAGTAATCCCCACCAACAACACACTGGCTCCAGTGTGGGTTTCACATCCTCGACATGGTTCCAGCTGTGCGTCAATGCCCAACAGCAGCACGTTCGTTTCACAACCAGCTCAAGTTTCTCAGCCGCATCTTCGTTGTGAGAATCAACACAAGGCACAATTGCCTTCGAGGTTTCAGTTGCTGGTTGTTTCACTTGTGTGGCCACACGTGGTGCAGTGGACAGAAACAGTCGCTGAGTACCATATGGCACAAACCACCAGAGTGAGAGTGTCGTGACGACTTCCTGCATGTCAACAGCCCTGCTTTGGGTCTCACAGTCAGTCCATCCCGTTCCCTTTCCCTTTCCACAAAACGACAAAACGGGTCAATTTTGTTTGCAGTCAAGCCTTGTCTTTCTTCCTTTTCAGTCTTGATCGGCCTGGACATACATACTCATCAAAACTGCCCGGTGAAACCATCGCCATATCCTCCTTGCCGCCGCCTGCCGCTGCCCCCGTCAAACCCACCCTTGGCTCGGAGCCCAGCTCATCCAGCACACTTCACCAATGGTATCCGCGTCGCCACCACGACACTATTTCACTCTGACTATCCTTAGGTTGTGCAACACTTGCCCAGGCACAAACACCCGTGTGCGAGCGTCACCAACGGGTCGCCACCAAGCCACCACGGAAGACGTCGTGATCAAGCGCCGCTGTCCGCTTTCCCGCGTCACCGTCGCCGTCGCCGTCGCCGTCGCTACCACAGAACTGCTCTCTGCACCGCTTCTTCTGCAACAGCCCGCCAGTGCGTCAGACGTCACAACAGATCGCATTTTTGTCGTCATGGTTGTCGCATTTTTCGCAATGTCTGCTCCAGAAATATCATTTCAACGTATGGAATTTGGAGTGAATCTGTTTTGGTATTATGAGTACTGTACATTACAATGTAACGTCGGAACATTTGAGAAATGTTGCAATGATCGTCGTCGTCGTCGTCGTCGTCGTCGTCGTCGTCGTCGTCGTCGTTGTCATCGTGCGATTGATTTGATCGTGGGACGGACATGAATGGTGGAAACTTACTTGCTTACCCGGGTGCCGGGTACTTCCTGAAACGGATACGGCACACAGCAACAGGGCGGCTATGGTATTGTGAATCACTCCTGACGTCGCTGTGCCTACCATAGCCGCACTCCCACTTTTGTTAACTCGACACGAACGATCCTGGCACATACTGAATTTATTGGGTGTTGTTCAGAAGTTCTTACACTTACTTAGTACTCTTCTTTGTGCTTCAGCCAGAACATGTTGTGGGAGTTTCCACCTTTTTCTTTGCGACCTTCCGGAGTGATGTCCAGCAGCGAAAAGACAGTTTGGAATTCGGCTAGGCCGGCAGCGAACGTGCTGTACGTGTGGTAAATCTTGCCGTCCTCTCGCAGCTGGAACACAGAGATTCCGGGGGCGTGCTTCCCGTACGGCCATGTCCGGTTGAAGTTGTAAGTTTTGTCTGGTTGCTCGGCAGCAAAGGACACCTGGAAGTCGAAGTTGAACGACGAGTTGTGAGACGAGTACAAGGGCATATTGCTCCATTTCTTCCACTCTGCCAGGCTTTTCAGCTTGCCAGCGGTCGCGTGGGCAACTGCAACCATAGATGCTCTGGGCTTGAGGTGAGGGAGAACGGCATCAAAACCATCCACGAAGAAGGAGCAAGACTGGCATGCCTTCTCCCAGGATTCGTCGAACATGAAATGATACACGATCAGCTGGTTGTTGTCGCCAAAGAGCTTCCTGAAAGGCACTTGTGCATTGGATTCTGCGGCCTCAAAGATGTACTCCTTGGAGATGGCGTAGGCCGGAAGTTTACGGCGCTGCTCAGCAAGACGTGCGCGCTCCTTGGAAAATTTCTTCTCCTGTTCAAGTAACTCCATAGACGCAGCAAGCCAGGCTGCCCGCCCCGCATCTTGCGCGTCGTCAGCTTTCGAGGCCGTGGTACTTGCTGCGTCCTTGGGATCTGAGGACATGTTGAAGCTGGTGGCTGAATAACTTGAGAGCTACAAAAAGGGGAGAAAGGGAACAAAAAATTGAAGAACTTTTGTGAAATACACTTCATCACCTGGTGCAATTCATCGCCGTCGCTTCGGCATGCGCTGCGTCCTCAGCCCGCAAGATGCTTGCGTCACTTCAACCCGGCGAATGTTGTTGAGTCGTAGAACCGAGTCTGCTCCTCGCGCGCGACGGTTGATGGTAGAATTCCCCTTGTCTAGTCGCCACTGTCGTCACAGTCGTCATCATCGCGACGCGTCGCCACTGTCGCCACAGTCGTCACCGTCTTCATCACAGAACAACTTCGTCGTCATTATCGCCATAGCCGTCATAATACCGTCGCCATAGTCTTCATCGCGATGCGCGTGACGTCTTCATCTCTTCTTAATTGGAGCAAGGGGTGATAGCACTGGACCAGAGCTACTACCCCTTTGTTAGTTTTAGAGTCTACTGGATGAAGTAAGTAAGTTAGTTAGTTAGTTAGTACGTAAGTCAGTCAGGTTCAAGTAAGTAAAAGATACGGTCGGTGGTCGGTGGTGGGCAGTGGTGACGTCCGCGATGGTGCAAGAAAGAAGGAAGAAGTGACAACAAACAACAAGCAAACGAACGAACGAACGCACACAAACAAAGAAAGAAGGAAGGCAAAACGACTAGAACATGGCCGTGACCACAATAAAGTAGCCTCTGGGTGCCATCGCACAAACAAATGCCCAACAAGTGACGTGGAGGCCACAACTTTCGCGCTCTCGGAAATACACGGTGCAAGTCGTTCACTGCCCGTCACTGATAGTCATTCAAGACGGAAGTGTGTGAGTGACGGCGAGTGACTGGTCTCGTCTCAGGTGCTCAGCATCGCACAGGCTGCGGTAAAGTCGCGGACACGAACACCGACGACTTGACTTGCTTGACTTCTTCTCTTCTTCTCTGCCAAGATACGCTGCCACGACACACCATGACATAGGGGCATGGCGGCATGGCGGCATGCCGGAACGTGGAAGCAGTGGAAGGAACACACGAGGCGCGAACACACGAGGCGCACGGTCCAATGAGCCATGCAACATGAGTGGGTCACGATATTCGTGGCACGAGATGCACGAGGCGTACAGAAAACAGGGCATGCACACGCGTTCGTACCTTCCGGTGGGACCTTTGCAAATGGCAACGACTTGCGCAGTGTTTGCTTCACAGAATATTCAGGAATGGTTGGACCTTGCTTCCTCGAACAGCGGAACATGCTCTGACGAGGGATGTTCGGGTGTGTGAGTGACAATATTTCAAGTTGCGTCGAAGAAAATCAAATCGAAGTTGCCAACGAATATAAACAATCAGAACAGTTTAACGTTAGTAGTTTGTTGCAACGTCTTGAACCGATGTCATCGAATGACGCCCTCGACCTTTTGCGGAACGCGCATGTGGAGCTTCCTGAACCACTGCCACTCCAGGAATGCTTAGAGAAACTACGACCACAATGCGAAGAGTTTCAACATTGTGGCGCTTCTGTTGTGAACGTGTCTGCTGTGACGAAAGAACTGGAGAAGAAGGGCATGGACTTTTGCGAGGCCAAGGCCGACGGCAATTGTTGGTTTCGTGCGTGCAGTCAAGCACTTTACGGAACTGAAGAATATCACGCTCAACTGCGGACAGCGTTGTGCTCGCACATGCTCAAGAAACTTGATGCGGCGAATAACGGTGCCGACGACTTTGTGAACGACGACGAACGCAGGAAGTGGGGTTGGGTGACGATGGCTGAAGCGAAGAACTCACTGTTACAGCAGAGCAAACGTGGGATATCGGTCGACGGAGGCCTCTACATTCTTGAGTCATGCAAGTTGTGGAAAATTGACATGGTTGTGTGGCGATTCAATGATATCACGATGACACTAGAACATGTGTACCCTACTCTTTTCGAAAGCGAGAATACAAGCATGTGGCGTCGCTGGCACACAATCAACCACATGACGCACGAACGTGGCTGGTCGCCTGAGGTGGGAGAACGCGTGGCTAAGCACCACAATGGGCAGTGGCGACTAGCCACAGTGAGCAAGATTGAACGTATATTGGAGCAGGATATGTTCACCGTAATGTGTGAAGAAAATGGGGCGCCTTGCGATGAGGGGAATGAGGTGTTTACGGACACAGTGAGCATCGCGCACTTGCACAAAGTGCGCATACTCGATGATGAAGGTCGCCAGTTCTCCCTTCGACAAGATGGCCATCATTTTAGTTCTCTATTGCCTGGAACGCCAGAAGCAAGGCTGCAGCGATGGGGAGTTCGCCTGAGCGCAAGACTCAATTTGGACGCAGCGGCAGTTCTCAATGACTTCCTTGAAGCGGAACAAAAGAGTCCGGCCGACGTGTTGCTTTGCCGCTTGAGGTTCACGATTAAAAAACACGAGCTCGTCAGACAGTTGAAGAAGCGAAGGAAGCAAACGAACTGTAAAACCAAGAAGGAGCTTCTTGCACAAGTACGTTGCATTCGCACTGACTGATATTTCTGCTTGTGTTGCAACTGTTTAACATTGGATCCGTTCCAGTTGCGCGCAGTATTACTGGATGAGATACGTGCGTCGTCGCGTGCCAGCGAGAAAGCCATAAGTGATGAAGATTTGAGAGCGAGTGATGACCCCATTCCTGTCCATGCATTCGTGGTCCCGAATGCAGTCACAAACAATGTGGAACATCCTTTGCCAGCCGAGAAGAATAGTGAGCATTCGACGGGCGGGGAGTCCACAAAGAAAAAGGAGAACACTTCTGCAAGAAATTCCAAGAAAAATCAACCATACGCAGGCGGTCCAATCAGGACCAAGAAGGAATTGGATTCATTCCGCCCATCAGACATACTGCGCTCTGGCATGGCGGTGGAAAACAAGGATGTTGTGCGTCGTCTTGCCGCGGAGTATGCGGAGCGAGTCAACCGGAGACACAAAGTGACGTCGGGGAGGTGCCGAATGTTTGTCCCGCTTTGTGCTGCATCGCATTGTTGTTGACAGTCCATGTGTTGTGTTGATAGGCGAGCCACATGCTTTGCTGCACATTGTCCGAAAACGGATTGTGCTGGCAAACAGTGCGCCTTCAAAATCAAGTTCCTGGACAATCCGCGAGGACACAACGACGACGACGACTATTGGGATTTCGATAACGAACAATGGGGTCTCGACACTCACGAATCCAAAGGAAGCTGGATTTGCATGGAGGCTGAGCCACATTCGTGCGCTCGTGACGATTTATTTGTTTCAATGTACAACCCAGATCACATTGCTTCGGCGCTGTGGAACATCCAAGAGGCGCGCACAGCAATACCATTGCGGGCAGCTGTCCGTGAACTCAACAAGTACGCCTCAGGCCTGACAAGCAAACGGATTTATACTGCGATCAAGCGCAGCCTTAAAGCGTTCGATGGCAACAGCACTGAGAAGATGCAATGCATAGACGACCTTGTTGAGCGTCTAGAAAGCGAAGGACACAGGGTTGAGGTGCAGACCATCGGCGGAAACGAAATGAAGGATTTCATTCGCCATGAAACCTTGCTCCGGGCGAAGAAGGCACGGAAAGAAGTGAATGAGGCAGCCTTACTCAAGCAGCTAGAGTACGTGTGATTTGCCACGCACCGTGCCCTGAGAAATGCATTCACGTATGCGCCATCATTTCATGGCCGACCACACAGGCAAGTGCAGGAGGATCGCCGATACTTCAAATCTGTTCAAATCGTTTTTGCGTGGGCTATCCGAGCTGTTGACGTTCTTGATGCCGTCCATTTCGCTGTAAGTACGGTGGCACCTCCGCACCTTGCAGCATACAGATGTTGACACGTGTGTTCCTGCCGATATTTAGGACGCCGCTCACTGCACTTCCGGCTTAGGAGGCGCGATGTACACACGACACACCATTGATGCGAACCACAACTCACATGCCATGTCGGTGATGTTGCACGTGGCTGGTGAATCGGCTTTGACATGGCAACAGTTCGACGAGTTCCTGCATCGCTGTATGCCAAGCTTGCGCGAGAAGAAAATCTCAATTGTGATGTACGGCGTTGCGTGCCAGGCGGGTGTCGTGCAAAGCCAGATCGTTCAGTGTTCTGCGGTGATTTTAGGGACGGTGACAAAGGAATGCGAGCTGGCATTGCGACCGCCGCGGCGGCGGCGCGCGACGATGCCAGCAGCGAGCTCAAGTGTCCTCACACGCACAGATTTATTTGTGCGCGGCACCGCCGCGAAAAGGTGGCTGGCTTTTCTGCCGGTACGATGTGAAGTGTGTCCACGATATGTGATACCTTCAACTCACACGTCGAGTCTGCGCGCTTCCGATCTGATAGATGATAAAAAGCTCTTCCATAAATGTGTGACCGCCCACAGCCTCGCGCACGTCGCGAAGTATAAGCGCCGCATGTCTCCGGCTCTGAGAAAGCGCGTGGACGCTCTACCGGACAGTGAGCAGTTTCGTGCATCACACAATGGAGAATTGCATGGATTTCTAACTCAGAGCGTCTCCGAGGTATGGTCCAGATTATTGAAATTGGCACGAGAAATATTAATGGTCATATGTTGCTGCTGTGACGCAAAATTGTGTGAACAGGGGAACAACAAGCATTACTTGGGGAAGGAACGCAAAGCTGATCCGATTGACTTTCTAAAGTTAGGTGGGGTAACTGCCCTTTTGTTTTGCTTGGTACTCCTCGTGGCTTAGGTCTCATAGAGGTATGTGCATGCGCGTAGCGGAACAACGTGAGCGAGAACTGTGGCTCCTCGCCAAGCAAATGGCGAGCAGTACACTCCACCAAGACAGCAAATGCACCCCACACTTCAAGAAGCTTGTTAAGGAGCTCAGGACGGCATCCACCGGTCTCAACGTCGAAGTCAGTCGTGCCACGCGGAGTCAGGCGCAAGTTGGTGGTACGTGAGCCGATGCCGCCTTGGCGTGGACGAGAGACTCTAACACAACGTATGTATGTGCTGCAGCCCATCCAGGATCAATCAGTCGCCCTGCAACAGAGGGCTTCACAAGTGAGCTGACCCAGACTGACAACACAAATGATGAGTGGCCATTCATACGCCCATCTTGCACGTGTGGAGTGCCACAGGTGACAAGCCGTCCATCTGCACCAGCGCGGCTGCGATGGGTATCAAGTGCTTCCTACTCGACTCTTCATACGATTTGTTTGGTACTTGTTGCAGATCGACAAAAAGCCTTGTGTACACAACGCGGCCCACGCTGTAGTTATTGGCGTGAACCTGGAAGACGCAGTGCATGTTCGTCACACGATGCACACTTGGAGGTTGCAATGTAGCGCTGCAGGTGAAGTGATTCCTCCGAACGTTTCGCTCTTGATCCCTGAAGAACAAAATGCCTTGCTGCTACCCCCAATGAAGCATCGCACGAAGGGACGCCCCAAAAAGCAACGTCGGTGGCCGCACCCGTCCGAGAAAGCTGTTGCCGCAGCAAAGAAAAAGCACAAACGCTAACTTGTTGATGTTTATAGCAGCCATTGCATTACATTCCACGCGTGTGTGCCATCGAAAGATTGTAAATGCTACCGCTGCCATGCACAGTGTGGCAAAGTGTTGAGCTACAATTGAGAATCAAAGCAGGCAGTGGTACAAAATACTTGCTCTACACGCTAAATTACACATTTTTTAAACGCTTGCATCCATGCTCCATTCCCCTTCGGGCAGCTTCATTCCCAACGCACGCCCACGTGGGGCAGTACACGAGGAGACTGTTTGCTGGGGTCACAAATGTTTACATTCAGTCGTGCATGCGTCGTCGGCATGTCCATATGCGATGCTATTCTGTGACAGCGAGCATTATGCTCTATTTCGAGAGGTGCGCTGAAAAAAAGCGTTCGACTGTCGGCGATGATTAACTACGCAGTGGTGCGATACGAGCGAACTGCCCGTGTCGTGTGGGCACTGACACAGACGCAGACCGGGGAGTCTAAAGCCTGCAAGTCCTGTTTTCGACCTCGCATTCACCAGCAGGAGACGACTGTCCGGGAACAGTGGAGGCCATTGCACGTCGTGCATGGCGCTGTGCAGCCCGAGGAACGCCGCATTAGTGGCATTGAGACAGGCTTGCTTCGGTGAAACCGACTTTGCTGATGACAATTACTGATCCCATGATGGATGATTGCCAACACTTCGCGAATACTTCGCCGATCCTATGGTCGAAAATCGTGAAAACTTCCAACAAAGTTGGGCTCAATCACCGAACCTATGGTCGAAAATCGTGAAAACTTCCAACAAAATGGTGCTCAATCACCGATCCCATGGTCGAAAATCGCGAAAACTTCCAACAAAGTTGAGCTCAATCACCGATGCTATGGTCGATAATCGCGAAAACTTCCAACAAAATGGTGCTCAATTACCAATCCCATGGTCGAAAATCGTGAAAACTTCCAACAAAATAGTGCTCAATCACCGATCCCTTGGTCGAAAATCGCGAAAATTTCCAAAAAAGTTGAGCTCAATCACCGATGCTATGGTCGAAAATCGCGAAAACTCCAACAAAGTTGGGCTCAATCACCGATGCTATGGTCGAAAATCGAGAAAATTTCCGACAGAGTGGTGCTCAACGACCGATGCTATGGTCGAAAATCGAGAAAATTTCCGACAGAGTGGTGCTCAACGACCGATGCTATGGTCGAACATCGAGAAAATTTCCGACAGAGTGGTGCTCAACGACCGATCCCACGTCAGGTCGAACACTGTGAAAAAATCCGACGAAGTGCTCAATCACTGGTCCTATGGTCGATGGTTTGTGATCAATTGCACAAAGTTATGTACAAGCACCAATCCCGTGTTCGACAGCTGTGAGCAAAGTGCATTAATGCATGCACTTTTACCAACCCACGGACCGATTGTGTCGTTCAACAGTGTTAGCGACGGCAGTGCTGAGCTCTTTGAATTGCGCAGTGTGAATACAACAGATGTCGGTGGCAATGCCGTGGACATTAGAACAATTCAACACATCTATCACAGAAATCAACTTGAATACAATTGAAGGACGCAGTCTTTATATTGCTGTGTTCAAATGGCAAAGTATTGCTCAAATGTATTTGATGATGTTGGTGTAAGACATCGCCCCGTCTTGGAAAGCTCAGTTGAAGGTGATGCAGCATTTGACGGGGCTGGTGGGCTGAATGCACTTTTTAGACAACGCTTGCTCTCAAAATAAGCGCTTTTCTCAATACAAGGGGAGTTAATTGAACGAACTATGATGAACCACAGCCGATGAAAGACGAAAGTCTAGCAAGGCAGTCCATCCACCTTCACTTTCGACGCGTGATACAATGAACACGACACGCAAACGACAACACAACACAACCACGACAGCAAACGACAACAAACAAACGGTGATGAGCGTTGCGGGTTGACTGACACAGGCTAAGTGAACAACAGAGACGACAACGTTCGGCATCACAGGCTGAAACATTTTAAGCAGTTTTGAATGATTGAAGACAGAGTTGAGTGAGATTACAGTGAACAAGTGACGAACAACTCACGGTTTGGCCGGAGGACAACACCACAGTCAAGAAGATAGGTGGTTCAACGACTCAAAGCGATGACTGATTAATGTGGTTTATTGGTAACACGTGACAGATGGCTGAAGTGGGTGTGAGATAACTTTTCCACTTCTTCGCACCCAACCCCACAAATCAATCAGCAAGTGATGCGCCGACCGCAATGATTGCATTTGTCAGCCCTGAAGCCCCACAAATCATACACTTGCGGCGAGTACCGTGCATTTCCTAGAGCGCGAAGGTCGTGGCCTCCTTGTCACTGGTTGGGCATTTGTTTTTGCAATGGCGCCCAGAGGCTACTTTTTCGTGGTCACTGCAGCGCAATGGAAAGTCTGCCAAAGAGAAAAGAGGCTTTGGCAGCAGCCAGCACCCTGAATTTTGTTTCAACTTTTGGAGTTTTGGTCGCGTTTTCCAAGCTCCAAAAGGAGGGAAATGAGAAATGAGCCTCAAAAGCGGGTCCATGCCAAAGAGAAGTTGTTGTGGCGGTTTTTGTTTGGTATGAAAAGCCCGCCGCAATCACAAAAATAAAACGCCAAAAAGGTAAAAGGTACAACCCACCACTTTCGTGCCGGCGCGATTTGGTCGATGTCGGCCCAAAAGTCCAAAAGTAAAAAAATGGATCGTTGTCGCTCACACTCGGGATCGATTTTAGCAGTTAGTCAGTATATGTTAAACAGTAATTTGACGTGTCAGTACTTGTTTTCGTGAAATTGGCGTCGTTCTTGGAAATCCCGCGCCAACCCCGCCACCGTCTGTCCAGTGCGTGTGAAGGCGGAGCGCAGCGACACCGCGTGGTTGCAAGACACAGCGCGCCGGGGGCACGTTGGTGGCCACCTTTTCGTTTTTGTCAGCAACTAGTTATAATGTTGCCGGCACACAGTGGCGGCTTCGCCCCGTGGCAAGAAAAATCGGCAAAAACGAAGCTCGTGTCGAAATTTGCGAA
>ENA-OWNT01003949-OWNT01003949.1-seawater-metagenome-genome-assembly--contig:-NODE-3949-length-13469-cov-4.580272_pt1 | contig 13469 bp, 14 predicted proteins | sample MGYA00238136_ERZ651165 | MGnify/ENA primary metagenome ERZ651165 (study PRJEB26861, sample SAMN08777766) | seawater metagenome | isolation source: coastal seawater | place: USA: Florida | collected...
CCACAACAGCACGCCACAACACAACGCAACACAACAACAACAACACGGCAACAAACAAACACAAACACAAACACGCCAGCGGCACCGCGGAACTCGACAACTGTCGTCGTCGTTCGTTCCAGCGTGTTTGTGAAGAGTGCTCGCCAGTGAGTGTCTGTGAGCTGTGAGTGAGTGAGAGTGAGAGTGAGTTAGTGACCGACTGTGTGTGAGTGAGCAACAGTTGGTTGCTAGTTGGTCTTTCCACACCGTCTGTCTGCACCAACGACTGCTCCGTATCGCACCACACTAGGGTGGACTATGGCATAACCCATCCAGAGCTAGTACCCCTTGGTGTGATAAAGGGGTATGGCATAGGTTTCTTTCAATCAGATGATCGAGTACTGAGTATGATACTACGACGCTGTGTGATCAAGGGCTCTGGACTTTTGCTAGCCCATTACCCCTTGGTGTGATCAAGGGGTATGGCATAGTAGATAGCTCAAAGCTATTACCCTTGGGTTCAATCAGATGATCGAGTATGATACATCCATCTGATTGACAACCCGAGAAGAGGAGTGCTCGGCATGGATGGCATGCATCAATGGGAGATCTTCTTGTCTGTTGCTCGCACAGAAGGGACTTACTACTTGGTGGAGGAATTAATTGACTTGCATTTGTGTAAAGTGTAATGTGTTACTTGTTTGATACCAATGAAACAGGGCCCGTGCTCCATCATCCACGCCGTGTTGCGTTGCGTTGCATTGCGTGGCGGTGCGATGTGCCTGCGTGTTGGCCAATGTGGGTTTGTAGGTTTATGCCAGCAAGTTGTTCAAAACCAGCCAGTCCTGATCCATTTGTTCGCGCAAGCTTAACAAGGGTGCGTCATCCTACAGAAACAAGGGGACAGATTACGCGCGTGAAATCAGGTCGCCAATGCAGTTCTTGGCATGTGGAGCCGACCTGCAGTCCAATTTGTTGCAGATACTGGTCTGTCAACGGTTCAAGTCCGTGCCGGAAGTAAATGCGGCCCGTCTGCACACAAATGCAATGAAGGCGAGTCATTGAGGGCATTCGTGACGGAGATTGGTGCGCACGCAGACGAAACGCAGGCTCACCTCCAGGAGAATGTCTTTCCTTTGCGACATTTTGTTGGCATCTGCCGGAACAATATTGCCCGCCAAAACTGCGGCCTCTTTGACCCAGAAACTAGCAATCGATAAACAGCAATCGAAGCGTGATCAAGCGACGCGCAAAACCTCAAATCAACGCATTGGCACACTCACCGACTTAACTCGTCAATGCAGAGAAGCACTTGCTCACGGACAGAAAATCCACCGCGAGGGTGAGCGGCAGCGACGCGGCGCAGCACCAAGATTGTCATGTTCTGCATGTCCAACAAGCAACAAGTCACACACACGACCAACCAACAATGTGTGAACAACAACGACGACGACAAGCATCCGCGGACACACCTCGCCATCTTCGAATTCCTGGTGCGACGGAGCAAATCGGAGCTCCACAGTGTTGGAGTCCAAAAACGCAAGCGCGTACATTGTGGCGTCCGATGGTGCGGCGCCACATGGCTGGCACGTGAGAACAAGGCGCTGCAGGAACTGATGCTCGCGCAGCTGAATGGACCACTCAGAGCGGGATGATCGCCGGCCATCCAAGAACAAAGAGCATCCATTCGAAGAGTACCCGTTGCCTTCGCCCTCGAAAACGAACCAATAAGAGCACGGCTGCTCGCTCACGTCTTTGGTAGGTGTTTTGGGTGGGCCACACACTCGCTCACCGACCCAGTGACCAGCAAGTATGCCAGCCGCTGACAACGTATCTAGCGGAGCATCAATCCCTTCTATCGCGTCCTCGAGGCAAAAGATGCCCTGGCCCCTCGCACAGGAGAAAATCTTTTCATTGTTGATTTGACCACTATTCTTACCGGGACCAGCTTCGGGGTCGAGTTCAACTCCGACCCAAATACCTGGCTTGACAGAGAGTGTGCCCACAAACCGAATGGTTGCTCGCGATCCGGTTTGTTTCGACCGTCTCACTAGTGCACGCTCGCCGACACGGCATTTCGTGGTGACCCACTTTTCATACTCGGACGAGTTCTTGTTGAGTAGAACATGGTGGCTCCAGGGTGTACCGCTGCCGAGAGTGGCAGTGGTCGTTGTGGGACTATGCGCCGTCGGGGACTTCGCTCCCGTGGAAGACGAACCCTTGCTTTGCGCCGATGTTTCAGCGTCTTCCGACACATCGGTAACATCACTCTCTGCCATGAGCATGTCGAGCGTGAGGTCTTCCTCGCCGTCACTGTCTACGCATTGCTGAGCGCCAAACTCTATTTCGCCGCTCAAATCGCTATTTACCTCTTGCTGGGCGCGTTCCGCGTCGAGGCGCTGTTGAGTTTCCCGGCGAGTCTTCGCGGTACCACTCTTTGTTTTCCACAGTCCCCAGTAACAAATGGTGGCTACAGCGACACCAGCAGCCACCGCGAGGCGGCTGGAAGTCTGCGAGTCGTTCGACATTGTAGTGCACCCCAGACCAGAGCACTACAATCTACCACTGCGGGTGCCCAAGCATTGGGTTTCCACCCACTGCCTGCGCCTCTCGTTCAACGAAAAGTGTATCTGAGAGATAAAATGCCAGCTGTACGTCTCCGCCACCGACGCTGCCACAGAGTGCACCGTTTTTTGGGACCCACTGTTTTGAAGTTGGGGCTTTTTATTTCCACTCCATCGGGCTGTACGACCCTGGCTGCCACAACTCCCAGGCCCGCATGCAACAGAATGATAACGAACACTACGGAACTGTGCACGCAACTCTTCAAGAAGAGCTTAAGTACCCAAACCAGGCCAACACAACCGAGCCATCGCTCAATCATCAGTCAGTCAGTCAATCAATCAAACCAACGAATGAACGAACAAAGCTGGAAAGGAAACAAGCCAGCTAGCAAACCATGACCACGCGGACGAAGGAAGGGACGAAGGAACGAACGAACTTTGCCATCGCCGTCGTTCGTTCGTCGTTCGTCGGCGCCACCACAACAACGACGACGACGACGACGACGACAACGACGACTTTAACAGACAACGACAACGACAACGACGGCGACGGCGACTTCGAACTTCGAACTTGCGCTGGTGCACACACACACACGCCGAACTCCATCCGTACACTTTATGTACACAAACTGTGCACATCGTCACTCAATCACAGTGATTCACTTACATTCATACATGTACATTGAAAGCGTACATAATATGTACGATACATTGACAGAGGTCGTCGGTTTTGTCGGCGCTGCAGGACACCACACGCGGCTGTATCCATAACTGAGACTACGTTGTTTAGTGGATGTGAATGTACCGTGAAAACGGATAATCCTAGATAAAGATATGTCCGCAGTGGGTGGGTGAGTGGGTGAGTGAGTGGCAGTGAGCAGCCAGCCAGCGCAACTGTCTGTCACACACTGTCAGCCGCCGTGGACACTTTGTGCTAATTTGCTAATTTGCTCTTTTGTTGTTTTGCTATTTTGCTATTTTGCTATTTTGGCTGTTTTGCTATTTTGTTATTTTGCTATTTTGCTATTTTAATATTTTGCATCATTTTGTTTTTTCCGTTTTTACGTTTTTACGTTTTGTCCATTTTACATTTTACCATGTTGCCACTGTGAATGTGTGAATGTGTGCATGTGAAAATGTGAAAATGGAGAATGTCAAAAAACAAGAAACTGAAGTTTCCAATTTCCGAATTTCCGAAGACTTCTGAAAATCTGAAAATCTGAAAATCTAGAAAATCATAAAATGCAAAAATCATAAAATGCAAAAATCTAAAAATCTGAAAATCAATCTGAAAATCAATCTGTGAATGAAAATCAATCTAAAGTCAGTGAGTGAGTGAGTGAGTGAGTGAGTGAACACGACAATGAACAATGAACAATGATTGATTTGTGGGCGCCGTGAGTGAGTGAGTACACAGTTCAGTTGTGGCTGTGGGTGAGCTGTGAGTGAGTGAGTGAGTGAGTGAGTGAGTGAGTGAACACGTGGCGAGCGGTGAGTGAGTGAGTGAGTAAGTGAGTGACAGTGCACTGTGGACGGCTGGGGCTGGCTGGCTGGCTGGCTGGCTGAGACGACAGTGAACAGTGACAGTGACAGTGACAGCGACAGTGAGTGGCCGTCAGAACGTTGGAAATTGTACATACATCTGTACCCAAAGTACTGAACGTTGTACTGTGGTTTTGACAGATTTGGAATTATTGGATATCCGTCGACGATGCAACCGTTCGCCGTTCGCCGTTCATTCAGTGAGTGAGTGAGTGAGTATGGCACAAGAGGCAAGAAGAAGTACGACATAAGAAAATTGTGAAAAGTTGTGTACTAGAGTACTGAACATAGTACCACGGGTATTACGTAGAATGGAATTGTTGAATGACCGTGGATCTTTTTTGGTCGTTCGTTCGTTCGTTCGTTCGTTCCTTTGTTTCGTTCGTTCGTTCGTTCGTTCGTTGTTCACCAACGCAACAAACAAACTTGCTCGTTCACCAGTTTCGTTTTTTTCCGCGAAGCGCGGCACGGCGAAGTGACGTCGAAGGGCGCAGTGACGACGAAGGGCGCAGTGACGACGAAGGGGCGCAGTGACGGCGAAGGGCGAAGGTGACGGCGAAGGGCGAAGCGACGACGAAGGGCGCAGTGACGGCAAAGGGCGAAGGTGATGAGGGAAGACGTATAATATGGCCATACGAAGGATGGCCGCGTCGTTTGTGTTTGTTCTTGTGTTTGTTTGCTCACTTCGGTGTTGAGATGAGTTGGTTGCCGCGATGGTGTTTGTGTGTTTGTTGCTTGTTCGTGTGTCTTTTGCAATGTGTGTGTGTGTCTTCTCCTGTGGTCGCTGTGCGCTGAGCGCTGTGTGCCTTGTGAGGACAAGGCACTATATTTGTTGCAATGGGTAGCGTCCGTGTATACCGCTGCGAGACGAGCGGAGGCGGGCAACATCGTCAACGGCGGGAGAGCAAACGAGACCCATTTCTTGTGCTGTTTCGATTTCGCGCCCCGACAATTTGCACATTGTTCCGTTGTGACCTGGTTAGTTTTTGCGTGTCGCCGCACAAGGTTCGGGTTCCCCGCGCAAACTTCCTTCGGTGTGTGCCAATGCTGCGCACATTCGTGGCAGCCGCAACAGGGCTGGCAGCTGCTTCTGTTCCCGTGGCCGCCGACAAGTCGTCGACGACTCTGTGGCTCCGCAGCAATGGCCAGAAATGTTCTGACATGTGGAGCGAGGCCATCAAGTCTCGTCCCAACGATACGTTTGCTCCTACCATTCTAGACAAACTGTTGGGTGGTGCATCTTCGCTTTGCTCTCCAAATTCTTTCGGCGGGATTGCCGTGAACTGCGGGGCAACGGTGGGCACAACTGCGGGGACCGAGTTCGTAGAGCCCGATTCATCGGACTCCGCCGCCATCAGTGACATTGTAAAGACCTTCGGCTCGCAAGGTTGGGGCTTGACGTTCGTTGTGGACATTTCCTCGGCCGCTCAAGCAAAGAACATTATTGCCGGGGTGGGCTCCTTCTCTGCTCGAGTGAAGAGCTATTTGGCCAAGACCGGCTTTACTGGTTTTCAAGTCGACTTGCGCAACCTGGAGCGCGACGATGACCTAGTGAAGCCACTCACGCATCTATTGCTGTCGCTCTCGAAAGAGGTCGCAGTGCCCGTGAGCGTGGTGATCACGGGATCCAGCAGTGCGAGCGAGTCCAACGACCCCATCGATCTTGCTACAATTGGCGCTGCCTCAACAGGAGCAGTGGCACCGCTCACAGTGGTGACCACTGGCACTTTTTCGTCCAACTCCACCGTCTTGGAGAGCATTGTGAACACCACTTCCGACGGGTTCGGCAGTGCTGCAATTTCTGGTGCCGTGTACGCTCCCGGGTTAAGCATGAGCGACGAGTACGACGAATTCAAACCAAAAATGTATGAGTTGTGGGACAAGTTCGACTTTTTGAAGGCGCGCAATGTCACCAAGGTGGGCAAGTGTTGGCTCGTGAACAATCCTGCGCAATTTTCTGACTTTCACATTGTGTTTGGCTGCAGCTGTTCTTCGATTTGAACCTGCTCAAGCCGGACACCGACGGCCAGCGTACCGATGCGTACTTGCCACTCGTTAGTCAATTGTAAGTTGAGTTTGTGTTGCGTGTGCGCGTGGCGTTTGCGTGGCGAAGACAATCATCCAGTTAGTGTGCGCGGGTTTGATTTTCACAATGCAGAATTCCAGCACCGCGCGATATTAGCGAGGGCTTGGAGCCTCCAACTTCTCTCGCCGACGCTGCGAAATGGAATGAAGATCAGGCTTCATGGCGAACCGCTGCGCTGAAGAAATATGATCTTGAGAACGCGAACGAAGCTCCGGCGTACACTCGGGATAACACCAATCGAGTTTCTTTTTCCGCTCCACAGGTTTGCCTCGAATCCTCCACGTCCGTTGTGAGACCTGACACGCTCCCTTTAACTCAGCTCCGAATCGATAGGTTATGCTGCACGACCGCTTCCTGTTTAATCGCACAACTGGGGAATGGACTGTTTCTAAGTTCCTGGCCGATGTGGCGGCTCGATACGGTGGCGTTGACACAGTGTTGCTGTGGCACAGTAAGTATAATTGCTGCCCAACACGTTTTCAGCCGTGAACGCCGTCACCGACATAAGTCTGGACCTGTCTTAGACTATCCCAACATCGGAGTTGATGATCAAACCCAGTTTGATATGTTTGACAGTTTGCCGGGTGAGATAACCCTTCACCTTGCTGTTCTGAAAGCCATGCCACACCACTTTCTAACCCTTGTTGCGCACCTGTAGGTGGAGTTGCAGCAATGCGCGAAGTTGTTTCTCAGTTTCATGATGCCGGTGTCAAGGTGTTGTTGTCGTACAACCCGTGGGATTCTGGGACTCGGCCAGCTGCAGATCCGAAGCCTGACTGGATTCGGGTGGTCGAACTTATTAAAGCCGTAGGCGCAGATGGAGCGAACGGTGACACCATGAATGGTATGTCAGTAGATTGGTGGAACGAAGCCGAAAAACTCGACTACCCAGTGATGCTTCAGCCCGAACTTGGGTTCGGCGAATTGGACTGGCTTCACAACATCACGTACAACACCATGAGCTGGGCATACTTGCCCTATGCTGGGCCCACAACCGACGATGTAGCCTGGACAGGTGTGGCCGATCTCCCAATCCCCTCAAAGTATTCGTACCTGGTGAGCGGCCACCATGCACAAATCTGTGAGCGGTGGGCAAGACAACACACGAATGGCTTGCAGCATGCATTTTTCATGGGGCGCGGTTTTGTGCCATGGGAGAACGTCTGGGGGGTCTTCAACGCCTTCAACGAAGGCGATGGGGAAGCGCTCCGGCGAACCAGGCCTTTGCTGACTTACACTTCGAGCCTGAATTTGACCATTGGTGCTGACTGGACACCGTTTGCTCCGGAAACTGCTCTTGATTCCGATGATGATGCCGTTGCCGTGTCACGATTCCTCCCGGCTTCCTCTGGAAGTGCGTCCGAGAGAACCGACGCCTTGTGGCTTATGGTCAACCGCCGTGCGCGAGACGCGGGCGAGGACGCGGATATTGTACAGTTCACCGTTGATGTCGATACATCTTCAGAGAACTCGTGCTTCTACGATCTCTATCTGGGCAAGAACATTACCGACACTGTCACGCATGCCGGCAGTGGAGCGTCCTTCAACATCACAATTGATCCCATGGATTTCGGAGCCGTTCTGCAAACTGGATGCGGATCAGCTGAAACGACTGTCCCGGGGCTTGAGGACTTCCTTCACAAACAGGCTGAGATTGTGAATGGCCGAGCTCTGTCTTCGTACAGTTTCAAGTCACTGCCCCAGCCACAGCAGCAACGCGTTGAGGACAGTGTTCGCAAACATCAAGCGAAAGGTACGCATGTCAAACTTGCTCACGGGCCACTACCCGCATGTTCACGAACTCATTGCAGCGATTGTCGGTGCAGACTCTAATGACACTGTGACCATTCCTCCGTTTGGAGATTATGAGTTCGCTTCCGTCGGTGTGCAAGTTGAAGGTTGGCACGGTTTTCCTGGTGTCAGTGACAGCATGCAGCCCGACGTCCAGTACGAATGGGAGAGCAAGCCAAACCGAATCCATGCCCCGCACAAATTGGCGGACACCGTTGCTGAAGACAAAGGCTTCACCATTGACCGCCACCCTGTGACAAATGCGCAGTATTTGCAGTTCTTGGAAGATAGTGGCTGGTGGCCCGGTAGCAAGACATCTGTGGATGGCGCGCTGAGTCTTGCGGATGGACAATCGAGCCAGAACTTTTTGAGTCACTGGAGCAACGCAACCACAGGCTCCACTCCGAAGGTACCTGTCGCCGGCACGGAGCAGCAACCCGTTCGCTGGGTGTCCATGAATGACGCACGGAAGTATTGCGCCCACTATGGAAAGCGGTTTGTGTTCTCTCTCTGTGTATTTTCGTTTCTGGAATTGTTGTGTCGAGTGCCTTTCTTATCGCGCAGGGTATGCAATATTGTAATATTGTTGTTCCAGGCTACCCCGCGACTTCGAATGGCAGTTTGCAGCTCAAGGAGGAGATGCTTCGCGCACGTTTCCTTGGGGAAATGAATGGGACGGCAGTCGCGTGCCCGCGGTTGTGACAGCGAAGAGCATGGGCGAACCCGTTGATGTGGGACAATTCCCCAATGGCTCGTCGACGTTTGGTGTCGAGGATCTCGTTGGTCACATTTGGCAATGGACTGATGAATTTTGTGATGAACACACTTGCCGCGGCATCGTGCGCGGTGGACACTGGTGGCGGTGAGTTTACTGTTACTTCGCCACAACATGTCTGATTCCTGGTGAGTTGTGTTGTCACCATTTGCGGTGTTTGTTGTGCGCAGACCTCTCGGTAGCATGTGGTACTTCCCACAAGCGTACAAAGTTGAGCAACACAACACTGTGTTGCTGCTTTCGGACTCGATGGATAGGAACGGAGGAACAGGCTTCCGATGTGTCGGTGATCTCTAAACGTCGGGTTGATTCGACCGCATTGCAACATAACCATGGTGCTGTTGGGATTGTGGAATGTTTGTTATATTTGAGTAAAAGTTTCAAGTTTCGACTGCAAACAATGCTGTTCAAAAATTGGTTGCGAATACGTCGTCGTCAGACTCGTCAGCAGTGCTCACGGACCTGCACACATGCATGAACGAGCGCTCAAACAAAAGCTGGTACGCATGGCAGCAACTGCGATCGCTTACATTGGAGGATGCGACTTGTTTGGATGTCTACGCATGTGTGCGTTGTGCTTCTTGAGTTGTCGCACTGTTCGGCTAAAAGATTCCGCCTCTCCCGGCGAAAGTTGTGTTCTGGGTGGTTGGGCCAAAGTATACGCGTGATTCTGCACGCTGCCGATTTGACGTTCCATGTGTTCCACCTGGCGAATGGCACACATGTCAGTCAGCAGTCAGTGCACTAACTCGGTCGCGATGTTGCCAGTGGACTCGCAGCAAACCTCTTTTTCGAGTTGCCTGCTGCGAAGTTGCAACTGTTGATTTTCCACTCGCAGCTTTTTCTCCGCAGACTGGCACACAGTCAAGCACGCATAAACCAGTCAAGGAACGAAAAGCAATGTCCAGTGTGCAAGCGACGATTGAGGTACCAATCTCTCTTCTTCCTTCTGGAGCATCGTCGCTAATTGCTGCTGACGCTGTGCAACTGCACCTTCTGCTTGTCGCAATGCATTCTCCGTCTGGTTCACACAAATTACCATTGTCAACCAATTGTTGGGTACTCATACGCGAAGCAGCGACACGCTGTATTGTGCACCTGAGATATCGTTTCCTGCGCGTTTTCAATCAATGCACGGTCTTCCTGCTTCGCTCGCTGCAACTCGGATAATTCTGCTCGAAGCTACATGATGGGCAACCAAGCTGAAAGTAAGACACACCCGGGTGGGCATTCCGCTGCGCAGACGATGGAACGTACTTTGCGCACAATCTTTTCAAGTTCGATGCACTTTGAGTTCTTCGAGTCGAATGCCGCACGAAGTTTGTTCGTCACCGCCTGCAAACGAGGGTTATTGATGAAAAAGCGGATCGTCGTACCACCATCATGGAACACGACGACCACGCACCTCCATTTCTTGAGCTGCTGCTTCACTTTGTTCTGCACTCTCTTGCGTGATATGCTGAGCATACCTGGGGTTACATAAAAAAACAAAAAAAAAGGCGTATATAAGCAACAAAAGATCGGATCTATGTTGAGAGCAACATCATTCGAACCGTTTCGCCCTCTCAGTTTCCATTTGCAACTCTTGAACCTGCTTCTCAGCGTTCGCCTGGAACTCGCTGTACTCCGCCCGAAGACGGTTGAACCTCTCGTTCAACTCATCTTGTGTGTTCTGGAGTTCGGTGACCAAGCGCGACCCCTATAATGTTCCACCGGCAAGCATTAGTTCACCGCCACCTCTCGCGACGGAACATGACACCAGTCGCACATACCTCGGTCTTGCTCGTCAACAACTCATGTTTCAATCGCCGAACATTTTCTGCGAGAGCAACACACTTGCGATCGCTGGCCTCTGACTTTTGGTGTAAACTACAATGCGCAACATCCAGGAGCAGCGTCAGTGGCATGGCAACACATGAGCTCGCGTGAAATAATTGAAACTAACGTCTCCAGGTCACGTGTGAAGTTCTGGCGCATTTTGTGAGCCCGATCCTTTTCGGAGGCGAGCTCATGTTTGAGCTGTTCCGTTGCGCGAACAGCATCTGAATGGGTCTACATAATTTTCGTCAGCAAAACGTATTGAGAACTCTCCAACCACGATTGTTCGTGCGCAACGAACTTCACACCTGTTCCACGCTCAAGCACTTTGATGCCAGTTCATCTGTGCTTTTCAAGAAGTTGGAGCGTTCCTCATTCAGAGCAGCCTAAACAATGACCCAAGCAACATTTCAGGACTTGTGGTTGTTATTGCGAGAGGGTGCTGAGCTTGCATACCGTTATTCGATCTAGTTCGTTGCACGCGCTCTGTTTCTCGCGCGCGAGACGTTGGTGAATTTGCTCCAACTGTGAATTCTTGTTGCGAAGGGCATCCATTTCGTCCCTAAATCCGTCGACTGTGGCCCGGGCAGATGACTCGGCCTTTGACTGTGCTGCGACCGCATTACTGATGCTTTGCGAGCGCATGTCTTCCATCGCAGTTTCAAGATCCTGAAGTTCCGAACGCAAAGCGGCCACCTGCACACCGAAACAACAGCAGAAGCAACGTTCAAGGGGCAGGTAAAACGAGGGTTGACTGTTTGTGCTGCATGACTGCACACCTCTTGTTGAGCCTTGTCACGTTGTAGAATGGCGTCTTGTACGGTTTCTTTGGCAGCGTTGGAGAGAGCTTGAATACTCTCTTCACGTTCCGAAAGCTGCGCGAGTTGGCGATCGTACGCGTTCATGCAGTCGACCATGGAGGCCTGCACACAGTGATGGTCCCCGGACAGGGCAGGTCAAAACAAGGACAACAAGTACACGGGAGGAAGAACTATTGGGCAATGCAGAATCGTGGCACACCTGTTGATGGCGCATTTCATCAAGTTCCTTTTCCAAAGCAGCGTTACGAGTGGTAGCCACTTGAGCCGCTCGACGGCAGGCAGCAACTTCCGTTTTCGCTTCCTCAAAGTCAATTTCGAGTTGCTTGATTCGCTTCACATCGCCAAAGCTCTGAGTGGCGACTGTCGTCTTCATGGAGTGATAAGTCTTGGACATTTCTTCGTGCCTGCTCTTCAGTGTGTGAAGCTTCTGCTCCAAATCGCCACGGGCCTTCTCGGCGGCAGCATACTTGGACTCCAAGTCTGTGATTTGGCCGACACGTTGCTGCAGAGTGTTCTCCAAGACGCGCTTCTCCGCAGATATCTCGCCATTTTCTTTCTGAAGCAGGTTGATTTCGCGCCGTGCCTCCTCACTCAAGGACTCAAACTTTCTGGTGAAGTTGTTTCGAGTGGCGTCAATCTCACCCAACCGACCACGATCGAGCTCTTTCATGGACTGCTCCAAGAAAGCAGCTTTCTTCTCCAATTCGAAGTTTTTGGCCTGAAGACGTTCCATGTCGGCGTGTGACTGCTCAACATCTGCTTCAAGCACCGCCGTTTGCTGCGTCAGCACAGCGTTTGTTTCACTCAACACTTGGTTCTGCTCCTGCAGTGCATGTATTTCGTCGCGGGCGACTCCTCCGACGCCGCCACCGCTCGCAACATTGTCACCATTTCCGTTTAGTGCAGCCTCCATGTATCGCTGGACATCTGCACGCAGGACCTCGTTCTCCTCCACGAGCTCGATTGAGTTTGCTTTTAAATTTTGAACCTCTTGCTTGTGGAATTCAATTGAGGTCTCCAGTAGCTGTACGCGCCTGTCGTACGCTGCGAGCAGGGGCACCATGGTTTTCGTTGATGCCATCCACGGCGGCAAAGGTGGAGTTGGTCCGTCATCGCCGTCGACTTTCGTGTGCGGATTCAGTTCCGGATACGCAGCTTGGTATTCCGCGATGATGGATTCGTGGCGAACGACGAGTTCTTTGAGGTGTTGCAAATCATCACGCTGTTGAGCAATGATTTGGCGGCAGCGATCCACGTCTTCGGGAATTTCTGACTCCATGGTGTCGGTGCTTCCAGTCGTTGCACGCGACTGAGCCGAAATGTGGCTGAGACTCTCAGGCACTTGGTATGCAGCCGGTTCGGTAGAAACCACTTCGTCCGGACCGTGTCCGGGTGTGCACTGCTCACGAATCACCGTGAAAAAACTTCGACGAGTCACAAGTTTTTGTCTGAATTTCTGTTCACGTGCCGCCACGACGCTCGCTCACTCACAGCAAACGACGGAATCGGTTCATCAACAGAACCGCATCACACAAGGGAACGCAATGCGCAAGCTCAATCTCACAACGAACCCGTCAAGCTCACACAGTCGTCGATGCTCGAAACCGACGCGTCGTCAAACATCAAACATCAAACATCAAACATCAAACATCAAACCTCAAACACCAAACCCCGAACCTCGAACTTCGAACACCTATCTTCAAACACCTATGCCATAGTTGGATCGACCGTCGTCGGTGTTGTCGGTGTCACCGATCTCGTCTCGTTTTTTGTTCTCCTTCTTCGTTGCCATCGTCGTCGTCGTCGTTGCCGCCGCCGCCGCCGCCGTCACCGTCGTCGTCACCGTCGTCACCGTCGTTACCGTCGTCACCGTTGTCACCGTCGTTGTTGTTGCCGCCGCCGCCGCCGCCGCCGTCATCATCGTTACCGTCGTCAGCGTCGTCACCGTCGTCACCGTTGTCACCGTCGTTGTTGTTGCCGCCGTCATCGTCGTCGTCGTCGTCGTCGTCGTCGTCGTCGTCGTCGTCGTCGTCGTCGTCGTCGTTTGATTCGTTGTTCGTTCGTTCGTTCGTTCGTTTCTCGAATTTCAAACA
>ENA-OWNT01003950-OWNT01003950.1-seawater-metagenome-genome-assembly--contig:-NODE-3950-length-13461-cov-4.028467_pt1 | contig 13461 bp, 10 predicted proteins | sample MGYA00238136_ERZ651165 | MGnify/ENA primary metagenome ERZ651165 (study PRJEB26861, sample SAMN08777766) | seawater metagenome | isolation source: coastal seawater | place: USA: Florida | collected...
TCCAGCAGCGTGACCCGGACCCGATCACCCGACACGGGCTCGACCCGACCGACCAGGTCTCGGGTGGACCAGCCCGGGCCCGTGCGGAGCCGCAGCCGGCCCGCCACCTGCCCATCGGGACTGCCCTCGAGGTCGAGCTCCACGGCGCGCCCGTCCAGGTCGCCGACCCAGTTCTCGTCGATGCCGCCGTAGCCGACCATCGGGCGGACCCGGGGCGCCACCTCGACCTGGGCGGGCGCCGCCTGCGGCACGACCGCCGCCTGGGTGACCGGAGCGGCCGAAGCCGCTGGAGCGGCCGCAGACGAGGACGGGGCTGCCTGGACCACCTGCACCACCGGCGGCGACTGCACCACCTCCACCACCGTCTCCTCGGGCAACACCGGCACCTCCACCACCCGCTCGACCTCGACGGTCTCCGGGGGCGGTGGCTCGGCCAGGAAGGAGTGCGTCAGGGCGCCCGCACCGAAGCAGAGCGCGAGCCCAAGGCCGGCTCCCGCCACCCGCCACCAGGGCGACGGCGGCGCGAGGGCCGGCTCGTTGTCGGCCGTGAGGAGCAGGGGCTCCAGCGACTCCTGGGACAGCCCGAGCAGGTGCGGCAGCAACGTGACCCGCACCTCCGCCAGCTCCGCCAGGAGCTCCTCGCAGGAGCCGAAGCGGTCGGCTGGGTCCTTCTCCATGCACTTCAGCACCAGGCGGTCGAGGGCCTCCGGAATGTCGTGCACCGGCGCCACCTCCCGCAGGGAGCGGACGGGCTGGTTGACGTGGCACATGGCGAGGGCCACGGGGGTATCGGCCTCGAAGGGCTTCACCCCGGTGAAGAGCCGGTACATGACGACGCCGAGGGAGTAGATGTCGCTCTCGGCCGTGACCGGAAGGCCCTGGGCCTGCTCGGGCGACATGTACATGGGGGTGCCGATGAAGGAGCCCTCGTGGGTCATGTTGGAGCTGGCCACCGAGGCCACGCCGAAGTCGGCCACGCGCACCCGAGCCATGCCGGTGGACCCGTGCTCGAGCAGGATGTTGCCCGGCTTGATGTCACGGTGGATGACGCCGTGGCGATGGGCGTGGGCCAGGGCCCGGGCCACCTGCATGAACACCTGAAAGGCCAGGTCGACCGGGAAGTAGCCGTCGTCGCGGAGGGTGCGGTTCAGGGACTGCCCCCGCACGAACTCCATCACCATGTACGGGCGCTGATCGGGCAGGCGCCCCACGTCGAACAGGGTGACGATGTTGGGGTGGTTGAGCCGGGCGATGATGCGAGCCTCCCGAAGGTAGCGCTCGAGCTCTCGCTCGTGGGCGAACACCTCCGGCCGGATGACCTTGATGGCCACATCCCGGTCGACCCTCGTCTGCCGGGCCAGGTACACGACGGCCGATGCGCCGCCCCCCAGCACGGAGCGCACTTCATAGCGGCCATCCAACATGGCCCCCGTCGGCGACGCCTGCATCATCGGACCCCCTTCACCTCACACCCTCGTGAGGTTCCCCCACCCAAATTGTAGGTGACCCAGTGCCCACCTCGTTCATCGTGCGTCTCTTGCACACTTCGGTGCATCGGAGCGTCCGCTGGAGATCCCGTGTCCATGGCCAGAACAGCGGCCGGCGAATCGGGTGGGTGCGGAAGGTGAGCAAGGTGCGCACGGATCCCCGTCGCGGGGCGATCGTCGGGAATGGTAGGGCCAGGAAGAGTCTACCGGTGGACCCTCGGCGAACGACCTACGCTTCCCCTACCGCCAGCGCCGGGAAGCCCGGGCCGGATCCCGGGCTTGCCGACAGGAACCTCCGCCGAGTAGAACCGGCGACGTGAGCTCTCCCGACCATCCCTCCGGCCTGCCGCCCGAGGTCGTGTGGAATCGCTACACGCGGTACCCCTACATACTCGCCCGACTAGCGGCCGTGGGCATCGCGCTCGTGGCCATCTGGTGGGTGCTGACCGCCGTGGAGGCCGTGCTCTTCCCGGTCTTCCTCTCCCTCGGCCTCGCCTACTTGCTCGACCCCGCCGTCGACTGGTTCGAGGAGCGCGGCTTCACCCGCACCACCGGCATCCTGCTCTTCCTGGGCATGGGGGCATTCGGCGTCACCGTCTTCCTCCTCTTCCTCTACCCCACCATCCAGCACCTCATCCGCACGGTCGTCGACGGCGTCCCCGCGCTGATCGACATCCTCGAGACGCAGGCCATCCCCTGGATGGAGGCCAACACCGGCTACCAGGCCCCCGCCTCGCTGTCGGGCCTCGTGGCCGAGTACCGCGACACCCTCCAGGCGCAGCTGCCCGGCATGCTCCAGCGGGTCGGGCAGGCCCTGGCCGACCTCTGGGTCCGCGCCGGCGGCGTGGTGTCGGGCGCCCTGAACCTCGTGATGATCCCGGTCTTCACGTTCTACTTCCTGCGCGACTTCGACGAGATGCGCCTGGCCTTGGTCGACTACCTCCCCGCCCACAACCGGCCCTGGCTGCTCGAGCGCATCCGCCGCATGGACGAAGTGGTGGGGGCCTGGTTCCGCGGCCAGATCGAGGTCGCGGCCATCCTCGCCGCGCTCTACGCCGTGGGCCTCGCCATCACCTTCGGGCTCACCGGCATCGGCATGACCACGGGCATCGCCATCGGCCTGCTCGCTGGCTTCCTCAACATCATCCCCTACTTCGGCTTCGTCATCGGCTTCGGGCTGTCCATCCTGGTCAGCATCATCGACTGGGAGCCGGCCGCCATCGCCGGAGTCCTCGTCACCTTCGCGGTGGTGCAGGGCCTCGAGGGCTACGTCATCACCCCCCGGGTCGTCGGGGAGAAGGTGGGGCTGAGCCCGGTGGTCGTCATCATCGCGCTGCTCGTGGGCGGGGAGCTCCTCGGCCTGCTCGGCGTGCTGCTGGCCCTTCCCCTCGCTGGCATCGGCCGCGTGCTCTTGCCCGACGTGCTCGAGGCCTACCAGAAGTCCACGTTCTTCACGGGCGACCTTCCGGCCGAGGCGGAGGAGTAGCCGCCACGAGCGGCGCCACCGCGGCCACCACGTCGTTGGCCAGGGCCCGCATCACCGCCGCCTCGGCGTCGGCGGTGGCCGACCGCATCGCCGGTGCCTTCTCGCCGGTCTTCTTGCCCTTGGTCTTGCTGCGCCCACCGACGGTCTGGATGGCGACGACCTTGCCGTCCCAGCGCGCCGTGGCCTGAGCGGCGGCGCGGAGCGGCCCCTGGTGCACCACCTCGCCACCGCGACGCACCACGAGACGACCGGTCCAGGTGACGGCGATGTCCATGGTGTGCTTCATGTAGATCTTGGTGACCCCGGCCTTCCCTCGTCGGCGGCCTCGCTTGTCGGTCACCTCGCCCTTGTCGACCTGGGCCTTCTCCAGCACCACCCGCACCACCAGGCCGTCGCTCAGGGTGGTGTCGGCGGCGCCCGAGGGGGAGGTGACGACCAGACGCTCCTCCACCCGCTCCGTGAGCACCTCGGTGATGCGGTCGGCCAGCCCCGCTGCCGCCATGCCCTCGGCCGGACGCACCTGCAGGACCACCGGTATCGCCGCGCAGGCCTCGGCATCCCGCAGGGCAGGCTCGTAGGTGCTGTCGAGGTGACTGGCCAGACGAAGCCACCACGCCGCCTTCCCGCAGTCTCCGGCCGCCTCGGACGCCGACGCCGCCTCCGCGTACAGCCGGGCCGCCGCCTCCCGGTCCGCCGAATGGCCCACCAGGGCGACGGCCGCCTCGTACTGCTTGGCTGCCTCCACCGGCGCCCCCTGCCCCACATACCAGCGGGCCCAGGCCCGATGGGCCTCCGCGAGGGGCTCTCCGTCGTCGGGCTCCAGCTCTCGGGCCACGCCGAGGGCCGAAACGGCCTCCTGGAAGCGCCCCGCCTGCAGGGCCACCCCGGCCCGGGACCGCGCGGCCTCCGCCGCGTCCCGAATCATGCGCGCGCGCTGCTGGCGCGCCGGCTCCACCTCGACGGGGGCTCCGTCCTTGGCCCCTCGCTCCAGCAGTCGAATCGCCTGATCGGCGGCGTCGCGCCCGGGCACCACGAGGCCATCGGCGAAGTAGCGCTCGGCCTCCGAGAGATGCCGGGTGGCCTGCGCCGACACCGCTGCGGCCAGCCCACGCATCGCCCACGGCCTGCCGGGATGCCGCAGCAGCTCGAGCCGGTAGAGCCCGGCGGCCTCCTCCAGCCGCCCCGCCTCCAGCGCATCCCGCGCATCCGCCTTGGTTCCGGCCAGCGCCAACGCCAGCCACAGGACAGCCCACATGCAGGGAGTCTACCGTAGCGCCGGGCTCAGTCCCGGACGCGGTCGGCCGGCGCATCGGCGCCGGGGCGGTTCTCGGGCATGATGATGAACGTGGCATCCGCGGCGTCCGACTGGGACAGGGCCCACGCCGTCGCGCCGCCCGCGACCGCGGTGGCGAACATCAGGCCCGCTGCCATCACGGCCCCGGCGGAGACGGCCCCCACGGCGAAAGCCAGGGCCACCAGCCGGCCAGGACCACCCGACCGGCGGGGCGACACCGGCGCCGAGAGGCGGCGGACCGGGGGCGGCTCCAGCGAGGCATCGACATCGCCCCACGTGGACTCGGGCCCGGGGTCGGAAGGGAACGGAGGGGTCGGCGGCGCCGGCTCCCGATCATCGTCGACGAGGAGCGAGCCATCCAGCGTGACCGCCGGGTAGACCATGGCCACCACGCGGCCCGTGTTGGTTCGGTAGGAGGGCTCGGCGGGCACGGGAGCGACGGGCAGGCGCGGCGCGGTCATGGGGTCCATGGAGCACTCCTTTCGACACCCACCACCTACCTGCCCCGACCCTGCGTCTCCCGTGTCAGCATGTTTCAAGGCCGAACAACGTGCCAAGGACGCAGAGAGGGAGCCCACCTGGGGCTCCCTCCTCGCCCGGCCGAGGCCGAGCGCGACACCACGAAGGCTCAGCCAGCCTTGGCCTTGTAGGCCTCGATGAGGATCGCCGCGGTGGAGCTCCGCATGATCTTCGTGGGCGGTTGCTCGCCGTTCACCAGCATCTCGCGGACCTTGGAGCCGGAGATGAAGTAGGCCTTCTCGCCCTCGTGGTTGGACATGAGGTCGACCCGGCCGAGGCTCTCGTAGTAGGCCGCGAAGCCGACCTTCATGGGCTGGATGGCCAGCTCGCCGTTCAGCTCGTCGAAGATGGCGTGGGCGTCGAAGTCACCCCAGATGGCCGTCTTGTCGAAGAAGGGCGCATCGGCGTGCTTACGACCGATGACGATGTGCGTGAAGCCGTGGTTCTGACGGTAGATGGCGTGCATCACGGCCTCAGCGGGGCCACCGTAGAACATCTTGATGTCGAGGCCGACGAGCTCGAATACGTCGTTGATCTCGTAGCCCGCCTTGTCCCACAGCTCGGCGTCGCTGTCGCCCTGGCCGAGGAAGCGGCCGGCCTTCAGGGAGTTGTAGGTGGCCATGCGGGTGGGGGCGTCGACGTCGTCGCCCTTGAGCTGACCGACGAGGGGGTTCAGCACCGCACCGGCGTAGTGGCCATCACGGGTGAGGGACTCGAGGCCGTAGACCAGCGCGTACTCGTGGGCACGGTGGAGCGGGTTGCGGGTCTGGAAGGCGAGAGCCTTGTCCCACTTGCGGGCCTGGATCATGGCGCGGGTCTCGACGGGGGCGAGAACCTGGTGGCCGTAGGCCGGGTGGGGCTTGGGGGGCAGGACGTGGATGTCGCCGCCGACCATCTTGCCGCGGGGGTCGTTCTCGACGATGGCGCCACCGGGGTGGTCGAAGCGCTCGGTGCCGTAGATGCTCTTGACGTAGCGGACCTTGTCCCAGTCGAAGACGCTCTGCACCTCGAGGACGCCGACGAGCTCACCGGACTCGTCGCGGAGGGCGGCCATGCCACCGACCTTGAGCGCGGCGGCCTCGGCGTCGGTGAGGGGCAGGGAGAGGGGGATGGTCCAGGCGTACTTCTTGCCGTTGGACAGCACGACCTTCTCGTCGAGGACCAGGTTGAACTGCTCCTCGTTCATCGGACCGGTGAGGGGCGACAGCGTGCCGTCGGCCAGGCGGTAGACGGTGGCGAGGTCGGCCTTGACCACGGTGATGCTGGGCATGCCCTGCGCTTCAGCCTCGAGGCTCTTGCGCCGGGAGAGCTTGAGCATGCGGTCGACGGGCACATCCAGGCCGCCGTGAACGGGAGAGAGCGACACAGGGTCCTCCGGGTCGAGGGTGGCTGGCGCGAGTAACAGGTTGAGGGCCCCCGGGCCCGTCGGAGACGCCGACGTGACCGTTCCCGACCGTCTTTCAGCGGGGGGCGCTCGCCCCCATCAGCTCTCGCACATCCCCCATCACCTGCACGAAGCCCCTCGTGCGGACGAGGTCCACCAGCCAACGCGGAATACGACCGCCTCCGTCCATGGCGATCTGATGAACGACGGCAGCGCCGCCGTCAGCGTGGACAGTGATCTCCCAGAACCCATCGTTGCGCGGCACCCGAATCGCCCCCTTCTGCAAGGCGAGAGGCTCCTCGTGGGCGGCGGTCCACGCGACCTTCACCCCGCCGTCGACCGGCTCGGGCCCCATCCACAGCAGCACCTCTCGGTCGGCGATGGGCCACACGTGCTGCCGCTGGTAGACCAGCCAGCGCGCGCCATCGTCGCGGCGGACCTCGCTGACCTCGATGGGGTAGACGTACTCGGTGTAGCGCTCCACCCGCTGCATCTCGCGGCCCATGGCCGCTGGGTCGATCTCGGGCCAGTGACAGCGGGCCCGCATCGCAGCACGCTCGGGATGGGTCTCGGGCCGCATCTCGAAGGTGCATCCGTTGGTGCTCCGAACGGGGTCGAAGCCGTCCGACGCGAGGGCGTTCCCCGGCCACCACATCAGCCATGCCGCGAGCCAAGCCACGCTCAGAGCCCCTCCGTGCCCCGGCGCCGCGCCCGGGTCATCCCGAGTAGTATGACAGCAGGAGTCCCCATGTACCTGCTGATGCTGACCGCCTGCTTCCTCGGGGGAGGCGAGCCCGACCTCGTCGCAGACGAGGAGCCCGCCGAGCCGCTGCCCGCGCTGGAGCTCGGCAAGAAGGAGGGCGCCGACGCCCTCGATGGCGGTGCGGCCCCGCAGCGCAAGCCCCTGATCCTCCCGGGCACCAACAGCGGCCCCGCGGCCCCCGAGCCCGCGGTCACCGCCGACATGTGCGACGACCTCGAGGAAGGCGGCGAGGTGAAGGGCCCGGACTGCATCACCGCCGACATCCAGTGCGGCGACACCATCGTGGGGCACACCGTCGGCGGCACCGACAACTTCAACACCAAGTTCTACGAGCAGAAGCACTGCACCCCGGGCACCACCGACCACAACGGCGGCGACGAGCGGGTCTACCGCCTGAAGATGCCCCGGGGCGAGTGGACCGCCACCGTGTGGCTCGACACCCCTTGTGCCGACCTCGACCTGGCCGGCATGGCCGTGCCCGACAACGACACCTGCCCCACCATCGACCAGAACGTGCCCCGCTGCGACATGTGGCCCGCCAAGCGGGGCGAGCGGGAGAAGCTGGAGCTGGTCAACCAGAAGCCCACGACGTGGCTCCTGGTGGTGGAAGGCAAGAACGACGAGGAAGGCCCCTTCGCCCTCCACGTGCACTGCGAAGAGGGGCTGTAGGCCTCGGGCTCATCCCCCCGCGGGAAACTTGCAGCGCGCGCCGTCGAGAATCTCCACGACCCACTCCCCCACGACCGGCTTGTTCCCATCGGGGCCCCGAGGCGCCCAGGCGTCGCGCAGGGTGAGCACCAGCATCGGACGGGCCGGCCAGGGCGCCAGCCGCACCTGCCCGCGCAGGAAGCCATTGGTTCGGTCCGTGTAGACCTCGAGGGTCATGCCCTCCCGCAGGGGCTGCCCCTGTAGCGACCAGCAGGGCGACCCGTCGTCCGCCCCCTCCACCACGGTGCCGACGGGCTCGTTGCCCCCCTTGCGGCGGCGGGTGCGCTCCGCCTGCTCCTCCATGACGGTGGGACCGTCGGCCTGCCGAGCGACGCTCTTCCCGATGGAGCGCGTCGCGTTGCGGATCAGCGCCGAGATGTCCTGGTCTGCCATGGGGCCCTCCGTGCCGGCCCCGGGGGCCACCGTCAGTCTACCCCCCCGCCTCGCCATGACCCGGGCGCATCGCGCCAGAGCCGACGATGTGCGACCATGCCCAGCATGCTGACCCTCCTCGCCATGCTCCAGCTCGCCCACGCCGACGGCGACCCCCACAACCCCGTGGGCGTCGATGTGCCCAGGCGCCAGCGAGCGATCCTCGACACCTACGACGCGGCGCAGGTCTCCCGCCGGGAGATCGACACCCTGCTCCCACTGGAGTGGACCTTCGAGCGGGTGGGTCGCGAAGACCTCTCCGCCGGCGACAGGTGGTTCTTCACGGGTCGCCTGGCCGGCTCCCAGGCCTACGGCATCGGCACGGTCGAGGCCCGGTGCGACAACACCAACCGCAACACCAACTTCGAGTGCGCCCGCAACCAGGAGACCGCGCCCATCTCCGTCGACGCCATGGCGTCGCAGCTCACCATCGGCGCCCACCGCGGCAAGTTCAGCATCGTGTACGTGGGCTCCGTGAACCAGCTGCAGATCGAGCCTCGCTCGACCATGCGCCCGGTCTACCCGCAGGTGTACACCACGGCCTACGGGGCCTTGTCCCCGCTGCTCATCGCCGCCGACATGAGCGGCTACCCCGAGAAGGTCGGGTTCCCCCGCGCGGCCCACCTCTTCACCGGCGCCTACCGAGCCAGCGACTGGCAGGTCCGGCTGGGCAGCACCCTCTCGCTGCGGCCCTACTTCTACCTCCGGAACGAGTCCTCGGACGTGATGGGCGAGGTCCTCATCCGCCGCCAGATCAACGGGCTGCAGCTCGCGCGCTCCGCCCGGGTCGGGCTCGACCGCCACAGCTGGGGCAACGAGGACGCTGGTCGCACCACGCTCATGGCCCGAAACCTCGACCTGGTCGACGTGCGCCGCCTCCGCAACGAGACCAAGCTGGGCAACCTCGACAAGCTCCAGACCGTCGACCTGTGGTGGCTGCAGGCGGTGCACGACGACATCGCAGGCCTGGTCGACGTGACCGTCCAGTACGCGGTCTCCCCGGACCCGACGCTGCTCGAGGCGAGCCTCGGCGCCCACACCGCGTCCTTCTACCGAGACCCCGAGACCTTCGGCTTCCGCGCCTTCGTCGGCGCGGTCCGCGTGCCCAAGCTGCCCGGCTACGACGCCCCCCGGGAGCGCGGCCCCAGCTTCGGGGTGGAGACCCACTTCCCCTGGGGCAAGCCCGGCTTCGGGGGCAACCTCCGCCTGGCCTACAACGACCCGCAGATCGTCACGCGGCTGCCGTACAGCGCCTCGGCACTGCACTTCAGCTTCGCGGTCAGCACCCCGTAGCGCCCCAGAGCGGGGGTCGCTTCGGAGCGAGGAGCCTCAGCCGCCCACCGGCTCCTCGGGAAGCGGAGCCTCCTCGGTGGGCTCGGCGATGGTGAGGGCGCGGGCGTTGATCACCACGTCGTCGTCGACGTAGTCGACCTCGGCATGGCCCCCCTCGGAGAGCTCGCCGAAGAGGATGTAGTCGGCCAGCTTCTTCTTCACGTGCTCCTGGATCACGCGGCCCATCTCGCGGGCGCCGTACTCCGGCTTGTAGCCCTCCTCGAGGAAGAACTGACGGGCGGCGTCGGTCGCGGAGATGGTGACGTTGCGCTCGAAGAGCTGCTGCTCGAGCTCGAGCAGGAACTTGTCGACGATGAGCAGCACCACCTCCTGCGGGAGGCTGTCGAAGACCACCACCTCGTCGAGGCGGTTGCGGAACTCGGGCGGGAACACGTCCTTCAGGACGGTCTCCGCGCGGCTGCTGCCCGTCTGCTTGGTGAAGCCCAGACCGGGCTTGGCCTGCTCCCTCGCCCCGGCGTTGGTGGTGAGGATGATGATGGTGTTCCGGAAGTCGGTCTTGCGGCCGTTGTTGTCGGTCAGGCTCGCGTTGTCCATCACCTGGAGCAGGATGTTGAAGATGTCGCGATGGGCCTTCTCGATCTCGTCGAGGACCACGACGCAGTGGGGCGTCTTGTGGACCGCGTCGGTCAGCATGCCGCCCTGCTCGAAGCCGACGTACCCGGGAGGGGCACCGATGAGCCGGCTGACCGAGTGCTTCTCCATGTACTCGGACATGTCGAAGCGGTGGAAGGCCACCCCGAGGGCCTGGGCGAGCTGCCGAGCGAGCTCGGTCTTGCCCACACCGGTAGGCCCGGCGAACAGGAAGGAGCCCACTGGGCGCCGCGGAGAGCCGATGCCGGCCCGCGACAGCTTGATGGCGGTGACCACCGCATCGATGGCCTTGTCCTGCCCGAAGATGACGCGCTTGAGGTCGTCGTCGAGCTCCTTGAGGCGGTCGCGGTCTTCGCCGGACACCTGCTTGGGGGGGATGCGAGCGATGCGGGCGATGGTCTCCTCGACATCGTCGATGGTGACGCGCTTCAGGCCGGCGAGCCGCACGGCAGCGCCGACTTCGTCGAGCACGTCGATGGCCTTGTCGGGGAGCTGACGGTCGTTGATGTGACGCGCCGCGAGCTTGGCCGCGGCTTCGACCGCTTCCTCGTCGTAGGACAGCTCGTGGTGCTCCTCGTAGCGGGTCTGGAGGCCCTTGAGGATGTCGACCGCTTCGTCGAGGCTGGGCTCGACCACCTCGATGGTCTGGAAGCGGCGGGCGAGGGCCTTGTCTTTCCCGAAGGACTGGCGGAAGTCCTCGTGGGTGGTGGACCCGATGCAGCGGAGGTCGCCGCTGGCCAGCGCCGGCTTGAGCAGGTTGGAGGCATCCATCGACCCACCGGAGGTGGCGCCGGCGCCGACGAGGATGTGGATCTCGTCGATGAAGAGGATGGCCTTGTCGTTGTTCTCCAGCGCCTGAACCACGCCCTTGAGGCGGTCTTCGAAGTCGCCGCGGTAGCGGGTGCCCGCCATGAGGGACCCCATGTCGAGGGCGTAGATGCGCACGCCCTCGAGCAGCTCGGGCACGTTGCCCTCGTAGATCGCCTTGGCGAGCCCTTCGACGAGGGCGGTCTTGCCGACACCGGAGTCGCCGATGAAGAGCGGGTTGTTCTTGCGGCGCCGCGCCAGCACGTGGATGGCGCGCTTCACCTCGTCTTCCCGGCCGATGAGGGGATCGATCCGCCCCTGCTCGGCGCGCTCGTAGAGGTCGACCGTGAACTCGGCCAGGGCCTCCGAGGGGGACCGGCTCTCGGACGCCCCCTCACCGCCGGCCCCTACCGGCGCCGACGTGCCCTTGCGGGCGCCGCCCTTGCGCACACCATGGCTGATGTAGGACACGACATCGACCCGCTCCACGCCTTGCTGCTTCAGCAGCCAGACCGCGTGACTGTCGGGCTCCGCGTAGAGCGCGACCAGCACGTTGCCGCCGTCGACCGGGCCCTTGTTGGAGGACTGGACGTGGAGCAGCGCGCGCTGGAGGACGCGGCGGAAGCCGAGGGTCTGGATGGGCTCGTATTCGCCCTCGACCTCGATGGAGTCGACGCCCTCGAGGTAGGCGAGGAGCTGCTTCTCGAGCTCCTCGAGGTCGGCGCCACAGGCCTCCAGGACCTCCGACGCACGGGGGTCGTGGAGCAAGCCATACAGCAGGTGTTCCAGGGTGAGGAACTCGTGCCGCTTGTCCTGGGCCGTGGTCATTGCCATGCCCATCGCTACGCGTAGATCGTCGCCAAACACTATTCGGGCTCCAGGGTGCACTGCAGGGGATGGCCCGCATCTCGGGCTACCTTTTCCACTTGGGCCACGCGGGTCTCCGCCACTTCCCGGCTGTACACCCCCGCGACACCGACGCCGCTGTTGTGGATGTGCAGCATGATCCTCGTGGCTGCTGCCTGCCCGTGCCGGAACACGTTCGTCAGCACCCACACGACGAACTCCATCGGAGTGTAGTCGTCGTTGAGAAGGACCACCTTGTAGCGCTTGGGTTTGTCTTCACGCTTGCGCGTGAGGACGTCTCCTTGCTCGTCTTTGCGGGTCTTGTCGGACATCCCTTCGGGGCTCCCTGGTCAACCTGAGCACGGACCGATGCCGCGTCCAGGGTTGGGCGTATTGTAGATAAACGTTGACATGCTGCGGGACCTGTTCGTCTGGCCAGCACGATCCCTCCTCGACAGGCCGCTCGCGGGGGCCCGCCTGCGTTAGGATGGGCGCCCATGGCACACGGCTCCGACATCCGGCGCATCGGCAAGTACATGCGCTCTCAGGGCGCCGATGGCTCCCTCGTGGCCTGGGTCGAAGCCGAGCTCGATCGACTGGACCTCACGGCGGTTCGGCGTCGAGACCTCGATGCCCTCCGCGAAGACCTCACGATGGAAGAGCGCGAGCTGATCGTGCGCGCGGTGCTTCACTTGGGCGTCGCAGCCGCCCGCGTCCGGGGCCCGGCCCTGGAGATGACCCGCGCGGTGGCGGCGGCGCTCGACGTGCGCCCCCATCGCCTCGACGCCCTGGCCATCGCCTCCTGCCACCGCACCCTCGACCAGCTGCTGCTGCTGGCCCGCCTGAAGCTGGGCACCGATGCCAGCCCCGCAGAGGTCCGCGATGCGCAGCGGCGTCAGTCGGCCGCCGGAAGCTACGACGTGCTCGACTCGCTGTTCGAGGGAGAGCACACCGAGCCACGGGCACGCCCCAAGCCCTGGGGCCCATCGGCGCCTGCTGCCGAGGAGGCCCCCCCCAAGACCGAGCGGATGGACCACCTCGCGGAGACGCTCCGGGCCCACGACAGCGGCGAGCTCCTCCCCATCGACGACCTCGACGAGCCCACGGTGGAGATGTCCCGCGACGAGGCCTCCGCCGCCGTGAGGAAGGCTCGTGGGCACGGTCTGGCAGCCTCGGCTCCCCCGAAGTTCTCCCCTGCCGCCGGCGTGAGCGATGGCCCTCCCTCCCTCGGCGTGGGCGACGACGACCTCCAGGAGCTCGGTTCGGCCTTCGACGACCTGGCCGGCGACCTCGAGACGCCCCCGTGGGATCACACCATCGACGAGCCCCCGCCGGAAGGCGAGGCCCTGGCCCCGGTGGAGCTCCCCGTGGTGCCCGAGCCGGAGCCCAGCCCCGACGCTATCGAGACCGTGGTGGCAGCGGCACCGCCCCGCCCAGAGCCGCCGCCTGCAGCGCCAGCGCCAGCGCCTCCGCCAGTCGAGGCATCTCCCACGCCAGCGCCTGCGCCCGAGCCGCTCAGGCCGCTCCCCGTGGGCCAGAACGACGAGCTGCAGCCGGTCGGCTGGGACGACGACGACCTCACGGTGGCGGAGTGGACCCTCTCCGAGGCGCGGCCAGCGCGCCCGGCTGAGCAAGCGAACGACGCACGGTCCATCCCCGCGCCCAGCCCAACCCTGGAGCCGGAACCGGAACCGGAACCGGAACCCGCTCCCGAGCCAGCGCCGGAGCCCGAGCCAGCGCCCGAGCCCGAGCCCGAGCCCGAGCCCGCGCCGGAGCCCGTGCCCACGCCCG
>ENA-OWNT01003951-OWNT01003951.1-seawater-metagenome-genome-assembly--contig:-NODE-3951-length-13460-cov-6.190167_pt1 | contig 13460 bp, 11 predicted proteins | sample MGYA00238136_ERZ651165 | MGnify/ENA primary metagenome ERZ651165 (study PRJEB26861, sample SAMN08777766) | seawater metagenome | isolation source: coastal seawater | place: USA: Florida | collected...
TGGGCGACCAGGTCGATGTGCCGGTCGACAAAGCGCATCGCGGCAACCTGCGCCGCCCGTCGAACGGGGACCCGGTAGAGCATGTCCACGGGCACACAGACCCCGGTGCGGACCTGCCGAAGCCAGGAGATGCGCGTCACCGACTCGATGGCGTCCTGCGCGGTAGAATCGGCCCAGGTCTGCTGGGTCTTCCGAAAGGTGGCCAGAGTGTCGGCCAGCGCGGGGCCGAGGTCGAGTGGGCCGCGGGGGCCGGGAGCTGGTCGTCGCATGGTCCCCTCGGATCGGTGCAACCGCATGGCGCGACAGTGCGCCCGGTGCTGCTGCACCCTCACCCGGTGGGCTGCGAAGGGAAATTGCAGGGAATTCTGGCGAATTCAGGCCAGCGGACGTCCCCCTGGGGTCACCACTGCCACGGTCTCGAGGTGGTGGGAGTGGGGGAACATCTCGAAGGCGGCCACCTCATGGGCGCGGTAGCCGCTGCGCTCCAGCAAGGTGAGGTCGCGGGCGAGCGCACGGGGGTCGCAAGCGACGTAGAAGATGGCCCGGGGGCGGGTGAGGGCCAGCTGCTCGACGACCTTGCCGGCTCCCCGGCGAGGCGGATCGAGCACGGCCACGTCGAAGAAGGCGTCGCCGGCCTGGAAGCGATGGGCGTCTGCCTTGCGGATGTCGGCCGCCCGTCCGAGGCGGACGGCGTTCGTGCGCGCATCCTCGACGGCGGAGCGGGAGGACTCGATGAGGGTGCGGCCGGGAGTCTCGGGGGCGAGCGTGAGGCCCAGGTTGCCGATTCCGGCGTAGAGGTCGAGAAGGTGGACGGGGGACAGGCCGGCCACGCGGGGCGCGAGCCAGTCGAGCACCTGCTGGTTCATGCCCAGGTGGACCTGGAAGAAGGAACCTGGACTGGCTCGGAGCAGGTGCCCGCTGACCGGTAGCTCCAGCGCGGCCTCTCCACGCACCCGCTTTCCATCCACAACGACGGCGGCGACAGTATCTTCGGGAATCGCTGCAACGGCCTTGTGGGAGGGGGCACGGCCTTTGCGCTTGCGCCCGTGGGCGGATCGACTGCGAATGACACACACCACGCGGCGGCCATCGGTGCGCAGCTCCACCTCGGAGGGACCGGCGAGCGGGGGCATCGACGCCAGCGCCGCGCGGATGAGCGGGTGGGCGACCGGGCAGTCGTCGAGCGGGAGCACATCGTGGCTGCGGGGAGGGGACAGCCCGAGGCGGCCGTCGGCGGCAGGACGGAGCGTGAGCCTGTGGCGCCAGCCCACGGTGTGGGCGGACAGGTGCACGGAGTCGGGGGGCCTGCGCAGCGCGGTCTGCACGGCGGAAGACAGCCGCTCGGTGCGGGTTGCGGGGGCGTCGCACCCGACAGGGCAGCCGCCACAACGGTCGAGTACCGCACAATGTGAGGGTGTTGACATGCCGAGCCCGTATCCGCGCCGACCCGCCCGGGCCGCCTCGGTTATGCTCCCGCGTCCCCAGCGGAGGATTCATGCTGCTGCGCACCCCTTGCTCTGTTCTCAAGGCCGCCTCTCTCGCGGCACTCGCGGTCGGCGCGATGGCCTGTGAGCCGATGGATCCGTCCGGCAAGCCCCTGTCCCCCGTGCCGGTGGTGGCTGCGGTGCCGGGCATGAGCCCCGGTGCGGTCGATCTGTCCAAGGCCGACCCCCGCTTCGAAGGCGATGACCCCGTCACGCTCAAGAGCGAAGACCTCCGGGTGGACACCGAAGACGGTGCATCCGGTGCCGGCGGTGCGGTTCGCGTGGGCTCCACTGTCACGCCCCATACCGATGCCGGTGCGACCCCTGCTGCACCCCAGGCCGACGCCGCTGCGCCGGTCGTGGCTGCATCGGCGCCCGCCAGCTCCTCTGCGATGGGTGGCTGGCCCGTGCGTCTGGTCCGCACCCACCTCGACGAGCAGCCCCCGAGCGCCATCCTCGCGCTGCCCGATGGCCGCCGCATCGTGGTCTCTCCCGGCGACATGGTTCCCGAGCGCGGTCTGGTGGTGATGGCCATCGGCAAGGAACGCGTCCACCTCGCCGAGGTGTCCAGCGTGGGCGACCACGCCACGGTCACCCCCATCGAGCTCACCGCTCAATACTGACCCGCGGTCCCGCTCGCGGAAGCCGGCCTCCCGTTCTGGGGGGCCTTTTTTGTTCTCGCCCCGCTCCATGAAGGCCAGGCGCGTTGCGGTCTGCAACGGCGGATCGCAACAGGCACAGTGTGCACAAGGTCTGCACACCCGGCTCCCCGGTGTTGCACAATGCACAAGAGCAGCGCGGCCGGCTCGACCGATGGGGTCGGGAGCCGGCCGAGGAGATGCCGTGGGGCGGGTGAGGTGACAGTCCTCCGTCAGATGGTGGCCCGCAGGCGGTGCAGGGCGCCCACCTCGATCTGTCGGACGCGCTCGCGGGACAGGCCCATCGACTTGCCGATGTCGGCCATGGTGCGGGCGTCGCGGCCTTCCAGCCCGTAGTGGTTGAGCAGGATGTAGCGCTCTCGGTCGTCGAGGAGGTCGCCGAATGCCCCCTTCACCATCTCCATCGCCTGGATCTTGATGGCGTTTTCGTCGGGGTGCACCTCGCGGCCCACTGCACTGATGCGGTCCCCCACCGACAGGCCGTCGTCGTCGGGCTGGTCGAGGCTCACCACGCCGCCTTGGCGGAGGAGGAGCTGAGCGCGGGGCTTTTCGATGCCCACTTCGTTGGCGAGGTCTTCGACCGTCCAGTCCACGCCCATGCGATCGAGGCGCTCGGCGGCCTTCTGGAGGTTGCGGATCTGCTCCACGGCCCCACCGGGGAGACGCACCATGCGGCCGGTGGTCTCCAGGGCGCGTGTCATCTGGGCGCGCACCCACCAGCGGGCGTAGGTGGAGAAGCGGATGCCGCGGTCGGGGTCGAAGCGCTTGGCGGCGCGCATCAGGCCGATGAAGCCCTCCTGGGTGAGGTCTTCTTCGCCCATCAGCGAGCAGGCGAGCTTGCGGGCTTCGCCGCGTGCGATGCGCCGCGCAGACATGGCCAGCTCCCAGCGCAGCGCCTCGGCATCAGCGAGGTGGTGGCGGGCCTGGTTGTAGTAGCGGCGAATCTCGGGGTCGGTCTTCGAGACGTCGGCGCAGGCCTCCACTGCCTCGATGAGCCGGTCGATGGCGCCGGCCCGGGTGCGCTCGGTGCGCTTTGGACGCCGCCGGAGGATGAATTCCGCTTCGTCGATGCCGGCGATGGCCTCACGGGCCTTGCGCTCTGCGGTGCGGATCCGCCGGGCGAGGTCGCGTTCTTCTTCTGCCGAGATTCGAAGCATGGGGGTCTCCGGTAGCGATGGGTTGGGGTCGTCTTCCTGAGCGCCGCCTGCGATGCGACTGCGCTGAAAAGCGGTACGGGCCGAGGCCGATGTCGGCCCATTGGTCGGGCCTTTTGCAACCGCCGTGCCATGAGGCTGCGAGCGGTGGCGGCGGTCATTTGGAGTGTACACTGTTTGCACAGCGTGGCTACCTGCAACCACGCTGTTGCATTATGCATCAGAGACGCCGACCCGCCCGTGGGGTTTCACTCCTGAGGCCAATTGATGGACATCACCCTTCCGAGCACCGACCTGCAGGCCGCCTTGTCCCACCCCATGGTGGCCGCTTTGCTGGACCGCATGAATGAGGGCGCCATCGTCATCTCGGCCGAGGACCGCAAGGTGGTGGCCCTCAACCGCCGCGCCCGCTCGCTGTTGGGATTCGGCGACGGGCCGGTCGATCACTGTGCGTGCAAGGAGCTGATGAACTCCCCGCTGTGCCGCACGGCTTGCGTGTTGTCCGACGCCCTGGAGGGGGCCGATGTGACACCTCGTGACACCTTCTACCAGGGCCCCGACGGGGATCGGTTGGTGCATGCGCGCACCAGCGTGATGGTGGTGCGGGGGCCCGATGGTGCGCCCCTCGCGGGCATCGAGTTGTTCTCCGATCTCAGTGAGCTGCGTCAGCTGGAGCGTCAGCTCGGTCTGCGCCGGTCCTTTCAGGGCATCATCGGGGGCTCGCCTGAGATGCAGCAGCTCTACGCACTCATCGAGCAGGTCGCCCCCTACGACCTTCCGGTGCTGGTCACCGGCGAGTCGGGCGTGGGCAAGGAGCGCATTGCCGACGCGGTGCAACAGATCAGCGACCGAGCCCGCGCGCCCTACGTCAAGGTCAACTGCGCCGCTCTGAATGCGTCCCTCGTAGAGAGCGAGCTGTTCGGCCATCGCCGCGGAGCGTTCACCGGGGCCACCGCCGACCGCCGCGGGAAATTCGAAGAGGCCGACGGGGGCACCATCCTGCTCGACGAGGTGGGGGAGTTGCCTCTCGGGCTCCAGGCCAAGCTCCTGCGGGTCATCCAGCAGGGTGAGATCCAGCGTGTGGGCGAGGACCGGGCGCGCACCGTCGATGTGCGCATCCTTGCCGCTACGAACCGGGACATCGAAGACGACGTCGACGCGGGGCACTTCCGAGAGGACCTCTACTACCGGCTCGAAGGCGTGCGCATCCACGTCCCCCCACTGCGGGACCGCCTGGCGGACGTGCCGGCCCTGGCGCTACACTTCTTGGAGCGCTTTGCCGAGGAAGCCGAACAGAAGGGACGTCCCAAGGCCTGTGAAGGACTGTCCGACGGCGCGCTGTCCGAGCTCACCCGCCGCCATTGGCGTGGAAACGTGCGTGAGCTGGAGAATGTCCTTCGGCTGGCCTGGATTCGGGTGCCGGCCGGGGGACTCATCGAGCCGTCCCACCTGCGCACTCCTGGGCGGCGACGCACGGAGACCCAGCCAATGAACCTCGCCGACGTGGAGCGGCAGACCATCGAGCGTGCGATGGCCCGCAGCGAGGGCAACGTGGCCGCGGCGGCCCGGTTGTTGGGCATCGACCGCACCACCTTGTGGCGCAAGCTCAAGAAGCTGGGGGCCTGAGTCGCCTTTTCAAGACCTGCTCAGGTCTCGGCCCAGCAGAACACCCGCACATGCATGTGCTCTTTGTGGCTCGGCGCGTGGTGTACGACGCCGGTGTGGGTCCACATCCGGTTGTAGCCGACGGGGAAGATGCGGTCGGCTTCGTCGGGGGTGAGCTCGCCGGCTTCGATGGTGTAGCGCTTGATGGCGAGAATCAGGCGCTGGTCGAGCAGGATGCGCTCCACGAGGCCGGTGTCGAGCATGCTCTTGATGAGCAGCCAATTGGCTTCGAGGTCGAGGTCGGCGGGCCGGACGTCGCGGAAGCCGCCCTTGTGCATGCGGGCGTCGCCCCAGTACAGGCCGATGTCGGCGTCGACGCCGGCCCGGTGGGACTTGTGGCCTTCGAGGAAGCCGCCGTAGCGGGTGGAGATGTCGCCCACGACGATGGGGTCTGCCTCGGGCAACAGCCAGGCCATCTCCTCACCTGCCGCGGTGATCACTTCGATCATCTCGGGCCGGCCCCAGGCCTTGTCGGCGTACCAGATCTTGTAGAGCTCGGGCGCGGCCTGAAGCTGCACACCGTTGGGCAGGTGGGTCTTGGGACAGGCGCCGACCTTCTGCATGGGCTCTTCGGCTGCAGTGGGCAGCGCCTCGTCGAGCCAGGGGCCCATGGGCTGGCCGAGGGCAGGCGCGAGGGCCGCCATCAGGGCAAGCATGGACATCGAACCTCCGAACCGGTGGACGGCCCCACCCGGTCTCGGGTTGCCAGCGCAAGCTGGTCGCGGTGCACGTAGATGGGTTGCGCTGCGCGGGCGTTCGTCACACCGTTGTCGCGGTGCTGGACGGGCGGATGAGCCTTGCCCCTGCAATGCCGCCGGACGGTAACAAAAGCCCCATCAGCGGGCAACAATGGACAGGTCAAGGGCTGGGTTCGGGTGTTCCTTTGGACGCTGCTGCACGCAAGCCTCGCGCTGCGGCTTCGAGGCGGGGGTCCTTCGTCTCTTCCGCGAGCTGCTCCAAGCGTACGATCGCCTGTTCCGCCTGACCCAGCTCCTTCGCGGCGGAGGCGAGGGCCATCGCAAGGTCGGCGTTGGGACGCTCCCGCAGCGCACCGGTGAGCAGCTCCAGGGCCTCTTCTCCGCGCTGGTGGGTGATGAGCAGCCGGGTGAGTCCGAGCACCGGGCCCACGCTCGACGGGAAGCGCTTCATCGCCGCACGGAGCTGCTTTTCGGCGCCTGCGGTGTCCCCTGCATCCGCAGATGCAAGGGCGGCGGCCACAGCGAGCACCGGGTCGTCGGGACGGGTGCGCGAGGCCTGCTCCAGCAGCGGGCGGGCCTCCTCCGGGCGGCGTTGGTCGAGGTAGAAGCTGCCCAGGGCGCTCCAGGCCTCGGCCTCGTCGGGCATGAGGTCTCGGGCGGCGAGCAGCTGTTTCTCAGCTTCGCCGTGGTTGCCCACCGCGCGAAGGATGTTGCCGTAGACGAGACGCACCTGACCGGATTGGGGCTGCTCCTCGGCCAGAGTGCTCAGCGCCGCAAGAGCGAGGCCAAGGTCCTGCTCGGCGACGGCACGAATGTCCAGAATGACCGCTGCACCGGTCATGTCGAGCGCGCCGGTGCGAATTTCGTCCACCAGAGCCTTCTCCACGCGGATGAAGGCGGCTTCGGGTGGGTCGGCCTCGAGCGCCTTGCCGTAGGCGGTGCTGGCCTCGGTCCACTTCTGCGCGTCGAAGTGGGCCCGGCCGAGTGCCCGCCAGAGCTGGGAGATCTCGGGGTGCAGCTTGAGGCCCTCGGTGAGGTAGCTCTCGGCCTTTTCGGGGGACAAGGTGGCGGCGAGCAGCCACACCGAGGGGTCGTCGGGGGCGGCCAGGGTGCCCTTGTGGGCGATGTCGACGGCAGTGTCGATGCTGCCCCGCGACCCCCAGGCCTGGGCGAGGCCGGTCCAGGTCTCGGCGCGCGTGGTCTCCACTTCGAGCGCGCTCATGTACAGCTCGATGGCGCTCACCGTGCTGCCTGTGGCCCGCAGCACCTCGGCCTTGCCCGACAGGGCGGCGGGATGCTTCGGATCGATGGTGAGGGCTTTATCGTATGCACCTATCGATGCTGGAGCGGTGGGTGCGGCACGTCCGAGCAGGGCCCATGCGTTCGCGGAGTCTGGCGAGGCGTGGGCCTTGGCCTGGTACTCGCGGACAGCCGCGCCGGCGTAGCCAATGCCGCTGAGCAGGTCGATGTAGAGGCGGTGGGCCTCGAAGTCGCCGGGGTTGGCCTCGATGCGGGCCTGAACAAGCTCCAGGGACAGGCCGATGTCGCCTTGCCAGATGGCCTGGGTGAGCTCGTCGGCGGCAGCAGCGGTGGACGAACCGAAGCCCGCGAGCCCGATGAGGGCGGAGAGGAGCATTCGGGGCAGGTGGGCCATGGGGACTCCGGACCGGGGCGGAAGGGACCGCACACCCTGGTGTCTTCGAGGGGTGATAATGTCCACGGCGGTCGGCCACACCCGGTGACGCCCGTGGACGACTGGAGGAGCCCGCCATGTCTCGCCGTCTTCCCTGGAGTCCTGCCGCTGCCGGCTGGCTCGCGCTGCTCGGCCTGAGCTCCACGGTGGGTGCAACGGCAGAGGCGGCGCGCCGTCCTGAGGTCGCGGTCATCGGCGTTCACGTCGACGGTCAGGACCTCGCTGCCAGTGAGCTCGCGGGCAACACCCTCGGCACGGCCCTCGAAGACACCGCCAAGGTGGACGTGCTGGAGCTCGATGACATCCGCGTCCGGCTGGCGGGTCGAGAGCCGCTCGTGTTGGAGGCCGCCTTTCTCGGTCCGGGCCGGGCTCGCCTCGAAGAGGGACGGGTGCTGTATGAGCGGGCCGACTTCGAGCCTGCCGCCGATGTCCTGTCCACCGCCATCCCCGCACTCGAGGACGGCTGCCTGGGCACCACCGACATCAAAGACCTTCTCGACGCCCTGCTGCTGCTCGGTCTGGCCCGCTTCGGGCTGGGGGAGCCCGACGCTGCGGCCGTGCCCTGGGCGCGACTGGTCGAGCTCGATCCCAACCGGCAGCTCGACCCCGTCAACTACCCACCCAAGGTGGTCCAGGGCTTCGAGGAGGTCCGCCAGCAGGTGCTCGGCAGAGACCGCGGCGCACTGGTCATCGACGCCCCCGAGGGCGCCACGGTGGTTGTCGACGGCCTGAAGACCGACGAGCGCACCCTCAAGCTGCCCCCGGGCACCCACTTCGTGGTCGTGCAGGACGAAGAAGGCGGACGCCAGGCCGACCGGGTCGACATCGCGGCCGGTCGGAAGATGGTGTGGTCCGCTGCCCTCCAGACCCGCATCTCGGGTGGTGGAGAGGGCCAGGCCGAGCTGCTGTACCGCTCCTTGGGCGAGCACCTCGAGGTCGACCTGGTGCTTGTTGCGGGCGCTGTGGGTGGCGGACAGGTGGGCATGCAGCTCTACGAGCCGCGCACCGGGTCCTTCTCCAAGGTGGTGAAGCTCGACATGGGCGACGACCCCGTGGGAAGTCTGTCCGACGGCATGCCCACGCTGGCCAACTACCTGAGTGATGCCGGCACGCTGCGTCCCGACCGCGTCGACCGAAAGGTGCTTCCCGTCGACCTTGCCACCAACACGCTGCTCACCGATGTGCTGCTCGACCCCGTCCCCATCGGCGAGATTCGTGAGATCACGAAGGCCGCCCCCTGGTACCTGTGGGCTGGAGTGGCCGTGGCGGCAGCGGGCGGTGCTGCCGGGCTCGCCATCGCACTGCAGCCCGACGAGACGCCTCAGCCTACCGGAAATGGCGGCGGCAGCGATGATCCCGGCCCGGCGGTCGATCCCAACCAGGGCGTGATCCTCATCGAGATTCCCTGAAGCGGTCTTCCGCTCAGAGGCTGAACATCAGCTTCTGGGTCTTTCCGGGCACGATGGTGACGGAGCGGGTCTCGTCGAGGCCCGCGTCTTTGTTCACCACCTTGACCTTGTAGGTGCCGGGCGGGAGCTGATGCTTGAGCGGCGTGGTGTCGATGCGGCTGCCGTCGATCCAGACCTCGCCCCAGCCTCCCTTCACGTTGACGAAGACCTCGCCTGGGTCGACCTGCTCGGCTTTGAGGGACGCCGATGCCGACACGGTGCCACCGTCAGCGGACACCTTGACCTTGCTGCTGGACACCTTGAAGCCGGCAAGCGTGTAGGTGACCTTGTAGGACTTGCCCGCCTGGGCGCCCGACCAGGTGGTGGGAGTGCGGCCGATGCTGCGCCCGTTGACCTTGACCTCGGCGCCCGACGGCGAGGAGGTGAAGGCGATTGCGGCGTCGGGGGCGGCCTCTGGCGGTGGGGTGTCGTCGCGCGGGGGGACCACCTCGGGGGTGGTGTCGCGCGGGGGCCGCGGGGTGGACTCGACGGGCTCGGTGGGGGCGGGGACGAGGCTGACCTTCAGACGCACCCGCTCGCCAGCTTCGGCGCGGATGGTGTCGGTGTGGTCGGCGTAGCCCTCGGCGGAGATGCGCAGAGCGAGGTCGGTGTCGGGCGCGAGGTCCTCGATGGTGAGGCGGTGCCCTTCTCCCACCTGCTCGTCGCCGATGAAGACCTTGGCGGGGGCGCCCTCCGGCGTGACCACGAGCTGGAGGATGCCCGTGGTGGCGGCTGGATTGGCGGCCTGGACCTCGACGATGCGGGTCTCGGGCTCGCGCATGGCGAGGAAGAGCACGACCGCACCCAGGAGCACGACCGCGGCACCCGCCAGCAGCAGCGGAAGCCTGGACTGTGGGGGAGGGGGCTGCACTGCTGTTGCAGAGGTGGCTGGGGCGACCCAAGCACTGTCGGTCTCGCTGACGACCCGGCGAAGCTCCTCCGCACGGGCGCTGCCGGCCTCGAGACGGGCCCGCTCGGCCGCGATGTCGTCGGCGAAGAGCTCCTCCATGAAGCGCTTGAGGCGCTCCTGCACGACGTCTGGCGTGTGGGGGTACAGCTCCTCGAGCAGCGCCGCCTGCATCGCGCGGGCGTCGGGGAAGCGGTCCTCGGTGTCGGCGGCAAGGGCCCGCATCACCACGGCATCGAGGGATGCGGGCACCTGCGGGTTGATGTCGCTCGGGCGGGGGTAGTCGCCGGACTTGATCTTCTCGAGGGTCTTCACCTCGGCGTCGGTCTTGAACAGGCGCCGGCCAGTGAGCATCTCGTGCAGGATGATGCCGCAGGCGAAGACGTCGGACTGCGGGGTGATGTCGCCGCCGCGGGCCTGCTCGGGGCTCATGTACTCGAACTTGCCCTTGAGCACGCCATCCTTGGTGGTGTAGGTGGACTTCTGGGCCTTGGCGATGCCGAAGTCGGCCACCTTCACGTCGCCGCGGTAGCCCACGATGATGTTGGACGGGCTGATGTCGCGGTGGACGATGTGGAGCGGGGTGCCGCGAAGGTCGGTCTTCTTGTGGGCGTAGTCGAGGCCCTTGCAGACCTCGTGGGCGATGAAGATGGCGAACTCGGCCGGCATCAGCTTGCGGCGGCGGGCGAGCTGGCGCAGGATGCCCTTGGCGTCCTTGCCTTCGACCAGCTCCATCGCGATGTACCAGTTGTCGCCGGTCTTTCCGAAGTCGAAGATCTGGACCACGTTGGGGTGCTGCAGCTCCACCGTGATCTTCGCTTCGTCGATGAACATCTCGACGAACTCTTCATTCTCAGACAGGTGGTTGAGAATCCGCTTGATGACCAGCAGCTTCTCGAAGCCCCCTTCCGAAAAGGACTTGGCCTTGAACACCTCGGCCATCCCGCCCACCGCGATCTTGTCGACCAGGACGTAGCGGCCGAAGCCATGCGGCTCGAAGGAGGTGTTCACGGGAGTGCTCGCGTGCGGGAAGTCACCGACCGGCTGGTCTTGACCGCGCAATCATAGTGAGGCGGGCAACGTGCGGTCAATTCACGCGACAATCGGTCACATGGTCGATCCAGAAGGCCACTCCGGGCATCAGGCCCCGGTGTCGTCTCCACCACCACCACCGCCGCCGCTCTCGTCGACGAAGTAGTCCTTGATGTCGTCGCAGGTCCACTCCTCGCGCAGGCTGGGCGAGATGTCTTCGCAGACCAGGTCGAGGTCATCGTCGATCTCGCGGTTGTGGTAGGCCTCCATGCAGGACTTGACCTGGTCTTTGGAGAACTCCTGGCCGCAGTCCTCTTCGGCGAAGTCGGCCATGTCCTGGCACAGCTGCTGGCAGTTGTTGCGGCAGCCAGACGTGGCCAGCAGTGCGACAAGGGCAGCCGAGCCGACGATGAAGCGCGAGGTGGACAGCATGGTGGAGCTCCGCTCGGGGACCCGGATCGCTCGGGTGGTCGGCGGCCCCTGAGGGGGACGGGGCGCAGTGGGCGCGGATCGTGGCACGGACCTTGTCACCCGTCAAGGCGACGCGGCCGGGCTACACAATCCCCATGCAACCGAGCGGCGCTGGTGTCCTGCAGGTCGAGCCGACCGACCACTGCAACCTGCGGTGCCGGATGTGCGCGCCCCACCATGAAGGCTGGGAGACGGTGCACGGCATCCCGCGCGGAATGCTCGATCCCGACCTGTGGGACGCTGTTCTCGACACATTCGTGCGCGACGACCTGCGCTTCGACCACATCATCTTCCAGTGGCTGGGCGACCCCTCTTTGCACCCCGAGCTGCCGCGCCTCGTGGGCTCTGCGGCGAACCGTCTGGGAGACCGGGTGGGGTATCTGCGGGTGGACACCAACGCGATTGTGCTGCGGCCGGCCCGCATCGACGCCCTGCTCGCCCCCTTCGTCGGCTCAGACGGCCCCCCACTGCTCGTGGTCGTCACCATCGACGCCCACACCCCTGCGACCTACGCCCACGTCAAGGGGGTCGATGCGCTGCGCGGGGTGCGCCGCCATGTGCGCCACCTCGTGCGGGCGCGGTCTCGGCTGGGGGCCCGGGTCAACCTCCAGCTCCAGTTCGTGGTGCAGGAGGGCAATGAGACCGAGCTGGCCGACTTCCTCACCTATTGGACCGACCTGCTCGCCTGTCAGGCGCAGGGCCCCTGGCACGACGAGGTGATGTTCAAGCGGCTCAGTGTGGGCGGGGGAGGGCCGGGGCAGGCCGCCGCAGATGCCCGCTACGAGGCGGCTGTCGCGAAGGCTGGGCTGAAGCGCGGCCCGCAGGGACCGGTGCATGTGGAGCTGTGGGAGAACCGCCCCTGGCAGCAGGACGACGCCCACGCCGATGCGCCCCGAGGGCCATGCCCCGGGCTCTGGCTCACCCCCGTGATTCGGCACGATGGTGCGCTGCTGATGTGCTGTGCTGATCTGCACAGCGAGCTCACCCTCGGCAACCTGCGCGACACCTCCTTTCGGGCCCTCTGGGAGGGGCGGCAGGCCACGGCTCTGCGGCTCGCGCACCTCGCAGGACGCTTCGACGGGGTGTGCGCCGGCTGCGGGGGCATCAACTGGTATGAGACGACCCCCGAGATGGTCGCGGCCGCACGCGCGCGTGGCCGGACGCTCGGACTGGAGGAGCCGACATGAGCGACGACGCGTCCACCCCGCTCCGTGTGGAGGAGCTGGAGATCAAGGTGGCCTACCTGGAGCGCAACCTCGCAGAACTCGATGAGGTCGTGCGGCAGATGGCCGACGAGAACGCCCGACTGGTGCGGGAGGTCAAGCAGCTCGCCGACCGTGTGGCGGCAGCAGCCGGGCAGGGCGGCGACATGGACCCCGACCGCTACCAGGTGCCGCCTCACTATTGAGGCAGCGGTCTGGGGGGACGGGAGCGCCCTGTGGCCTCAGAAGGCGACGACGGTACCGGCGCTGAACTGGGGCACCATGGCCGACGATGAGAAGTCCTCGTCGAGACGGTCGAACTCCTTGCCCGACCAGATGCCCACCGCTCCGTTGATGTTGAAGCCGAAGGTCTCGTTGAGCATGAGATCGACGCCGCCACGAATGCGGAGGCCGGTGGCTGCGCCCTCGGCTTCCTGCACGTAGCCGGGGATGATCAGCAGATCGCCGCCCACGTAGGGCCGGGCGGTGTCGCCGATGAACTTGTAGGCCGCGCCGATGTTGATCGGCATGATCGAGTTCCAGACCACCGGCGGTGCGCCGCGGTCCTGCAGCTCCTGCGGCACGTCGCGGCGCACGGAGTAGGCCTCGATGCCGCCGAGAACCGCGAGGTTGTCGATGGGATGGAAGGCCGCCTCGGCGCCGTAGGTGATGAAGTTGAAGGCCTGGAAGCGCGAGTAGCCCAGGCGGGCGGTGAAGCTCGCGGTGGGGGCATCGCCCTGGGACGACGAGCGGGGCTCGCGTTCGACTCGAACCCGATCACTGCCGGCCACGTCGCGGCGATCGCGGGAACCGCCCCCGTCGAGGTCGCCATAGTCGCGGGAGGGCGGGGGCTCTCGGCGCGTGCTGGGCGGTGGATCGCGGGGCGGGGGGGAGCGATCGTAGCCGGCCGCCACGACCGCACCGCCGCTGTTGTGATCGTCGTCGCCCTCGGCCTCGTCGACCGAGACCACACCACCGCCGAGGGAGAAGGAGAACTCCTCTTCTGCGGGCGCAGGAGCGGGCTTGGGCGCGGGCTTTGGCGGGGGT
>ENA-OWNT01003952-OWNT01003952.1-seawater-metagenome-genome-assembly--contig:-NODE-3952-length-13458-cov-2.634631_pt1 | contig 13458 bp, 11 predicted proteins | sample MGYA00238136_ERZ651165 | MGnify/ENA primary metagenome ERZ651165 (study PRJEB26861, sample SAMN08777766) | seawater metagenome | isolation source: coastal seawater | place: USA: Florida | collected...
TCCGTGCGGTCGGACGCTCGGGACACGTCGAGGAAGACGGGGGCGTCCGGAGCGTCGAGGTCCTCCGGGCCGGCCACCTCGAAGGGGATCGGCCAGTCGGTGGTGAAGACGTAGTCGCCCGCGGCCAGGGGCGCGTCGGGGATCAGCTCGCCGTAGTCGTCGTGCAAGACGACGCTGTGGGGCACTTCCTCTCCGTCGGCGTCCAGGATGCGGGGCGAGGCCGGGGGCGCTCCTCCCCACGTAAACACGATGACGGCGTTGGGGGGCAGCGGCTGGTCGAGGTTGGTGTCGGCGATGCCGTCCACGCAGCTGAGCGCGTAGGCCTGAGCGATGAGCAGTGCGAGCATGTTGTCTCCCTTGCCCGGACGTCATGCAGTGCCCGTGCCATCACGGGAACCCGGGTTTCAACCGTCGCGCGTCGGCGCGGGGCCCCCTGGATCGCGACACCGATGTCAGATCGGTCCCCGGGTCCGACTCCACCCCTCCAGCACCGCGTCCGCCCGCTCGGCTCGCTGGATCTGACCCGCCCGGCGCGCCAGCTCGGCTCCGCGTCGGAGGAAGTCGGGGACGTCGTCCTCTCCGAAGGTGGTGCTCACCCCTCGGGCGCCGTCGATGGCGACGTCGAGGTCCCGCCAGCGCCCCAGGGCCGCGAAGGGAAACACGAGGGCCGCGTTGATGAGTCGGTTCAGGCGGGTGTCGGCGCTCATCGCCACGGCCTCTTCCAGGGCTGTGATGCCCTTGTCGAGCTGGTCGCAGCGCAAGTGGATGAGGCCCATGGAGCCGAGGCCGAAGGAGAGGGCGTGCATCGAGCCCGACCGCCGCGCATGGGCGAGGGAGCGCTCGATGAACTCGATGGCGCCGTGGTGGTCGCCCCCCTGGGTGAGCATGGTGGCCAGGTCGTTGAGGGTCCAGGGGCCCACGACCTTCGTGACCCGCGGGAGGGCGACCTGGAACGTGTTCAACAGCCGCATCCAGTACTGGCTCTGGTACACGGCGAAGCGCTGCTCCGCGCTCAGGCGCACCCGCTCGTTGGGCCCGTGGATGCTGGCGGAGACGTGGTCGGGGATGCTGTCGGCGTCCGGCTGGCGCTGGCCCTCGACCGGGCGCGGCGCGTCCTGCGGCAACAGGGCGGTCAGCCGCGTGCCCTCGGCCTCGAAGCTGACGCGCGTGGTAAGGCCGAGGAAGCTGAGGCCGGTGACCCGCGCCTTGAGCGGGCCGTCCGATGCCAGCCGGAGCCGTTCGGGTCGGATGGCTGCCGGGCAGCGCTCGCCGGTCAGGCGGGCCACCAGCGCCTCGGGCAGCACGTTGGAAGAGCCGACGAAATCGGCGACGAAGGGCACCTCGGGGCGGAAATAGATATCCTCGGGGCCGCCCACCTGAATGATCTTGCCGTCGTTGAAGACGGCGACGCGGTCGGCCATCGACAGCGCCTCGCCCTGGTCATGGGTGACGAAGACGAAGGTGATGCCCAACTGGCGCTGAAGGCCCTTGAGCTCTTCCTGCATCTGCTCGCGCAGCTTGAGGTCGAGCGCGCCCAGCGGTTCGTCGAGCAGCAGCACGCGCGGCTTGTTCACCAGCGCGCGGGCCAGCGCGACCCGCTGGCGCTGACCGCCAGAGAGCTCGGAGGGCTTGCGCGTGCCGTAACCGCCGAGGCGCACCATCTCCAGCGCCTCCTCGGCGGCGGCGTGGCGCTGCTTGCGGCCCTGCCCGGCGATCATGAGGCCGTAGGCGACGTTGTCGATGACGTTCAGGTGCGGGAAAAGCGCATAGTCCTGAAACACCGTGTTCACGTGCCGCTTGTAGGGCGGCAGGTCGGCGACGGACTCGCCGAAGATGCGGATATCGCCCGAGGTCGGTCGTTCGAACCCCGCGATCAGGCGCAGGCAGGTGGTCTTGCCCGAGCCCGAGGGCCCCAGCATGGCGAAGAATTCGCCCTCGGCGATGGCGAGGCTGACGCCATCCACCGCCTTCACCGCCCCGAAGTGGCGCGAGACGTTCGCGAAAGATACGGCTGACATGGAGATGGTCCGGTCTTGGCCCGCGCCGACAGGGTCGGCACGGGCGGGGTTTCAGGAAATCAGCGGCCGCCGATCACACCGATGTAGTCGGAGACCCAGCGGTAGTAGGGCACGCATTCACCCTGGCTTTCGCAGTTGGCGACGGGGGTCTTCCAGAACTTGATCTTGTCGAACTGGGCGAGGCCGTTGGCGTCGCAGCCCTCCTGGTTCTGCATCCCGCGACCGTCAGTGCAGGCCGCCGGAACCGAGGGCACCGCGCCGAACCAGACCGAGAGGTCGGATTGCAGGTTGGAACTCAGCTGGTGCTCCATCCACTTGTAGGCGCAGTTCGGATGCTCGGAGTCGACGTGCAGCATGGTGGTGTCGGCCCAGCCTGTTGCGCCTTCCTCGGGGATGACCGAGGCCACCGGCACGTTGTCGGCCTTGAGCAGGTTCACCTGGAACGGCCAGGAGCCGGAGGCGGCCATGCCCTCGTTCTTGAAGTCGTCGATCTGGATGAAGGCGTCGTGCCAGTAGCGGCTGACCAGTTCGCGCTGGCCGCGCAGCAGGTCGAGCGCGGCGGCGTACTGGTCGGGGGTCAGCTCGTAGGGGTCCTTGATGCCCAGCTCGGGCTTGTGGAACATCAGGTAGTTGGCGGCGTCGGCGATATGGATCGGGCCATCGTAGGCCTGGACCCGGCCCTTGTTGGACTGGCCGTCCGACAGGGTGGTTTCCTCGAACACCACGCTCCACGAGGTCGGCGCCTCGGCGAAGGCCTCGGTGTTATACATCAGCACGTTCGGGCCCCACATGTAGGGAGTGCCGTAGTGGGTGCCGTCGACGTAGTGCCAGGGCGCTTCCTTCAGACGGTCATCCACGGTGTTCCACGAGGGGATCAGGTCGATGTTGATCGGCTGGACCCGCTTGCCCGCGATCATCCGCAGCGAGGCATCGCCCGACGCGGTCACGAGGTCGAAGCCGCCCTCGTTCATCAGCGCGACCATCTCGTCGGAGGTGTTCGCGGTCTTGACCGAGACCATGCAGCCGGTCGCTTCCTCGAACTTGGTGACCCAGTCGAAGCTCTTGTCGGTCTCGCCGCGCTCGATGTAGCCGGCCCAGGCGACGATGGAGAGCGCGCCCTCGCCTTCGCCGACCGCGGTCATCTGGGCGGTGGCCCCGGTCGCGACTGCCGCGGCGGTGATGGAGCTCACCACGGCAGTGATGAATGTCTGTCTCATTGCAATCTCCCTGCGGGGCAGAGCGCGCGACCTCGTGGACCGGGCGCAGGCGACCGGCCCGGCGGCGCCGCCGGATACCCAAGATGTTTTTTGCTATGGACCCGGCTGATCCGGGCGCGATCCGGGGCCGCACGGCCCCAGGGCCCACGGTCCATCCGTCGCAGGATCACTATGCAAAGGCGCGTCTGCGTTCGCAAATTCAATAATCAGAAACTACCATTCGGAATTTCCGATAGCTCGGACACGTCAAACGCGAAGGTGCTTGCCGCCCTGCCCCATCCGCGCCAGCGAGATGAAGTCGCGCACGGCGGGCGACAGGGGCAGCCCGCGGCGCCAGACGACCCCCACCTGCACGATGGGCAGCGCGCCCGAGACATCGCGGCTCTCGATCCGGTCGCCGTCGAGCGACCAGGGGCGGTAGACGAGGTCGGGCAGCAGGGCCACGCCCGAGCCGGTTGCCACGAGGCTGCGCACGGCCTCGACGCTGCGGGTCCGGAAGGCGATCTGGGGTCGTTTGCCGAAGGCGGAGAGCAGCTTGACCGCCTCTTCCTCCATCTCGTCCACGTTCAGCATGATCAGCGGCTCGCGCGCCACGTCGTCCAGCCCGATGCTCTCGCGGTTGGCCAGCTTGTGCTCGAGCGGCAGCCAGAGACGGAAGGTCGAGACATCGAGGATCTCGGTCTGCAGCGCCATGCGGTCGCGCAGGTTCGAGATGACCATGACGGCGACATCCAGTTCGCCGCCGATCAGCAGGTGTTCGAGGTACTCCCCGGTATCCTCCAGCGCCGAGACGTTGACCGAGGGGTTCATCCGGCGGTAGCGCGAGAGCAGGTCCGACATGACGTAACCCGCCATCAGCGAGGTCACCCCGATGTTGAGGCGACCCGCCGTCTTGCCGGGAGGGCGCTTGAAGGCCCGCCGGGCGCCGGAGACGTCGGAGAGGATCTTGGTGGCATGGCGCAGGAACTGATGGCCGCTGTGGGTGATGGTCAGGCCCCGCGCGTGTCGCTCGAACAGGGGCACGCCGAGATCGGCCTCGAGGTTCTTGAGCGCCTCGGTCACCGCGGATTGCGAGATCGAGAGGGTCTGGGCCGCCCCGATGACCGAGCCCTTTTCGGCGACGGCAACGAAGTATCTCAGTTGCTTGAGGGTAAAGGACATCGTCTGTGGCTCGGGATTGTCCGGAGGACCGGAATGCGGCGGGGTTCGAGCCAGCTAACGACAGCCACGGTCAAGACACAAGCCGCCAGCGCGCCTACTTGGCGGCAGGCGGCACGTAGAACTTTGGCTTGAGCTTGTCCGTGCAGGCGGCGTTCACCGGGGCCTCGGGGTGTTCGAGGAAGGCCACGGCGATATCACGGGCGCACTGCGAGAACTGAATGACCGCGTGCCCGGCCTCGGGGAAGAGCACCGCCTGTCCCTGCGGGAGGGTCCGCACCACCATCTCGGCGGCGTCGGGGTTGGTCTGGGTGTCCTTGGTGCCCGCCATCGCAAGGACGGGGAGCTCGCTCGACACCGGGTCGTGGTAGCCCTCGCGCGGGTGCTTGTCGAAGAGGTCGCAGAACCCGTAGAGCGGCATGGTGTCCTCGCGCACGCCGACGTCGATCACCGGGAAACGGTACTGCGCCGAGACCTTGTCGAACCCTTCGCGGGAGTTGAAGGGAAAGTCCTCCTGACAGGCGATGATCCCCAGAGAGAACATCATCCGCGTGTTGGAGGTGAACTTGGCCGAGTCGATGCGCGCGCGTTCGTAGAAGGCGGCGACATCCTCATCGGTCATCGCGGCGACGAGCCCGAGGATGCGGGGGCGCTCGGCCTCGGGGACGTGCAGGGTCACGAAACGCTCGATGGCCTCGCGGTCCGGCTGCTGGCCAATGAAGAGCACGTAATCCTGCAGCATGGCGAGCAGGTCGTCGGCCTCCATCCCCTGCGCGACGGCGGACAGCTGGTCGTCGAACAGTTGTTCGGTGTCGGCGGAACCGGTGGCCGAGACCTCGTCGGAGAGCGAGGACAGCAACTTGGCCGTGGCGGCCTGAAGGCTACGCATCTGGTCGGCCTGCATCAGCGCGACCTCTGCGACGGTGCGGTCGGCCTCGTTCAGGCGCGCGCCGAAGCGCGCCATCAGGGCGGCCGGAGAGGCATCGGGATTGAAACCGCCGGTCAGCAGCTTGTCGGCGGTCGCGGTCTCTCCCCGCGCCAGTTCGGTCAGCACCTGAGGCAGGTACATGGTAAAGGGAGCGGCAGTGCGGTTGCTGAGCTCAAGCAGGCTGTCGATGAACTCGGGGCCCACCTCCTGCCCGGCGACCTTCAGACGGGGTTCCTCGCCCAGCCGCTTGCCGACGGCGGCGATGGTGGCTTCGAGATCGGGAAAGGCCTTGGCGCAGGCCTCGTCAGCGGCGCAGTAGTCCACCACCCAGCCCAGCGCCTGATCGGGCGGGACGCCGTTGCTGTCGTAGGAGGCATTGTCGACGCGCGCAATGCTGTCGATCACGAGGCTGCGCAGCCCTTCTGGGGCGGCGCGCAGCAACTCCTGCCCCAGCTTGGTGCCGTAGGAGATGCCGAAGGCGTTGTACTCCGGGTAGCCCAGCGCATCCATGATGGCGCGGACGTCCTTCGCGCTCTGGGTCGTGTTGTAGAGCGAGAGATCGACGCCGCTCTCGGCGGTCTCGGCGATGCAGCGGGCGAGCGGCTGGCCGGGTTCGAAGATCTTGTCCTCGTCATCGGGTTTCACGAACTGCATGAAGTCCTTGGAAAACTCGTTGTAGCAGGCGATGGTCTTGTCCGAGATGCCCGAGGCGCGCTGATCGAAGATGATCACGTCGCGCCTGTCACGCACGAAGTCGAAGACGCGCGCGTTGAAGGGGATGTCCTGCACGGTATAGCCGCCGGGACCGCCATGCAGGTAGATCACCGGGTCGGTCGCCGGTGCCTCGGATCGCGCCTTGAGCACCGCGAAGGCCAGCGGGATCGTCTGGCCGTTGTCGGCCCCGTGGTTCTCGGGGACGGAGATGCGTCCGCAGATCACCGTCTTGCCCTCTACCTCGAGCGCGCCGAGGGGACGCGGGCAGTTCTCGATGGCGACGGGATACCTGTCGTCGTGTCCGCCGTTCCGGAGGGCGTCGAAGGCCGGGTCGCCCGCCCCGGACAGGAGGGCGACGACGGTGGTCAGTACCTGGTCGGGTGTCATGGCGGAACTCTCCCTCGCTTGCGGTTATCTGTGCCGGACGGAGCGCGTGCGGGTCTGGACGCCCTGCCCGCCTCAGCCCTGTGCCGTGCAGGTCGTGGCCTTGCCGTAGGCATCCTCCCACAGGGCCTCCGGACCGTTGAGCGTGACGCTCCCCATCTGGCGCAGGTAGTAGGTGTCGGGCGTATTGACCGAGGTCTGGGCGCCGACGCCGATGCTGTCCCCGCGCTCGACGCGGATGCCGGGCAGTTCGTTGGGGAACAGGTAGATGATCAACTCGTCCGCCGGGCCCTGACCGCAGAGATAGGTGGTTACCGAGGCCGGTTCCTCCAGCATCCATTCGGCGACCAGTTCCCCCTCGCGCCGCAGGTACTCGGTTTCGATGCAACTGCGCAGGTCGGTCTCCTTCCAGCACTCGTCACGCCCCTTGATCCATCCGCGCTGGTAGGCGCGCAACTCGTCGGTGGCGGTCTGGGCCCCCACGTCGAGGCCGCTGGTCACGGCGACCGCCGCCTCGAAGACCTCGGCCAGGCGCCGGTCGAGGGCTGCGAGCGCCGGGTCCTCGCAGATCAGCTTTTCGGCGGAACTCTCCGCCTTGGCGCAATCGAAGGTCGGGCCGTCCTGTGCCAGGCAGAGGGTGGCCGTGGCGGCAACAAGGGGAACTGCGGCTAGGTGGTATCTGATCACGTCGACGTCCTTTCAGAAATCGTCCGGCCCCGGCGCGCCGTCTTGCGTGGAATCCTAGACCGAAGGCGCGCGGTGCGACTATCCGGATCGGGCCGCGCATGTCCGAATTGCGTACCCCCGGTCCTCCGGGTCGGGTTCAGTTCAGGTCCTGGCGGGCGCGGCGCAGGGTGGTCGAGGGCAGCTCGCGGTAGGTGCTCTGGTAGGTCTGAGCGAAACGGCCGAGGTGGCTGAACCCGCAGTCCATCGCCACGCCGGTTACCGTGCATTCCCCGCGCCCGGCCAGCAGGCGGTGCCTGACCTCGTCCAGACGGATCGCGGTGAGCCTTTCCCACGGGCTGCAGCCGCTGCTGCGGCGGAAGGCGGACTGAAGATGGCGCGGGGTGATCCCCAGGGCGCGGGCGATGTCCTCTATCCGCATGGGTTCGGGGAAATAGGCCCGCATGTAATCCTCGGCCTCGCGCACGATGGCCGCGGGCTGGTCGGCGCTGCGGGCGGTGGCGGGGTCGAGGAACAGCTGTTCCACGTGGTCGATCAGCAGCGTCTCGACCAGTGCCGCCGACCGGTCCGACAGCAGCAGCGGGGTCTCGGAGGCGAGGTCGGTCAGGATGTAGCGGATCAGCTCGCCCAGCGCGGCGGCGGCGCCCTTGCGGGTGACCAGCAGCGGGTCGGCCGAAGCCTCCGGCCCCAGAGGCGGCTGCGCCAGCGTGAACGGGGCGGAGCGGACCGGCGCCTTGAGCATGTAGGCGACAAAGCGGTCACCTTCCTCGCCCATGACACGGGTCTGACGCCGGCTGGGACCGAAGCCGAGCAGCCCGCCGTCCCGCTCGACCAGCAGACGCCTGTCATGGACCACTTCCAGCCGCCCCCGCACCGGGAACATCAGGGTCATGCTGTCTTCGTCGGTTAGTTCGATCTGGTGGCCGGAGGAGGTTACGCCCAGCAGGCTGATGCTGCTGTTGTCGAAGCTGGCGCGCCGGACTGCGAGCGCGCGTTTCGACCGGGTCAGGAAATCGAACCGCGCGGCCCGGCTGAACAGAAGCGCGGTGTGCCTGCCGGGGGCCGATGTGCCCTCTGTCCAGCGCTCGCTCGTGTAATTCAGCATCTCCTCCCCTCCAGCGGCAGGATGCTCCGGGCTTGGGGCCTCTGGGCGGCGCAGGCCCCCTCTTGCAGGGTCTTCGGCCCGTCGCGCCCCGGTGCACGCCGGGTCTAATGATCTGTAAAAGTTGAACGTCTCAAATGTGCCTTGTGCCGAGACTAACCCGGAACCGGAAAATCACCAAGCCAATGCGCGCCGGGGTTGCGCCCCTCGATGCGTCGTCAGAACAGGATGTAGCCGCCCTCGCCATCGGACAGCGTGAAGGTGAGCGTCGCGCCCTGCCCGTTCCGGTTGGTCGAGAGCACCGCCGTGCCCGAGGCGCCGCTGGTGCAGTGCAGGCGCGTGCTCTGGCTCTTGACGGTCATCGGTGCGCTCTGGAACAGGCCGGTGCAGGTGATGACATGCGTGCCCCCGCTGATCATGACGGCATAGGCGCCTTCCTTGTGACCGAAGACCTTGCCGTCGATCGAACCGCCGCCCCCGTGCAGGATGCCCCGCCCCGCGAGGTTGACATCGGCCCCGCCGCCGGAGGTGCCCCCATGCCCGCCGCTTTCGCGCATGTGGCTTTCCACCGCTGCGTTCGCCCGGGTCAGCTGGGCACCGGAGCAGCTGCCCCCGGTTCCGATCCGGCGACCGGAGGAATTGAACAGTGCGGTGCAGCCGGTGTGAAAGCGCACCTCCATCTCGCCGGAACTGCGGATGAACAGTTCGGGCACGTCGTTGGCCTGCGATGTGTGATGGCCCGGAGCCCCGGATTCGGTGAGGTAGCGGCCAGCCACCCAACCCGAAAGGCCGCCATCGGGCGTCTCGACATGGCACCAGCGGCTGGTGCCGGTGCCCTCGCACCCAAGGTTGCGAAAGACGTAGCCATTGGGCGCCATGCCGACCACGCGGTAAGAGGCCCCGGCCCCGCTGCGGATATTGAGATGGTCATCGGAACTGACCCCGGTGACCTTCCAGTAATCCGGCCCCATCTGCGCCATCGCCAGTCCGGGGGACAGCAGCAGCACCATGACTGCGAGGCCGCGCAAACGCGCGGAACGCCTACGAGTGAACTTGCCCAGCAATGTCATCGCTTTCTCCCCCTCTCATGGTGCGTCCGCCCGCGGGCGGTCAGTTGGCGAATTCGCTGAAGACCGTCACGCTGCCGTCCGCCTCCTTGCGGCAGCTGTAGCTGGTGCCCCGCGCATCGAGGGTCAGCAGCGGCCCGCCCCCGGTCTGGATCTCGTTGGTCACGACGATCTGGTCCGCCGGGATGTTGGTCATCCTCGCGGCCTGGCTCACGCAGGGGGTCTTCATCTGCGCGAACTCGCTCGGCGTGCCGGAGAGATCGCCATCGGAATCGTCGAGGCATCCCGCGATGAGGGGGACAATGGCAAACAGGGCTAGTCTGGGTTTCATCGGTCCAATCCATTCCAAGAAGAAAATCAAGAGATCTGCGGGAGGCCCGGACGAGGCATTGCCGGGCCTCCTTTCGTCGCGGGGGCATGTACCGGAGGACTCGTTGATGTGACCGGCACGCGCCCCTCGCGAAAAACCGCGTCAGGCTATGCCGACATTTCCTCACTGCGCAGGGCGATTGTCTATCCGGATCGGTCGGGGGGCTGTCCGGAATGCGAACGCCTCCGCCCCGGTGGGGGCGAAGGCGGCACGGATTGGACGGTTGGGCAGTTGGCCCCAGATGGACTAGGGGCGCGCCGTCTTGCCGAGCAGTCGGTTCACCAGCCCGCCGCGCGGCGCGGACGCGGAACTCACCTCGGCAGTGGGCGCCGATTGCACCAGAAGTGCCGCGATGCGCGCCTCCCGGCCACTCACCACGCGGGGGCCCGGGTTGGCATTGAACTTGAGATCGGCAAGCGCGCCCTCGGCGGTGTCGGCCCAGTCGATCCGGAAGCTGTCCCCGGCCTCGAAGGTCAGCGGCTGGCCGGTCAGGGTCGGCAGCGAGATGAACTTCATCATGGGCTTGTCGTAGTTCTTTTCCTTGAACGCGAGGGAAATGCGCGCGGAGGAACCGTTGAGGGAGACATCGATAACGCCCCCCTTGGTGGTCGAGAGCAATACGAGGCCCACAACGGTACCGGCCTCGTCAAACTGAACCGACATGCCGCTCTCGCCGGGTTTCCAGACCTCGAACGCGCCTGCGCTGTTTTCGAAGCGGGACTGTTCGCCGCCCTCGAAGCGGTCATACACCACCAGATCGGTGCCCGGCCCGCCATCAGCAGGCACCCGGGCCTGTTCGACCATCTCGACCGCGCCCTTGACGATCATCTTCATGATGCTCTTCTCGGTGTCGTAATGCGCGTTGTCGCTGTAGTGGCTGGCCTGCACCCCGTCCTTGCGCGGACGACGGATCGCGAACTCGGCGTTCACGTCGAAGACCGGAACATCGTAGCGCCGGAAGAGCGCGGCCAGTTTCTCGGTATAGGTGCAATCCGTCGGACGCAGATGGCGGCGCCGGGTGCGGAAGACCATCGCGGCGAACTTGATCCCGCGCTGGTGACACCCCCGCAGCAGCCACTCCACTCCGTTCAGCAGCGTGTCGACATCGTAACCGCGCAGGTCGATATGAAGCTCGTCGTTGATCGCATACTCCCAGAGCACCGTATCCCCGGCCTCCATCGAGATGCTGAACAGGCTGCGGTAGGCACCCATCTGGGAGGGCGCACCACCGATCGAGATGTTCCTGAGATCGGTCTGCGACCCAAGGACCTCGTGAAGCTTTGGGACCCAGCCGTCTTTCTTGAGGGAATTGGAGCCCCCGGAAATGTAAATCGTCACGTAGAGCTTCCCTTTTCACGTGCGCAGGACGGGCCGCCCGAGTCGCCCCGGCTTTCCGGACCCGGCATCCTGCCGCCGATGGACTGGTTACTTTCCCCGTGGACCCACGGCAACCACCGCCGCGAGGAAAACGCGACGCGGGCCGCTCCGGTCAGGAGCGGGGCGGCACTGCCTGCCTATTCCTCAAGCTGGGCGAGGAAGCGGCGTGCCGCGTCGTCGGCGGCGAGGGTTTCGGCGGGGGTGCAGCGCGAGGAGGCCGCGCGCAGGGTGCGGTCGGGCGCGAAGAACAGCGAGCAGCCGGTCTCGAAGGAGACTTCGAGGTCGCCGCCCTGTTGCAGCATGACGTCCGGCTCCTCGTCTCCGTATTGCCCCACGCGGCCCGGGGACTGCGGTTGCAGGGGCTCCGCGCGCAGTGGCGCGTAGGGTTCGACATAGCGGCGTTCGATCCAGCCGCTGACGGCGACGCCACCAAGCGGCGAGACCTGGCACCAGTCGCGCCCGCCGTGCCGGCTGCAGCCGTGGTTGCGCAGCGGGCGGCCTACGGGGAAACCGCCGAGGACGCGGTCGCGCGGGGATGGGCCGGCGCGGTAGCCGGCAAAGCCGCCGACGGCGAGGCCGGTGACCACCCACCGGCTCTCCTGCTCGACCGACCGCGGCGGGTGTGTCGTACTGACCGATATCCGGCGTCCGGGGCCGGAGTCGTAGCGCAGGAAGCGCGCGACGACCCAGCCCTCGCCACTGGGGGTTTCGACGCGGCACCAGCGGCGGCCGTTCTCCGTGCGGCAGCCGAGGTTGCGCACGTCGGCCCCGCGTTCCAGCTCTCCGGTGACGGTTGCCTCGCTCTCGGGCGCGGCGTGCAGGGTCAGGATACTGCCCTCGGGCACGTCGACCTCGACATCTTCCTCGGTCTCGCCGGTCAATAGGGGAGCGTCGGGGTCCACCCCCGTCATCACCGCGCCGTCCTCTTCCAGCGCGGGCTCGGACTCTTGCATCGGGGCCTCGTCGTCCTGCGCGGCCAGCGGCCCGCCCCATGCGCACAGCCCCGCCAGCAGAAGGGCGGCGAGCGCGCCGCGTCCTGCGAAGACCCCTGTTCTTTCAGACATCCTGCCCGTCTCTTCCTGTTACCGTCCCGGCGGACCGTTCCGGCGCAGTATAGAGGCTCCTTCGGCGAAAGACAGGCCTCAGCCGCGCTGACCTTCGCGCGGCGTGATCCGTTTCGCCGGTGAGATCAGCGACTTGCGACGCATCAGGTAGAGGGCGTAGAGCCCATTGGGCAGCACCAGCAGAACGGGCCAGATCGCGGTGGAGAGCGGCATGGTGCCGGACTGGCCCCCTGTCGGCGAGGCCTGCAGCAGCATGAAGGCCGAGAAGTCCCAGAGCGCATGCAGCAGGATCGAGGGCCAGAGCGAGCCGGAGCGCAGGCGGATGGCCATGAAGAGCAGCCCGTTCAGGAAGGCCGCCACCACTTGAACGCCGGTCAGAACGATGCTGGCGCCAAGCAGCAGGTTGAGGACATGCACCGCGGCAAAGAGCGCAGTCACCGCGAGGACCGCGGGCCAGAGCGGCAGCGCGCGGCGCAGGCCGGAGAAGAGGATGCCCCGGAACATCAGTTCCTCGGAGAAGGCGATGAGAAGGCTGTTGATCATCACCATGATCAGCACCGAGACCGGGGGCAGGCCCAGCGAGACCGCGAGCCCGAGCATCGCGACGACGTAGAGCAAAGGGAGCCACAGCATCGGCAGGTGCGCCCAGCGCATGGGTTGCTCTACCCCGACGTCGTCCCAATCCTTGTAGAGGACGAGGACCATGAGGAAGGCCGAGATGACGGCGAAGGACCAGCCGATCTGTTCGGTGACGAGCCCCGGGCCCATCGCGCCTGCGCGGACGAGGAAGACCTGAAAGCCTACGGTCATGATGCACCAGGCCAGCAGCGTGGCCAGGGCGGAGGTTGGTCGGTTCTGCGTACCTTCGGGCAACGTGCCTACTCCTCGAGGCCACCTCGCTAAGGGTCTTCCGCGCCGGCAGTTCCTCCTGCAGGTCGCCGATAGTGCGGACGGCATCGACCGGGTTCACTGTCGCAGACATATGCCAGCCGGGTCTTTCGGCAAGCGGGCTACCTCTGCTTCTGGCGAGCCTCCGAAGATGACGCAGGGTAAATCTAGCACAGATTCCCTGCGAAAAAAGTTAACCCACCGTTAACCCATCACGAAAGCGGCAAGATCGACACTGATTGGGGCGAGGGAAAGCCCTCAGAGGAACAGGATGTCGCCCGGTTCCAGCGCCGTGGGCTGCACGCCGAGCAGGCGAATCTCGTCGCCAGCGCCAAGGGTGACGAGGGTGTCGCCGCCGCTGACCGACAGGTGAACATCGGTGCGGGCGCGGTCCTGGATCTCCAGGCGGTCCTCGCCCGGGGTGAAATCGTGCACCACGTCCACGACGTGCCCCGGGGCGAAGACGAAGGTGTCGCGGCCCGCGCCG
>ENA-OWNT01003953-OWNT01003953.1-seawater-metagenome-genome-assembly--contig:-NODE-3953-length-13455-cov-5.696517_pt1 | contig 13455 bp, 14 predicted proteins | sample MGYA00238136_ERZ651165 | MGnify/ENA primary metagenome ERZ651165 (study PRJEB26861, sample SAMN08777766) | seawater metagenome | isolation source: coastal seawater | place: USA: Florida | collected...
GGCATCTATTTCTGCGGATACGCGAGGGTCGTAATGCTTAAGCCAGGTTTTTTCCACCAAAACCTCCTCTACTTTATTCTTATACTATTTTATAAGCGCATGGGGAGCTGCACTCATATAACTGGTCTGATAACTTGCGAATAGTATAGGATGTGTAAAAAAAAATAAACGGCACAATTTACAATTGCTCAACAAAATGACGAATTAATACCCCTACATCGTCAGTATTTTCCATGTGAATATGGTGACCGCCTACTAATTGTTCGTATTGCGCATTTAAAAACCACCCCTTGCGATTGGGGAAAACAGTCTCAAGGTTTTTAAAACTGTTAGATGCACCAATAAAAAGAATTGGGCATACAATAGCACGCATTAGCGATTCTGCCTGCTTTTCTGTGAGTCTTAGTGTAGATTTTGTACGAAGCTTCGGGTCGCTCGACCAGAAGCAATGTCCCCCTGCATCTTGGGTCAAATTTCTCGATAAAATAGAACGCGCGTGTTCGGCAGGAATATCTGATACCTTGCACCTGGCTTTAACTGCGTCGTCTAAATCAACGATTCGCAGTTTATTTCGCGACTTCGCGTGACGACTCATTATTGCGTCACGCATTTGTGCTGCGGTTGTTTCTTCAGTTTCGGTAAGCGGCCCACAAGCATCAATACTTATTACAGCAGTGACTTTTTCCGGAAAAAGTGCGGCGAAAAGGCTCGCTAATATTCCGCCGAGAGAGTGTCCTAATAAAATGACTTCTTCCCACTCTTGAGATTCTATTAGCGCAAAAAGGTCTTGCAGGTAATCAGCTTGATTGTAATGTGCGTCTAGTGCACGGTGACCAGAACGACCATGACCAGCTAGGTCTAGCGCAATAAAGCGGTGAGTTTGTAGGTAGGGTGCTAACAGCCGTAAGCTCTCTGCGTTATCCAAGTAGCCGTGTAAACCAAGTACGACTTTGCCGGCACCTTGATTATCTAACGCAGCTAAATGTAATGCCCCAATGTTAAATTCTGTTTCAATCATCTTTCATCCTTTGCGGCAATAAATCGCCGCGCGCTTTCCATGACCGTCCTAAAAATAAAAAAAGGCGGCAATATTATGCCGCCTCCATGATAAGTTTTTTACTTCGCTTTATCCTGCCTTGCGGGCTGTATCGTTGCCTTTGTCTTGCTTCGTGTAGACTTAGATTTAGAAGGAAGCGTGGCCTTGCTCGGCGCATTTTCGTAACGAATTACGCGCGTTCGATTAAAATGCGGATACATCCAAGGGCCATTGAAGCGATAAAAAGGTGAATACCAACCTGTGTGGTAATTGAAGAAGTAAGTATTTACATCATAAACCTCTTGCTTCCTCCACATGTGGTAGTCATCGGCAATGATCGTCGGATAAATGTAGGGCTGCTCACCCACCATGCCCGCAGTTGGAGCGGTAACTGTACCTAGAAACGTTGCCGCACGCCCTTCTTCAAAAACAATTGGGTCGACGAAGCCATCAATTTGTACTTTGAATCGACCCGACGTCTCTCCATTTGTTGAAGGCTTGCCATAATGATTTAGCGGAAAATGAGCGAGTTCAATGAACGTTTTGTTGGGCTTATTTTCAACACCAACAATCATTCCTCCCCATCTGGCCTTTTGGCCTTGCGCGTTCGCCCCCGACGTGACCGCTTTCGAATAGCTAACTAGCTGCGTTCCTTCAGGCACTTCTATGCTATCTGGGACTATTGTGCAGCCCGCAAATAAAAAGACTGTAAGTAAAACTAAATACCGAGACATCGACGAGCTCCTATAAATCCTAGAAAATGCTGCGTTTGAATAAAAGTCAGTCTACAAGCACTGGGTTGTTTAAAAAATACAGTGAAATTTCGATTACAACCCGCCTCTACTTTCATGTATCTCTTTATGAGAAAAAGAAAAACCGAATACCAACAACCAAACATTAGCATTTATACGAATGGACAACCACTGCCGTTCAAACACTATGTCGCTTAAATGAGATAGATCATCCCAACCAACAATTTGTAGAGTATATACGGTAGGCTTTTGTTCAAAATACACAGCGGGTTTTAACAATTTGTTAAATTTATCTACGGTGTGAATTATGGTGCTTGGAATTGAACTACGCGTAGATGTCCACGCCGAACATAGATTGAATAGACTCGCGTTGCTGCTGCTTTTCAAAGCTTGTGTATGACGCTATGGCATTTTGAGAATACGTGTTGCCATCTTCACGAATAAATTGTTGGTACGCTTTGGCGTTATCCGTTCCCTGTTCGTCGGGCGCAACAACAATCGCCCTAGCAGACGATTCGCTTTGCCCTTTACTTTGCTGTTCAGGGTCTTTGTTAATTTTAGCGACACGGCCTTGCGAAGGTTCGGAAGACGGTACGGCGAAATTATTATTGATAATCATACAGAGTTAACTGAGGCAAGAATCATACCATTGGGAAGCGAGCTTTAACCTTAAGACTCGCTCCTCTTTTCCCGTTGCTCGATTTATTTATTGTTAGTAATGGGCGCCCAATATTTGGCGGCGTGTCGTTACTCTCTGCCTGGTAATTTTTTCCACGTAACTTTATCGCGCAGATATACAGGTTCTACATTCACAGCGTCAGATACTTCGCCTTTACTATGTGCATCTATTGCAAGTTTAAGCATGTATTGCGCGTTTGGAAGCGTGATGTCAGACGCTACCTCACCACATACTTCAGACTTCCAGTTATCAAGCTCCTCGTAGGCAGACCAGCCGGTGCCAGCTGCAATTACAGCCGCGCTGTTTTCTTCTCTAAGTACTATTAGCTGTTCAATAGCCAATTCGGGCGGACAAACTTGCTCTTCAACGCAAAGTACAAGCCCATTTTGCGACTGAGAGTAAACCGCGAAGTACACTTCACCCATACGCGCATCAGACGCGACGGCAATCAATGCATCTTCATGCTGAGTTTTAGACGCTACTTCAAACGCCATAGCTTCAAGCGTACTCACGCCCGCTACTTTTAACCCTGTCCCTAACGCTAAACCTTGAATCATTCCCGTCGCTATGCGAACACCGGTAAAGCTGCCTGGGCCTCGACCAAAAGCCAGTAAATCTAGGTCGCCCAGCGAAACCTTTGCTTCTTTTAACACCTCATCGACCATGGGAAGAAGTCGCTGACTATGCTGCTGAGGGCATATCTCGAAACGCGTTATGACGGTGTCTTTGAATTGAAGCGCAACCGAACAAGCTTCGGTTGCGGTATCTATAGCTAAAATGTTCATGTTTATCTCTTATTTCATATAAGCTGAAAACGGGGCTAATGGCGTAATACACGCTTACCGCTTTTTCAGTGCTTTAACTTAGGCTTCATCAATGCCGGCTAAAAATTTTTCCACTTCGTCCAAGCTTCTTGTTCTTTTCATATCTGGCAAGCTTCCGACGAAGGTTTTGGCGTAAGGCTTCGTCACTAATCGATTGTCACATATAACCAGCACGCCTTTATCTGAAGGATCTCGGATGAGTCTTCCCGCGCCCTGCTTTAACGTAATAACAGCTTGGGGAATTTGAATAACACCAAACGGGTTTGCTCCACGTTTTTTTACATCTTCCATACGGGCTTGAAGCAGCGGGTCATCAGGTGACGCAAAGGGCAGCTTATCAATCATCACGCAAACCAAGTCGTTGCCGCGCACGTCTACTCCTTCCCAAAACGCGCCTGTGCCCATTAATACCGCTTTTTCATCTGCAAGGTACGCATCCAGCAATGCTTGCTTGGTGGTAGTCCCTTGCACCAGTAGCGGATTATCTATCTCATCTTCTAGCTTCTGCGCAATTTCTCGAAGCATAGCGTGACTAGTAAACAACAAGAAACATCTCCCGCGACTTGCTTTGATTAGCCGTTTGGCTGTTTCTAGCAAAGTTTCGCGCATAGCGTAGCTGTTTGGTTCTGGTAAATAGCGGGGCACGCACAGCATGGCCTGTTCGGGGTAATTAAACGGGCTATCTAATCCTAACGTTTCTGCGTCTTCTAAGCCCATGCGGCGCTGAAAGTGATCAAAACCGCCGTTTACCATTAAGGTTGCCGAGGTAAAAATCCACCCGCGCGGCGGCGATGATACGAAACGTCTGAATTTAGCGGCAATTGATAAAGGCGTTAAATGCATGATGAGGTGGCGCTGAGTAGTTTCATACCACAAACTTACATTTTCTTGCTTGTTGTCGCTTAACGCATCTAACTGCTCTCTTGCAGCCACAACACGTTCGTACATGTTGTCTAAATCTTTATCGCGGCCAATATGGAGTTTACACACTTCATGCAGTACACCTAGCGCTTCGGCCAGCTTGCCCACCTGCATGCGCACGTCGTCACGGTCTAACGCCTCAGCCCAGTTGCCGCGTTCAGCCGTATCCGGGAACAATAACCGTAAGTCAGAGGCAATCATCCTGCATTTGTCAGCCGCTTTATCTAGCTGCCCAGCATCTTTTAGCACTGTTCTGAACAACAGCGTGATATCTTTCGCAATATCGTGAATTTGTCTTGTCGAAAGTGACTCGCCAAAGTAATCGCTGGCAATATCGGGAATTTGATGAGCCTCATCAAAAATAATCGCATCAGCTTCTGGGATAAGTTCGCCAAACCCTGTGTCTTTCAGTGCCATATCAGCAAAGAAAAGGTGGTGGTTTACCACAATAATATCAGCATCCAGCGCCTTTCTGCGCGCTTTTACCAAGTAGCAATCTTCATAATCTGGGCAATCGCGGCCCAAGCAGTTATCCACTGTAGAGGTAACCAGCGGTAAAACACGGGCATCTTCGGGAAGGGTTTTAAGCTCCCCCATATCACCTGTTTTCGTAGTACTAGACCAACGTTTCACTTCTGAAAGCTGACCCAATACCTCTTTTTCAACCAGCGTAGAGTTGCCGCTGTGCTGCGCTACACGGTGTAGACAAAGATAGTTTGAACGGCCTTTTAACAGTGCAGTTTTTCGCTTGCTGCCTAAGGCCTTTTTTACCAGCGGTAAGTCGCGGTGAAATAGCTGCTCTTGTAAGTTTTTAGTCCCTGTAGAAACAATGGCTTTTCCGTCGCTCAACAATGCCGGAGCGAGATAAGCGAAAGTCTTTCCCGTTCCCGTACCTGCCTCTACTATTAAACTACCTGTGGTATCAATAGCGCGCTTAACCGCCTTTGCCATTTCAGTTTGAGCTTCGCGAGGTACAAACCCCTTGATAGCACCTGCAAGGAGGCCATCTGAAGAGAATACGTTATTTATTGTGGGCATGGTTTAAGCGCTGTCATTACTTTTCTACTTTAGGCCGCGCATTATGCCAAAAAGCCTATGGAATGCCCATTAAAGGTTTGCATTTTAGCGTCAGCATTTGCTACCTGACGCCTTTTAGAGTCAAAACAATTGTTAAATTTTTGATGAAAAGAATTTGTCTTCTAGAACAAAAAAATTAGCTTTTTAATCTTAACACTTAGGCGCAATATCCAGCTCGTAAATGTTTATACTCAACTATTAAACGAGGTAATTATGAAAGGTTTACGCTTTATAGGTTTAGGCTTAGTAGGTTTAAGCGCAATGGCGTTCTCTGTAATTGCAGCTGCATCAGACGAAGCACCTGCAGAGCTGGTAGCGGAATTAACTCAGTTCTGCAAAGAAATCGCTGAAGAAGAAGGCACAAAAGGCAAGTCGGAAGACGTATTTGTATTAGAGTGCGTAAATGATGAGCTAGAAGCTGAAGGTTACCAGAAACTGAAATCTTTAAACTGATCTATTAAGGTGAGTTACTGATTCACTTTAACTGAATGAATGATAAAGCCTCGCCAGAAATGGCGGGGCTTTTTTGTGCTCTGCTTTTGAAGTGCCTTTTCGAGTTCCCTAGCATTGTATATAGCAATGCATGCAAAGGTGGCTTTAGTTGAACGCATCAGCGTTCGAAAAATGCATCAACCAAATCGGCGAGCGACTCCTCTAGCTCTTCTTCGAAAGCATCGATATCAATACCAAAGCTATCCATATATTTAGCCGCATTGTCACGGGAAAGTACGGCATTTTTTATCTGGAATTCAAGCTCGGGCAGTGTCTTGTCGTAGCGGGGCTTAATGGTCCATCGCAAACAATGACCATGGTTGTCTTTTAGCTTTTTTTTGGCAAATACACAAAACTCCTCGACGTAGTCAGCACCTTGCGGCCCAAGACATCCCGGTTCTATGCGGTACATTACCAACAGCTTTTTATATAGCGGAAGTCGCGTTTCCATCACATCTTCAATTAGCTTAAAGAGTTGATTATCGGAAAGTTTGGAGGATTTTGCCAGCCAAGTAAGGGGAGAATGCGAGAAATTTCACACTCCCCCGTATCATTACTCTGCAAGTTCAGGATCTTTTATGAACAAGATGTCCATGATGATTGCAGGATCCCACTCGCGCATTTCTGCTTCGCATTTCAGTCGAATTTCGTCTAACTCACTGATCGTTGCAATCGAGAATGCGTCATCCACGATAATGTGGACTAACAGATAGACATCCCTACCCCGCTTACTAATTCGCACTTCCACATGTTCGTATGGGACGTCAGCCAACGTTTTTTTGAATTTTTTCTCGATTACCGCCGAGATAGCTTCAGGCGGCGCTTTGTTAATTACTTCATTAAGGCTTTCACGCAAAATCTTAAAAGGCACCGGCAACATTGCCGAGCCAAGAATAATCAATAAAACAGGATCAACGTACGGCGACAGCGTTCTATATTCCGTCAACTCTAACGCGTAGGCCAAAATAAAAGCGAACAAGATGGATGCACTTAGCACGCCGTCTATCATCCAAGTGTGAGAATCCACTTTTACTAAGTCGGACAGTAAATGCTTACCTTTTACTCGCATGTACAGAGAGATACTAAAACAGCCAACCGTTGCCACAACACCGTAGACCATACCAATACCATACTCAGCTGCGTGCCCACCTGCTAATAAACTCTGAACAGAGCTCGCGACGGCATACACACACGTGGCAATGATAATAAGCGACTTAAACATGTTTAGCGTAGGTTCAATTGCCGTGTAACCAAAGTGAAACCGGTCATCGTCAGGACGTTGAACCAAATTGGCCACTTTAAGCGTTAGCATTGACATAACAAAAGCGATTAACGAGTACGCGGCATCAAATAAAATAGCGCCTGAGCTCGTTAAAATGGCAAAACCAAACGCAATAATGACAAATGCGCCGGCAATATAAAAAGAAAGCGTTAATAGACGCTTTTCTTCAAGGTGATGGAAGCCAATGTCCATGAAAATCACTTCGAAATTAAGGTGCGCGGATTCTACTCCGATATTTTAAAAAAAATAGTGCTTTAAATAAAATATTGCTATTTTTTTAAGCAATTCAGTGATACATAGCGCCTATATTATTTCGACTCAACGCACTGCGTTTTTAGCACCCGTTTTAAACTATGAAAATCGTTACCCATCCTTCTATAAAAAGTTACTTTGATGCTGATGAAAGCCGGCAGGAAGTCGAGCAGGCATTCTCTCGAGGGCGTGCTTATGCGGGCCATTCCCTAATGGTGCCAGAGAAGTTTAGCTATCAAGTACTGCCTCACTTTAACGACCGTTATGCGTTGTTTAATCAAGGTGAGAATTATGAACTTATATCCAATGTTTGCTTACATCGACAAGCTCAACTTCTTGAAGGGCAAGGCCGGGCACGCAGCATAGTTTGTAAACTCCACTGCTGGGGCTATGACAATACAGGCCAGCTTAAAGGTGCGCCCCACTTTAAGGATGCCCCTAGCGGTCAGTTGAAAAAGGAATCACTGTCAGTGTGGAACGGTCTTCTATTTCGAGGGCGATCTCCTAATATGGACTTATCTGCCCTTGGGCTTGAGGACTATCTCGACTTTACCGATTACTTTTACGCCGGTTCTGAAACGTCGGAATATCAATTTAACTGGAAGACATTTATCGAAATCTATCTAGAGAACTATCACGTGTACTCCATGCACCCTGGGCTTCGCCAGTTTGTTAAACCCGATGATTTAGAATGGTCGTTTGGCGATGATTTTTCAGTTCAAAAAGTTGGGCTAGGCGACCAGCTTACCAAGCGCACAACACCGCGTTACAGAGAGTTCCAAGACGCATTATTGGCACGATTTGGGCAAACACTTCCTCGCTTTGGCGCAATATGGTGCTTTTTGTACCCTAATATTATGATTGAGTGGTACCCAGATATTATTGTCGTCAGCACGATTTATCCCAAGGGTGCGAGCGCGTGTATAAACCATGTAGAATTTTATTATCCAAAAGCGCTTTATAAGGATATGCCAGACTACTTTGCAGCGGAAAAAGCGGCCTATATGGAAACAGCGGTAGAAGATGAAGAAGCCTGCCTATTGCTAGAAAAAGGTCGACGTGCACTTTATTTATCAGGCGAAGAAGAACACGGTCCCATAGAACCGTTTTTAGAAGCGGGCGTGGCGCATTTTTACGATTGGCTTGCTAAACAGTAGCAGTCTTAGTGCTTTAAATAGTGGTATTTCACAAAAAAGGAGTTTTGATGAACAATTACAAAGGGTCTTGTTTGTGCGGTTCGGTAACTTTTAAAATTGAGGGTGATTTTGACAGTTTTTATCTGTGCCACTGCAAACATTGTCAAAAGGATACAGGTTCGGCCTTCGCAGCCAACCTGTTTTCAAGTTCGGCTATATTAACTTGGGCATCGGGTGTTGACGCTGTAGTCAACTTCACGCTCGAGAACACGCGTCATAGCAAAAGTTTCTGTAAAATCTGTGGTTCAGCCCTTCCGTGTACTCAACTCGGTGACATTCTAGCCGTACCCGCTGGGTGTCTGGATACGAAACTACTGATTAAACCTACTGCACATATCTTCGGCGTAAGCAAAGCTGCGTGGGAAGTAAGCTTAGAAACCATCACAAAATTCGAACGTTTACCGTAACAAACATTGAGTACTCATTCGAAACCTAATGGCTTTATACTAAACAAAATTCGCTGCTTGAATAACGGCAGCTCGATTGTTGCTCGCATTCACAACATTCTCCGCTTAACGTGTTCCATTTTTGTCAAAAATAGCGAGTAACTTTTTCAGAAAATTCTATAGATCTCACAATTCCGCCTGTCGTCACCCAACCTTTCAAAAAACATAAACCAATGATCTAAAAACATTTTATTGAAATGGCATATGCTGTGAATAACTCCATGTGAATACTCTCCTCCGTTTTTAAGCAGTATGGAGGCCGAAAAACCAAGGAGTTAGATATGAAAAAATTAACAATTGCTACACTAATCAGCGCCGCACTTTCTACTGCCGCGTTTGCCGGCAATGGTATCGAAAAAATAGACACCACATTTGCCGATTTGGATAACGATGACAACGGCTATATTTCACGAGAAGAAGCTGACGACGATGAGATTTATGCGCACTTTTCCAAAATTGATACCAATTCAGACATGCAGCTTTCAATTAAAGAGTTCAATGCTCATGTAACGAAGCACCCTCAACATTTCGATGACGACGTGCTTGCAACGGTAAAATCGATGAAAGAGAGTATGGGTACAGAAGGTACAATGGAAACGGAAGTTAAAGTTGATACTGATGTCGATGAAGTGGTTGCCGCGACGAAAGACAAAAGGCTGACTCACGAACTACGAGCTAAGACTGAGTTGAAGGCTAACGGAAACTTAGAAAAGACAAACGTTGACAAAGTCGCTGAAGATACTGTTGTTCACGATAATACGGTTATCGCAGATGAAGCGGTCATTGCGCGCAGTAAATTTGAGATGATGGACGCTAACAGCGACGGTAAGCTTACTAAAGCTGAAGCCTCGCGAAGTGGTGTAACACGTGATTTTGATAATATTGACGCAAATGACGATGAATTAATTACGCGTACGGAATTTAAGCGTTATCAGAGTAAGTTTGAAAGTAACTCAAGTGATAGTTCTGAAGAGTAATGACTAAGTGATGTTAGGGCCGCACGTGCGGCTCTTTTTCTACGTTTACAGCATGTTTTGGCCACGTGGCTTCAATGTTGTACACGGCAAGAACTTTCCTCAATAGTCCATCACTTTATCTAAGAGGGATTTTTATGTTAGCTTCCACAGGAATTAAAGGCCTACTTGCGTATCGAGCACTGCGAAAAATGAACAAGCCCAGCGCTAATACAACGCAAAATAAAGAGAACTTTATAACATCAAGCACTTTGAGCAAGGCGACAACACCTCCATCTGTCGTCGCCATTACGGGTTCTGCTTACGCGCTATCTAAGATGACGCATGCACCAAAGGTGCAGCGCTTTCTTTTAAAGTCGACGTTATCAGCTTCAGTGGCGGGATTATTTAACGCAGGGCTTAAACGTTTGATTGGACGAAAGCGCCCAAGAGCAGAGAGCAGCCCTGAGATAAAAGGCCCCGCATTGAAAGACAAATTTAACTCTATGCCATCAGGACATGCATCAGCAGTAGCCGCAGTGGCTGGTTCAATACCTCGTAGTTCTGGACCTTTATTGTTAGCGTCGGCGGCAGGCCTAGCTGCTACAGCAGTCATAGGAAAGTCGAGGACTAAGCGCGACGCGCATCACTTATCAGATGTTTTGGTGGGAAGTTGTTTGGGCTTTGGCGTGGCCTACGCGGTGTCAAAGCTCGAAAAGCCTGTTGAAGATGAAGTTGAAGGTCTTAAGCAAAGCTCTCATCTGCCGAATCGATTTAAATAACGCTAATCACGGAAATACGAGCTACGGTGTGCCTCCTTTCTTTATAGGAAGTGACACACCTATATTAGATGTAGTGCTCATATCTGATCTCACAGTTTCGATGGATAGGTTTAGACTCAATCTAACAGGCAGCTATGAGCGTAAAGCGGACTTTGACCACAACCAATGCGCTGGTCAGCTTTAGACAATTTGCAGATGTTCAAACGTTGCTATACTGTGCACTTATTAAGTGCGTGAATATTTGGCGTAAAGTGCCGAAGCCATGACGAAATGAAGAGTAGTAAGTGTATACCTATTATTGGCTGCAAGACTTTAAATAAGTTCCATTTTGGTTGTTATTGTGCCTTCGCCTATGAAGTGACCATTTTCATCGAGTAGCTTTCCGTTTCTTGCCCATGATTTAACACCGTTTTCATTCCATTCGTATTCGAGAAATGGAAACTCTACGGCTTGCTTCAGCTCAATCTCGTTTGAGCCAAGGTAAGTGCCACGCATAAGAACTTTGGTGTTTTGAGCGTTTCGAATCTCAAACATCTTAGAATTACAAAGGCCTTTAAACAGATTACTAAAAAAACCTGGGGAAGCCATTTCGACACCAGCGATTACTTTGGCTTGCTCGGCTCCGATTCTAATCTGATACAAACACAATAAGTATTTTTGATCTGTGTAAATCCGCATTTTCTTTTCACGGAAATCTACTATTACCCAACCTACAATTTCTTGTGTATAAACGTTACCCTCGAATTCGAGTTTAATCTCTAGGTTTGCCTTTATATTTTGGGCGTGTATTAATTTATGGCAATTACTGCAAAGAAGAATACATTTATCTAACTCATCTAGCTGTTCGGTACATAGCTTGCGACGAATTAAGGCATTATAGTTATCTGCTTTTTTACTTTCTTCGACATGATGAAACTCGGTCATCCGTTTGAAAGTTCCCCAGCGATCAAGCATTTCTTTAACACTCAAGCCACAGGCAGAACACTTATTTCCCTTGTATTTGAGTTGAATCTCTTTCGACATTTTCAAATCCGTGCCTTACAGCTTTTTACTGAGATTTCATACTAACATCCGTTACTGCTGAAACCTATATCCTGTGCCCTCGTAGGAAGAGGTCATCGACCGCTTAACGTACAGTGCTGCTCCAATATCTCATGTGACAGTCATAGACAGCAATCGCTAGGAATTGAGAACAGATATATGATAGCCTGAACGCTCGTAGAGCGTGATGCAGTATATGCGAGATATGCGAGTTCCTTTTGAAATTTATAAAAGACATATTATTCGATTTAACAATCAGCAAATCATGAAATGTTGGTAAAGGCTTGAACCACTGATAATTCACATAATAGTTTTATATTTTACTAAAGTTTAGGACATAAAATGAAGGTACATTTTCTAATTTTTATTTTATCAATTATTGGTTTTTTCTCTAATGACGCTGTTTCCTCGACAATTGAAAAAACATTCGATTGTAAATTATTAACGGCCCAAGGTGAATTACATCGTGACATAAAAGGTTTAGTAGAAGCAGGAGGCGAATTTGAGCTGGTATTTGAATTTTATAAAGGGAAAGAAATATATATGTTTACCCGACCTAGAGACAAGACACGTGCTATAACCAAATGGGTATTGGTAAAGAACGTGAAAAGCTCACAAAACATGGAAATATCGAATCGGGTTTATCTGGATAACAATGATATTACAATAAATAGTCTAGACCTCCGAGGTGGGGGGTACATTGATCAGTTCAACGCGGCTAATTTTAAATCGAGTTACCTATCTGTATCGTCCATAGTTAATAACTATGGTGCTATTACGAATAGCATACACTTAGCCCCAAAAGGTGATCGTTACTCGGGTCACTACGTTATGAACCTCGGTGCAACTGAAAAATCGTTTCTCGGTGAAATAGAATGCAATATAGACACTACGTCTCTCTCGCAAATTTATGACTCTATTAGATCAGAAGTCTCTAGGTAAATTTGTCTAGACCAGCGCAAGGTTGTTTTTTGTAAAGTAGATATCTTCATAGTTGCAAAAGCATAATAAGTTTAGCAATCAAAGCTGTTTTGATATTTTACGACATAGAATGGGGATTTCAGACAAAAATAATAGGTATGAGAATGAAACTGGTCATCTTCGTGAAACCCTTCCAGGTCGTCGGGTGTTTTCACAACCTGACTGTCCGCAATACGTACATTAGCGAAGTTCGGCTTGAGACAAGGAGCGGACGCAACAGATTATTGAACAGCTACTTCTGCTTTGCGCCAATCGCTGGCAATCCCTGCATAACACCATTTACCTGGTTGTTTTACTGGCCCTGTTACACTTTAGCTGGTCTCGCAAAACCGGCCTGCAGGAACCGTTAATTTACTGGGCAATAGCCTTGCTGATTTTGCTTCCCAGACTGCAATACCTCAAACAGCGTCTGCAACGGGCACGCTTATCCCGCAATAGCATGTAAATTTTACATAGGATTAAGTGAATATTTCTTCATTTACTGGGAAGCCTTTTGGGTAGAAAATGTAATTACTTGTTTTATATACACTTTTTATTCGGCGTGACATTTGAAAGCTTAGGGTGAAGTGAATACATTCACGTTGTGCGCGGCACAACCCCAAAGTGGAGCTAACCTATGTTTGTAGAATCTGTTAAAACACCGGGCATTGCGCACCTTTCCTACTGTTAATTGGCACCGCTATGGATCCATTCCATTGGCGGCGTAATGGACCCACCCCATTTGTGCCGTAATCGATCCAC
>ENA-OWNT01003954-OWNT01003954.1-seawater-metagenome-genome-assembly--contig:-NODE-3954-length-13453-cov-3.582984_pt1 | contig 13453 bp, 9 predicted proteins | sample MGYA00238136_ERZ651165 | MGnify/ENA primary metagenome ERZ651165 (study PRJEB26861, sample SAMN08777766) | seawater metagenome | isolation source: coastal seawater | place: USA: Florida | collected...
TCGTCGTTCGTCGTTCGTCGTTCGTCGTTCGTCGTTCGTCGTTCGTCGTTCGTCGTTCGTTTGGCAACGACTCTTCGGCACGTCGGAGACGTTGCGGCGACTGACGAGGCTGTTCGTTGCATGCTTGGCAGTTCAGTTCGCGACGTGAGTAGCTGTAGAAACTAGAACCGGTAGTTGGGGCGGGTCACTTGGCCGATCGCTGGATGACGGTAGCGTTTTACTCTCTTGTGAGTCGATGGATACTTTCCGAGCTTGCGCAGTCCGTCGCGGACGAGACTAATTTGTCAAGGGTCCGGGTGCGCCCGTGGCCTTGTCGCTGCGCTGGTTAATTGTTCCCTTGAAAGACGGATGGGTGATGTCGAATGTGAGCTCAACAGTGGCGCTGCATTTTTCCTGCGACTGTATGTGAACTTCTTTTCAATCAGAGCATATATTCACAGCAAAATGCGTTTTCTTGCGAGCTGCGCCGTTGTCGTTGCCGCGGCTGTTCCGCTGCTCGCGGGCTGTGACGCTGAGGCTGCGGTACCCAATGCCGACTCGCAGTGCGGCGAGACCAATGGCCCCTCTGAGGAGCCCACCGATCGGGAAAGGTACCTCATGCGTAAGTTGGAGGCTGCCACGGAAGAGGTCCGCCGGCAGGTGAAAATTCGTGCCAGACAGGTCAGTGGAAGCTGCTCCGATCGGGCGGGTGTCCAACATTTGGCCGGCGAGCAAGCTCAGCTGCGCGTCGGATCATACAATCTGTGGAACTTGAACCAGAATTGGCCGCTTCGTCAGCGCGGGATGCAGTCAATGCTCAGCTATCTGAAGCCAGACGTGATTGCCGTGCAGGAAATCCGATGGTTGCCAGGCCAAGAGTGGCCAGCAGGACACGAAGATGAACCTGCGGAATCTGATGAAGAGAACAGCGAGGAGGACGACTCTGAAGGTGAGAATCTGCCAGAGACCCAGTCTGTGGCATGCGAAGAAGACTTCCACGTCCATGATCACAAGTGCGTGCGGTGCCCGGACTTCGAGTTCAACACAGCCGGAGATGAGCCCTCGGGAGACGACACAGAATGTGTCGTACGATACAACAGCGATGGCAGCGACCCACGCCTCGACGCACGTGAAGCGCAGCTCGTCAGTCTTGCAGCAAGCTCAGGCTACGAGCACTACACAATACGTTCAGCTGCCGCCGCTGCGCGTGCCATTGGCGCTAACTGGTCCGCGCCCGGTGGATTTGATGAAGAAGCTGTTGGACTTCTCAGTCGTCATCCAATCGTTGACACACAAGAACTCCCACTTCCTCCGCCGTGGGACGCACCAGACCGGAATCCGAGAGTGATTCTTGCCCCCTTGATAAATGTCACCGGCGTCGGACTCGTCCGTGTGTTTTCGTCGCACCTCAGTTACGAAAAGATGGAACAGTGTCGAACTGTGCCGCTTCTTCGAAAATTCGCTGACTCTTTGTGGGTCAGCGACCGTGCCAACTTTGGTGAAGGTCGTGATGACTTTGTCGTGCCACAGCTGATTGTTGGTGATTTGAACACTTACTTTGATTTCGAGTGGCCTTTTGACATTCTGACGGAGCCAGCTGGCCACCTCATGCGGTCTCCTCTTCACCCATGCGCGGCCCAATTTCATGATAGCGGCGTTCAACTGGATGGCAGCACTCCCGCATTTGGTGACGCGTGGGAGAGCGTCAAACCTTCATCGGATCCCGGATACACTTTCCCGAATCCAGAGACGTCGAATTCACTACCTCCAGCGCGGTGCGACAGAATATTGTTCAGAGGCTTTGATGCTTTGCTCGATGACGCCCTCGTTCCGAACAGGGCGGCAGTCGTGGGCTGTGAACCTCTTGGAATGTCTGGGATCCACATGAGCGACCATAGGTTCGTGGTGGCGGACTTTCTGTCAGCTAGGTAGCTTCAAGCGAACAATCGCCCGTTGAATGCCACATACAGCTAATTTCGCAATACATGAATCATACGAGCATTGGGTATCTTTTTGTAAAATTATGGTTGTACCCGGTTATGTTTCGCATTTCCATTCAAAAGAACTCATCCTCCTCGTCGTCATCAAGAGACTGGGACATCGAATCGAAGCGGTCATAGCTTTCTTCTTCAACCGACGATTCTTGTTTCGGAGCCGCAGCTTGCTGAGAAGAGCGGCGTTCTTCCTCTTCTTCTAACTTCTCTGCCAGCTTCTTCATTTCTTTCGCGACAACGTGAGTTTTTCCGATGGGTCCAAAGTGACAACAGTTACTGTACGCTTTCCTCACCACCGCTGCATCGCGGGAAGACTTCGCTTTCTTCACTGTTTCGAAAGCGTCAATTAACTTGGTCAGGAAAGAGCTTGCCTTCTCAATGGTGTCGTGCAGTTGCGCGGATGTTGCATGCACTTTCGCTTGGCTTCGAGCCGATTCTATTGCACTATTCAATTCTTCCACATCTTTTGTTTCGTTGGCCACCCGCTCATACGTCGTGTTCAACATGTCCACAATGTTGTTGATTTGATTCTGTTGTTCCTTTTCCAAATCGTTTAGCAGCTGGTTGGCTTTTGCCAGTGAATCATTATTGACTTCCAATCCTGCGTCCAACGCCTCTTTGATGGCAGCTGACAGAGTTTCTCGAGATGCGGTGCTTTCAGCAGCATCAATGGCAGTGGCTAGTTTCTGCTGCAATGCAAGTTGCTCCTCTGCGGCAGCGCGGGCTTGTGCAGCTGCACGCGCTTCTTCGGCCGCTCTCGCCTCCGCTGCTGCTCGGGCTTCGGCTTCTTCGCGTGCAGTGGCTTCGGCCTGAGCCTTGGCCTCAGCGAGCGCTTTTGCAGCCGCCTCAGCTTCAGCCTTGGCTTGAGCCGCAGCCAGTGCTTCTGCATCTGCCTTTGCCTTTGCCGCCGCCTGCAAGCGAGCTTCTTCGTCTGCTCTCGCTTTTGCTTGAAGCTGGGCCTCGAGTTCAGCCTTTGCTTTAGCCTGAGCCGCCGACTCGGCTTCAGCAACGGCTTTTGCGGCGGCTGCGGCTTCAGCCTCACGACGAGCGAGCGCTGCCACCTGTGCTTCTGCGGCTTCTTTCGCTTCCGCCGCAATCCTAGCTTCTTGTTCGGCCTGTGCCTGCTCCTCCACAATCAATTTTGCTTGCGCTTCGGCCCTCGCTGCGGCCAACAAAGCGTCTGCAGCTGCTCTTGCACCCGGGCGCTCTGTCTGGTCTTTTCGAGGCTCAGTTTGCAACGTCTGCGAAGGGACAGTCTCGGCACCAGATCCGTGCCGCACACGACTTCCTTCTTCGGGCACCACAGATGGGTGCGCCCAATCATTTACATGGTCGGTATGTGTGTCACGTGCCCGACCACGAACCAACGGAGCTTGCTCCGTCGGGCGGATGGGTGTGAGATGTGGGCTGTCGAAACTCGCATCCTCGGCTAACGGAGGCTCGTAAGTGTGATTACTCGCTGGCCCCACATGCGCCCGTGGGGCAGGAGCACTAGGACCGCCGTGATTGTGTCGACCTTGATGATTTGGATCTTGGATATGACCGTGACTGCGATCGGCAGAAAACTGTCGGGAATTGCCTTGACTTGAATTAATTGCTCGCTGTGCGTCGTGGCTTCTGGGCACGTAGGAGTGATCGCGACTGTTGTCTTGCGCGCGAGATGAATGCTGCCAATAGCTCAACGACTCATTGTGACGAAAGCTTTGCGCCACCGACGCAGCAGACGAATTTTTCATCGCTCGAAGATTCTGCACGGCAGAGTTTGCAGCGACAGCAACACTGTCGTCCATGGCATGCCCGCCGAAATCATCCACAGGGCGGCCTGCCTTCTTGGCCAATGCGCGATGAATCGACTTCATCTTCGAAATCGATGCTTTTGCTGCTGCAAACGTCGATTCAATGGCGGCGTCTTCTACTGATAGAACTGATGTCGAAGCTTGCGCAGGACCGTCGTATTCGGGACGGCGAGCGTGGCTGGCACCTTGCTCTTGGTTCAAGTTAGCAGAAAACTTCCGGGGTTGACCAAGAACTTTTCGACTTTCCTCCAGTAGCAGGCGCAGTTCTGCGACCTCCTTTTGCAAGGACGAACACTCAGCATCGCTCATGGTTGCCTTTTGCTCTAACATTTCACAATCCGACCGAAGAGCCACAATTTTTTCAGATGCTTCGTCGAAGGACACCTTCAGCCTCCTGTGTGTTTCTTGCAGTCGAGCATACTTCCATTTCCACATTTGTTCGTCCCTCTGAGCAGTGGTTTGCATTTCTTGCAGCATCAGTTCCTCTTTTTCCTTGGCTTTTCTGTTCGCCGCGGATAGTTCATCTCTGAGCGTGGCAAGCTCCTCGTGACACGCAGAAACTTGGGATTTTGAGTCCGCGAGCTTTTGCCGCAATGATAATGACGCAGATCTTTCGCTGCTGAGTTCTCGTTCGAGGTTGTCCAAGTTGGCTTTTTGGGACGTCATGGTTGCAGAAAGATTTTCCAATACCCGTACTTTTTCGAGGGCAGCATCTCGCTCACTCTCGATCATACGGATCCTCCGACTCTTGTCTTCCATTTCTGTAATCAATTGCTTCGTGGCCATGGTTTCTTCGTGAAGTTGTTGCTCACGACGATTCAGCAAAACTGAAGTCGCCCCAGCAGGTGCGACAACCACGGAACTCGGGGATTGGCTGTGCACCAGTTCCTTGTACTGGCGGATGAGCTCCTCCGCTTGCTTCTCCCGACTGATGGCATTTGACAACCGTTGCTGGGCTTCTTCGGTGCGGCGGTGCATTTCTCCAATTCGAACCTGCACTTCTCGCTGCATTTCTTGGAGTCGAGTTTCCTCCAGCTTTGCCCCCTGGCGTCCGAGCTCCGACGCACGCCTACGCTCTTCCTCGCGCTGGCGCATGGCATCGAGCTCGGCCAATGACTTTTGGCGGTCGGAAAACTGTTGGCTCTCGAGGTCTCGCTCACGACGCTGAATGCGCGCCTCGAGCTGTTCCTCCCGCTCCTGCAGCTTGCGATAGCGTTCATTGTATTCCCGCTGCAGCTCCTGCCGTAGCGCTGCCTCTGCTCGTCGGTGGTCGGCACGCTCTTCGAGCCGCATTTGGTCAATCTCGTTTCGTTTGATCCGCTCGATTTCCCGTGCTATTTCTTGGGCACAGCGCGCGTCGCATTCTCGCTGGTACGCGAGCATGCGTTCTTCAACGCTGCGAGCTGGTCTGTTTTTTTCCTCGTCCGCCAGCTGCATGTAACGTTGGTGCACACGCTCGAGTCTGTCCTCCACATTGTCGCTGGTGGTTTGACATCCTCCTGAAACTTTGAGCACGGAACCAACTCGGCGAACAGCCTGCAGAAGAGCCGGCAAGAACGGAGGGTGTCGAGAATTTTCATCATCACCGCGGCTGAAAGCGGCCGTGTCAATTTTCAGCTCTTTTTCCATCTCCATAGACATTTGACTGTCGCGGTAGAGCTGGAGGTGTGATAGCATAGAAGGTCCGTCCATGGCATCCGCATCAGAGAGCTGTGCTTCAGCTGAGAACACGGGGAGAGTGTACGAGAACTGCTTGTGTTGCAGATACTCTTGAATGGCACTGCAGATGACGCGGTCTTGAAGTGAAAACTTCTTTGGTGTCACAACTCCTTGGGAGAGTCCTGCTGGCCCGTCAGTAATGAGGCCGTCAACGCTCTGTTTTCGCTCAACGTCGGTGTCCGCAGCCTGGATATCGGCCACGAATCGCCCTCGCAACTGAGCCTTGAGGGTGTCAAATACGCCTGCAGACTTGTACTTGGACAATAGCCCAGAACGGAATTCGTGAAAAGACATCCCCTTCGCCGGCGTCGAGATAGCCTGACCGCCAACCTGCGAGAACGTATCTGTTGACATCCTGGTCGGGTCGCACCACCAACTCCGCGAGTGGTGCAGTCAACTGAGGTCACTTGAGATAGTTGGGCGCAATTTAAGCGGTCCGCCACCGCGCACACAGGTTTATTTGCTCACAAGAACAAGGCAGATTCTGCGCGAGCAGTTTTGTTTTTGAACAGAGTCTGACCACAGAACGTGACACGGCGACGCATTCTACTCAGTGTGTTCTTGGGCAGCCGTCGCCGTTCAGCGACGACCGACTCGTATCCGTGGGGTGGCTCCTGACCACAGGTCCCGATTTGTCGCAAGCCCACAACAGCAGAAACAAGCCAGGGTCGCAAATCACGCACTCGCCCGCCTCGTCAATCGCTTGGTAACCTGACATAGCACTCGCCAACGAAACAATGCCAGAGCCAAATTGATTTGTAAGTCAGCCGGCCCGTATGTGCATCAGTCAGTCAGTCAGAGTCAGTCAGTCGGTCAGGCGGTATCATGTGTGACGCAGAGTGGTACAGCGCAGTCAGTTGGACCATTGCACCATGCCGTGCATGCCCTACGTCTGTCTGTCTGTCTCTCTCTCTGTCAGTTCACGTCTCTCTGGTATCAGCTCATCAACAAACAACCAACATGGACGGACGGACGGACGGACGGACGGACGGAAGGAATGAAGGAAGGAAGGACGGACGGAAGTAAGGAAGTTGCGTGTGGTGTGGTGGTGTGGTGTGGTGTGGTGTGGTAACAGTCAGAAGTAAGTTCAAACTTCAAACCACCAAACGAACGAATGAACAACCAACGAACAAACAAACGGCTCGACCAACCGTTGGTGCATGGATTGACTGACTGAGTGCGTGACTGACTGAGTGCGTGACTGACTGACTGACTGACTGACTGACTGACTGACTGACTGACTGACTGAATGACTGACTGACTGACTGACTGACTGTGGCTGGTGGATGCCTCCCCACTCCCCACTCCCCACTCCCCACTCCCCACTCACTCACTCCCACTCCCATTCACTCACTCACTCACTCACTCACTCACTCAATGCATTTCTACATTTCCATTTCTGCATTTCTGCATTTCTAGTTTTTCAGTGAATGAGCGTACTGTACAGTATTGTAGCATTGTCTTACGGTATTGTATTCGTGGCGCCCACGCACTCCTCCCTTCCATTTCCACACCTGGCATGCATGCATGCATCACTCTTCACTTTTTCACTTTCCCAAAACTCGAGAACTCATGATAACTCGAAAAACGAAAAACAGAAAAAAAAGAGAAAAACAAACAAAGAATACCAACATGATATCCATGATCGGGATTATCCTGTTTTCAACCCATAATCAAAGTGGTAAATTACGTAATAGCGATTGTAGATATATTCTGGCTCATCGCCAGCCACTGCCACGCACACACACCACGCCGGGGGCCAGGCCAGGTCAGGCCAGGTCAGGCCAGGCAAGCCAGCGCGGAGGCAATCCATGATGATGATCACTGTGAGTGAGTGAGTGAGAGTGTGAGTGAGAGTGTGAGTGAGAGTGTGAGAGTGTGAGTGAGAGTGTGAGTGAGTGAGAGAGTGAGACTGTGAGTGAACTGACTGTGTGGGTGAGTGACGTTACTTACTTGCTTGTGCAATCATGTTTGTTGTTGCGTTGTGTTGTGTTGTTGCAGTGTTGGTTGCGTGGCTTCGTGTGGCTTTGTGGCTTTGTGGTGTTGCTTCTGTCGTCGTGTGGTTTGTTGTTGTGGCATCGTGAAAGTGTTGGCTGTATGTAGTGTTGGCTTGTGGTGTGGTGGTGTTGTGTTGTGGTGTTTTTGCATCGTTGTGTTGTGCTGCGAGGCGTTGTTGTGTTGTGTCGCCTTGTCGTTCTGAGTGTTTTGCGGTGCCGTGTTTGGGCATTGTCACGCCGGTCGGTTGTCGCACCACGTGCCGTGTCAAGTGCCTTTGCGTACGCGAAAGCTGGCAACTGCGTCAGGTCTGGTGGCGGTGTGACAGCTATCCGCAAGATCAACATTGACCACTCAGCGGCGACTGTGGCGCTTTGAATACGCAGTGTTGCGAACCGAATCCGAAGCGGACAAACACGGCGCGGACATCGGCTGGCACGAGTCGTGACGTCGCGAACAAAGAAAGGGACTGGGAATAAAGTTTCTCCACGGTCCAGAAAGAGGCGCGCTCGTTCTGGCAATATTTCGGTAGAAGTTGTGTGACCGACCTGCCGTTTTGAAGAGAGGACTGGGCAAACAACTTGGGACGTACCTTGCCAGCAAGCCAGTGATCTGGTTGCGATGGCAGAGCGCGACTATGTAAGTAGCAGTGCTGATTTGAGTTGATCGGCAGCGCGAATTCCGTGCAGATCCCAATCTTACCTTGTTTCGTGTCGCTTTTGTGTTGCAGGTCCCCACTGACGGACCGGAGTTCCAGCACCTCGACCGCTACGAAAGGCAGCGATTGCAGGAATTGATGGTGGCCATTGACAAAGCCAACAACAACAATGGCAAGCTGGAGGGTGACCAAGGGCCGGAACTCGTGGCGCTTCTCAAAGAATACAGGGACGAGAGTGGGGAACGCGTGCAATTCAACCCAAGCAACCATCTTCAGAAGTTCAGTTTGGATCTGGCCAACGTGAAAAAGACGGACACTTTCGGGTTCTACAACCTCCTCGACACCCTGCGCCGCAAACTGGAGCTGACGCCGTTGATCTTTCCGCACGAGAGAGAGTCGCTGTTGGAGCTGTATCGAGCAGTGGACACTGATGTGGTGGGCGATGGATTAGATGCCGCCGAGTTGGACAAACTGTCTACCGGTGTCATCAAGATCGGAGAGTACCTCCGTGCAAAGATGGACGGCCTCGACGACAACCCAAACGTCAGTGAGGAAGAATGGCTTGAATATTTCGGCCGAGAGCGTGGCGATCCGGAGTGGTTGCAAAAGATCAATCAATTCCGAGCCAAAGTGGACCTCCCTCCGATGGAGCCAACGTTCACCAACTGCTACGTCATCATTGGAGACGACGTGCAGCCGCTACAAGGCGCACACTCCAGGCAAGTGGGCCGTGTGCCGGACGACAGCCACGAATTGTTCGTGTGCTTCAACCACTCGTTCGGCAAGGAGCCGATCACGGACATCGTGCTCATGGAGGGAGATCCTGAAGAAGTCCCGCCTCCTTCGGGATACAAAGTCGTCGACGGCAATCTCGGGACGAGAACAGCGCAAAAGTATCTGTGTGTCAAGAGGGGTCTGCCGGCCATCAACTTCGCGGAGGTTTGCTATGGAGACCACCCAATGGATGGGTATCACACACTCCGTGTCGACCCCCATGCGATCGATGGAACGGTGACACTTCGGTGGTTGCGCGACGGCGAGGAAGTGCCAGAGGTGCTGTCTGAGTTTGAGATACAGCAGCGCGAGATTGCGCACCAGCTGGAACAGCGCCAACTCGTCGCGGCCGAGCGTGAACAGGACCTTCAGCGCGTTTACGCCGCAATTGAGAGGGTACAGGAGCTGAATTGCACCTTGCAGATGTCGATTTCAGGGTTCTTGCAGTCGCCGTCCCCGTCTGTCGAAGCGGAGTTGGATCAGAGTAGCGACAAGACGTCATCGGAGAACGAGCGGAGGTTTGCCAAGTTGGTGCAGCAGTGGTGCGACGCTAAGGTCGCCCTGGAGCGCCTCAAGGACGACTACAACGACAGCGCTATGGACTTACAGAACAGATTGGATACGCAAGAAACCAAGGCCAACGAAATCAAGGAGTCGTTCGAAGACTTCAAAATGGAAATCACGCGTGCTGCGGAGAACTCCCGCACCGGCAAGAAAATACCTGACAAGATCATTGCGCAGTTTGACGCGGACTTCCGGAGGAAGGATGAAGAGGTTGAGCGCATGCGCATCACGGACATTAAGTTGCGAATGCAGCTGCGCAAACTGTCGAAGTCGCTCCAGCAAAAGGAAGAATTGCAAGATGGCATACACATGGTAGACTTTGAGCAGCTCAAGATAGAAAACCAAACACTGAATGAAAAGATTGAAGAGCGAAACGAGGAGTTGCAAAAGTTTCGCAAGAAGGCCAGCAAAACGGTGCAGACGCTGACCCATATCAAAGAGAAGCTCCACTTTTGCTCGCGCTCCAACGAAAGTTTGCAGGCGCAGCTCGACGACCTGGATGCGCAAATGACGCGGGAGCGGGCGACGCTGACATCTGCAAAGGCGGTGAGTGAACGGGCAAGAGAAGAGGCGGAGACTCTCAAGGGCCAACGTGGTTTTGTCAGCAATCGTTTGCTCGTTTTGGATTACGAAACGCGGAAGCACGAGATGGACAACCTGCGAGATCAAGTCGACCGTTTAAAGGAGAAGCACCGCCGGCTCACACTCGGCCTCGAGGGCAACTAACAGAACCAGTTGAGGGCTGAGCGACCGAGAGCAAAACTATGAAACGTTTATGTATTATAACACGAAACAAATTCGTTGTTTCAAACTTCTAACCTTTGCGACGAACCATCGATTTAACTATTGGTGGCTTTGGGCGCGACTATCCGAGCGATGTTGTACGCTTGTCATGCGGTGCGTGATCCCATGTGCTCCCAGGAGTGGAAGGACACATTGAGACCAGTTTCAAAATTGAAATCTAAGTCGGGCCCGCACGTTTTGTGGGTACGCCGGAACGCGTTTGGCAACGGTCACATCGATGGAACCCCCATTGGCGGTGGCAAAACTATGTCGGGACAGGACTTGATTGGGTTCCTGAGGCACGGGAGCAGAGCGTGAGACCGCGCAAACAACACCAAACAAAAGTACGAGTTGATCTTTCTGCGCACCTGGGCTTGAATGAAAGCAGTGTTTTCCTTGCCAACTTCGTGCTCTTCTATCCTTGCAGACCTGTTGCGACAATTGAACAAAGAGCCAGGCTGTCGTCACGATGTGGTGCAAGCAAGATCAAATGATGATGCGGGCACGGAGAACCGCGAGGGAAACGCACTCTGAGTCATCGTCGCTATCGTAGTCGCTATAGTCGCTAAAGTCGCTGTCGACTGAAAACTCGCAGTCGCTATCTTCCTCACTACTCGGAAACAGCTCTTGTGGGCCTACGTTGTGCTGGTCATCGCCTTCTTTTTGCTGGCCACCGTCGCTTGATCGCGACTGTGATTTTGAATCTATTTTTGCCGACAGATGGCATCCCATTTGGAAGATACTCTGTGGGCTGTCATCCAACGGCCACCCCGCAAGGTCTGCCTGCATTGTGTTCATTGCTTGAGAAAATCTGAGTTCAACTTTTTCGCTTCCTGAGCTTCGTTTGTATTACTTAAGCCGTGCGTGCAGTCGACGCTTGTGGGCAGCTCGACAACTTGACCGGGCCGACAGCAGCAAAATTTTCAAGCGAACCTGCAGAACCATACAAAACGCTGTCTTAAACTGTTCGCAGGCGCAGCCGCAACGCTCCCGGTTTCCCGCCTCACTCCAAAACTGCACCTCGAAGCCTGCGTTCTGCTGGCAGGTGGCTGTGACGCGGCCATCTTGCGAGGTGGAGCTGTCAACACACAGCCGCCTCGCTTTCGCGCCACCCTTTCTGACTCCTTGGTTGGTTGAGAGCATCCGTGTGACGTGTCCGTGCCTCCGCGTGGCATGGACGCAGTGTTGCGTGGGCTGTCCTCCGCTCCCGTGGCAAGCTGGCAAAGTGAGGCGACCACGAGAGAAAGGAGTGAAAGGAGTGGCGCACAGCCGCACAAGCCCAAACAGAGCAATGTGTGTTTGTACGTGGCGACGGCGACAGGACGGCGACAGGACAGGACACGGCAGGGCACGACAGTGACAGGGCAGGACACGACACAACACGCGCGCGCGCTTCAAAAAACCAAACCAAAAACCACAAAAGCGGAGCAAGCGAGTGAGAAGCGGGAACTGAGTGAGTGAGTGAGTGAGTGAGTGGGTCAGTGACTGTGTGGGGTGGGGTGGGTTCAGACAAATGGGCACGCTGGGTGTTCGTGGTGAGCGGGGTTTGTGGTTTGTTTGTTTGTTTGTGCTCTGTTTGTTTGTGGTTTGTGTGTGCGCACGTGAGTGCGTGTGTGCGCGTGCGGTCAACGAACAACTGATCTGTTTTGTGCATTTTGACACAGCATCGGTGTGCAAAACTTTGTTGAATCAGCAACCGTAGTTTCGTATTCGGTGACCTGGACGAAATATGCCTAGTTGACTTGAAACATTTGGACTGTAGGTGGTGCGTGTGTATTGATATTACGCGTGAACCACCAACCGTAAATTCGCGAGTGTGGTGAGAGTGTTTAGTAAAATTTGTGCGCCCAAAGCTGTTTTTTGAAAATTCGAACATTCGAAAATTGAAAACTTGAAAAAGCAAGGAAGGCCCGAAATTGAAAATCGCAATTGAAAACTGAAAACTCGAAACTCAAAACTCAAAACTCAAAAATCAAAAATCAAGACTGGCAAAGCGCACTCGAAAAATCGAAAAATGGAAAAATCGATCGCAATTGAACATTCGAACATTCGAACATTCGAAAATTGCTTTCGAAATTCGAAATTCGAAATTCGAAATTCGAAAATTGCATTCGAAACATTCGACAGCGGAACAGCAAAAGTTGGAAATTTCCGCTGGGAATAAAGGAGATGCAAATTTGAGAAAGTGGACATCTCAAACAACAAGCAACAACACAACAACACAACAACACTGTGAACTGTGAATTGTGAATTGAATTCTGAATTCTCCCACACGCACACACTCACTCTCACTCACTCACTCACTTCCTCACTCACACACCTGCACTGCAAACCGACGGTTTGTCGTTTGTTCGTTCGTTCGTTCGTTCGTTCGTTCGTTCGTTCGTTCGTTTGTTCGTTCGTTTGTTCGGTCCCAAAGTTCGAATGTTTGAATTTTCAATTTTGGAATGTTCCGTTCTTCATCGCGCCCACGCAAAAAAATCCTCCGTGACTGAGTGAGTTTATGGATAGGCGACCACTAAAGTTCAGAAACACATGTGGACTTCCTACTCTTGAGTTTTCGGTTTTCGCATTTTCGCGTTTTCGATTTTGTTGCTCGTTGCTCGTTGATCTGTTGATCGGCTTCGGTGCTTCGGTTCGTTCTCACTTTCGGACTGTTCGAGTTTTCGACTTTTCGACTTTTCGTATTTTCCCGCTCATACACACGCCAGCGAACAACCAACCGCAAACCGTTTGTTTGCCTCCCTCCCTCGTCACTCACCTCCCACCCCCCACCTCCCACGCCGCCCGGCCCGCAGTTGAAATTTGAAGAACAAAGAAAGAACACCAACCAACCCAACCCCCGCCAAACACCACAGCGCTTGGCGCAAAACGCAAACTGCACACTGCGAACTCCCAAAGAAGAAAGCGAAAACGCGAAAACGCTGACAACGCGAACACAGAACTGACTGCAAAACAAACAAAACACGATGTCGAATTCCAAATTCCAAACACCGTTGCGTGTGGGTGCTCTAAGACCCTATGGATGCTGTCACGCCCACTCACTCTCACTCAGCCACACTTCCAGTGCCGTAATACCATACGGTTTCGTACATTTTGTACGGACTAGGAATACTAAGTAGCACTTGAACTTGGATTGATTCACAACACCGCCAACCGCCAGCGAGCGTCAGTCAGCGCACTGTCTCTCC
>ENA-OWNT01003955-OWNT01003955.1-seawater-metagenome-genome-assembly--contig:-NODE-3955-length-13453-cov-3.366253_pt1 | contig 13453 bp, 11 predicted proteins | sample MGYA00238136_ERZ651165 | MGnify/ENA primary metagenome ERZ651165 (study PRJEB26861, sample SAMN08777766) | seawater metagenome | isolation source: coastal seawater | place: USA: Florida | collected...
CGAACGTTTCCTCGGCTGGCTCCTCAGCGGTCCTGGCGTAGAGCCGGAGCGCTTCCCGCATGCTTACACCCGCACTCCGGCTCACACCACTCCGGGCGTGGACCTGAGGCCTTTTGGGGCGCAAGTCGTCGAAGCTTGAAACCTTAAGGCGGTCCCATGTCGAGCTGAAAATGACGCTTCGTAAGGCCGTGTCGTTGGGAGTCAACGCCATCTGGATATATGAGTCCATCTCGGTGCAGGCATCCCAGATCCACGCGAGGCATGCTCTGTCGTCGTCGACTTTCCCCGCCTCATTGCGTAGGTAACTCATCAGTCGCGCCTTGACGATGTCCACCTGTTCGAGTTGCTGGCCACGGGTGTTCATGATCTCGAAGTACTTGTTCAAATCGGTTCCTACAGGGAGGATTGCTCGCACGAGCTGCACGTTATCCTCTAGGAACGTCTGAAACTTGTCCCGATCTTCGGGCGTCTTGAACTTCGCCATGCGCGACGCGATCACCTTGAAGCCCACGTTGATGCCCGCACCCTCGTCGTCGTCCGAGGTTGTGAGGCGCGTGAGCGCGTGAGTCGCATTCCTCCGTGACTGATACGTGAGCCTCGCCCTTGGCTCGACCCGGAGGTACTTCAGGAGCATGAACAGGGTGGTCAATCGTTGTTGACCATCAACGACCTCGAAGGTCACAACACTCATCCCGGCCTCAGCAGGCTTCTGAGCCACGATTAGGTTGCCCAGAAAGTAATCGTCGGCGCCCTCATCCGCGGCGGCCCACACATCGTCGATGAGTTGCTCAATCTGTTCAACGCCCCAGGCGTAATTGCGTTGATAGATTGGGATCTCGAAATGCGTTTCTAACTCACCAAAGAGCTTGCCAACAGTGAACAGATTTGCTTGTAGCGTGGTGATCGTCATCGGGCCAACCCGTCCAATAGGCACAGTAGGTCCTGCTCGTGCTTCGGGTTGTCATCTCGTCCTCGGGCCTCGACGCGTAGCCGCCGAAGTTCGGTGGGGGTCTCCGCGCTTCGAAGAACAACAAAGGCGGATTGGTTGTCGCCCAACGAACTGGCGTAGTTGTTCACGGTAGCTAGCTGAAGCCGCTGATACGTTGTCCGGAGGTGGTAGGCCCACATGAACAACCGGTGCCTTGACTCGCGAATATCGGCGTCACCGAACCGGTTCGTGTAGTAGAGCAGCGAAGCCAAGTAAAGCTCGGAAACGTATCGGTACCTTGCCCGCGACGGGAGCTCACGGAAGTCGTCGTCCGTTGAGGCGAAGTTGCCCCAAGCCTTCTCCCTGCCTTCGTCCTCGTACTGTTCGTCGAAGCCCTCATGGCGGAGTCTCCGTAGTTCCCCCAACATGAACGTAGCCATTTCGAAGAAGGACCTGCCTGCAACCACGGGTGCGTCAATCTGAAAGCGGGTTCGGCTGACCATTCGGTCCGTTTCATCGGGGTGCTCGGCCCAGGCCGCAAGCATGGGAACGGCTGTTTGAGCGGCGAGGTGGTAGCGCGCGGCCGGGGTGCTTGCCGATTTGGGCGTCAATCCCTTAAAAGAGTCGATGTGTCGCGCGGCAAACTTCGGTGCAGAAAGTCCGCGCGCCCACCGCTTTATGCGCCAGAGGTACGTCGAGAATAAACGGTCGAGCTCTGCGTCTGGGACGTTCTGCCAAACCTCGACAAGGGCTTCTCGCATAGCGTCGGACTCGCCGCTCATCTCGCGCAGGTGGTATGCCTTCAGTAGATCGTGTGGAAGTAGGGGCTTGCCACGATAGTTCTGCGAGTCAAAGACCCGGAAAGCTTCGTCGGCGTCGTCCGTCTCCACACGGATAATTTCGCAGTGGTTACGGATGAAGTCGGCGAATGCCTGAATCGGCTCCTCCATGTGTCTGACCCGACGGGCCAGCTCCGTATGGACCCGAACCACGGGAGCGGCCTGGGCCTCATGCTGTATCGGAAGGACTTCGGTGGGGAACCCGCTCGCTTCGTCGAGCAAATCTAACAACATGGTGAGCGTCAAGAGACGTTGCTGGCCGTCGACGACATGGGTTTGAACATCCTCGTTTTCCCGGTGGAGGATGACGGCGCCGAGCACATACGAAGGCTCTTGAGCCTGCTCCGCATCTGGCAAAGCGTTCGGCGCAGCGTTCTCTGCCCTAAAAGCGTTTCGGATGTCGTCGAAGAGTTGAAGCGCGGTGGCGGGCTCCCAACTGTACGACCGCTGATAAGGCGGGATCGTCAGCCCTTCGTCTAATAGTTCGCCAACGGTGACGACTCTGACGCCCTTCTCGCGTTCAATAGCCACACGGACACCCCCTTCGCAGATTGGGCAACCAGCCAGCAGCCCGTCATTGAGACTCTACGAGACCAGCCGCCCTACACAGTGCTTCGCGTGTCGATCTACAGCGCGTGTCCTACGGGAAGCCCAACGGATACGTTGGCATTGTTGGAAACACCGCCAGGGTCGCTTCAACCTGGCGTCGTCTTAGAGCATCGGGGGACCTCGGTCTCGACTTCGATCTCAACGGCCAGGAACAGAACCAGCCCGGGCGCGCCCCGGTGAACAACCTAATTGTCCGTGAGAGTCAGTTCATGACCGATCACTTGGCTTGTGTGGCGTCGGTCGCTACGGAGCCGGGGAGCCCATCCTTCTTGCGAAACCACTGACTACTTCGGAAACACGGTGCCTCTCCCATAGTGGCGAGTCAAGAGGGATCTTCCGGTACTGGAGATGCCGGTCCAGCGGGAGTGCTGGGTTGTCCTTTCTCCACGAGCGCAGCACCTCAACGACGTCATAGCCAAGGGCGGCAACATTCTCCAGCATGATGAGTTCCTTGAGGGTAATCAACGCCGCCGAGGTGCAGAAGTCTTCGGGATGTCCCAGCGATACGAGACGTTCTTTGGTCCGGCGCTGGACAGGGACGTTCCAGGGCAGTCCCGTTTCGCCGGTGAGGACCAACGGGATGAACGTGTATTGCTCAGCGGACTGATTAGGATGCAGGTTGGCTCGCATAGTTGGCGAAAACACCTGGCCCATTAACCGCTACCACCCGTTATCCTGAGGCGGGGCTCCGTCGAAGGCGCCTACGGGCAGGGAGGAGCCGAATGGGGTACGACAAGTTCAGCACGGAACGGTGGCCGCCGGCGGGTTCACGGAAGCGCAGCTGAACGATGTTCCGCTGATCACCGTCCGCCCGGCGGTAATCCCGGCCGTCGTCGGTGCCGTATTCATGATTCTCGCGCTGCAGCGCATGTCCTACGATTTCTACGTCCTTGTCAGGTGGGTAGCACCTGTGGCAGCCATCTGGATCTGCTTTATCGCCCGTGGCCAGCGCAGAACCTTCTGGGTGGTGGCCATGGCAGCAGCAGTCGTGTTGTTCAACCCCATTGTTCCGTTCACGATGCCGCGGGAAAACTGGGGCGCAGTGAATGGCTACAGTCTCCTGCTCTTCGTGGCCGCGGGGTACAAGTTGCGGGGCTCGCGGCCGGGCGCGGCCAAGGACGAGGACGAGCACCCCTAGCGCCGCCTTCTGCGCAGGCCATGGACGGGATACCGGCGCGCCGCATACATGGGGTTTAGACCGCAGTCAACGCCATCGTCTACGGCAAAGCGCCAGCTGCGACGTAGGTCCTGGGCGGTGAAGGCAGCGCCGGTGAGATCACACTTTCTGATCCCTGCCAAGGTGTTGTCTGCGCTAGGCTCCAGTCAAACGGAGCCGGTCCACGTGCCGGCCCGCGTGACTGTTTGCAGGGCACCCGGATCACGGACTGTTGATGGTCACATGCCACTCCTGCAATCGGTTGCTCCCCCGGCGTATCTGCAGCTGCCTGCAACGGCCTAAACCAGCTCCCCGAAGGGCATCGGCAATGGCGCCCGTTCGGCCGGAACAGCTGCATCTGCCCATGTTCGTCACTCAATCGGGCAGGGAGACGACTCAGACGACCGCTTCGGTTAATTCACGGGAATCTAAGCTTAGGATTGGCTTCACTCAGAGGCTTCCCGCTTCTTGCCTATGACCGGAGGAATGCATGGTCGCCCCGCTCGTTGTCCCCCTTCTGATTGTGACTGCCGGAGGCCTCGTTGTAGGCGGTAAGGGCCTGGTAGACAAATTTCAGGCCCGATCGATAGCCGTTGACGCGAAGACACGCCACGATGTGGCTGTTAGCAGCCTTAGTGATGTTCAGAGCGTAACGCAGGAGATCGTCGAGGAGTACGGGCTAAACCAGTTGCACGCGCAGCGGGATACCATCGGCCGCTTCGCCGATTGGCTGGAGAATCACTCTCACCTCGTGAACCGTCTTGACCGCAGAATCGTCGACGGTGTGCAGGTCCACGTCCCGTCAATCCCGAAGCTGAAGTTTGAGGTCGAACAGGCGAGGATCGGGCTCGCCGGGGGCTTCGGTGCTCTCGGCGCAGCTGCAAGTGCACAAGGAGCTGCTCTCTGGGGTGTCAGCACATTCGCGGCGGCCGGCACGGGCACAGCCATTTCGGGGCTCTCCGGAGTAGCTGCAACCAATGCCACTTTGGCTTGGCTGGGCGGTGGCACCCTTGCAGCCGGCGGGGGCGGCATGGCGGCCGGCGCCGTGGTACTGAACATGATCATGTTTGCGCCAGGCGTCCTCATCGCCGGTTTGACGGTCGGAGTGCTGGGAGCCGTGGAAAAGACCAAAGCTGTGAAGTATGCCTCGGAAATTAACATCTCCATCGAGCACGTAGAGACAGCCAGCGCACGACTCCTTGCAGTGAGGACACGCATCACCGAACTCCGCACGGTCCTGTCGCGCCTCGTTGCACTTGGGGAGGCATCGCTTGACGAGCTCGAACGCCAAGACTTTGACCCCGACGAACACGGTCGCCTGTTCCTTAACGCCTACCAGCTCATCACCGCGATTGCCGAAGTAATTGATACCCCTGTCACCGATCCCGAAACCGGCGACCCGACCGACATTTCCGTCAAGATCGTGGAGAAATACTCATGACCAGCTCCAAGCGCATCCCGGACATCACTTCACTTGGCAAGGTTGCACCAGATCGGCTCGGCGTTTCGGGCAACCAGCTCTACCTTGGACAGCTCGCCACTCAAGTCATTACAGCAATCGACACTTGGGTCAAGGTGGTGCAGGGGGAGACTACAAGACGGGTGGAGATCCGTGTCTGGGAGGCAACCCAGCGAGAGAGCATCATCGCCCAGCGGGATGTGCTCATTAAAGGACTCGACCTCACGTTCGACGAACGCAGGGAGACTTTCCGACGTCTCTTCAACTCCCTCGACGACGCGATGAAGGCTGAGGACGCCCAGATCGCGTCCGACGTGCTCGAGAAGATCGCTGATTTGGCAAAGTCCAGCCCGTTCAAGGACTTGGGAAATGTTCAGTTTGTCGTCGACGAACTCAAGAAGGGCGAAAGAACCTGGACGGTGTAGAAGGCCAGAATCGCTTCGTCGGTCCCGAACGTCGCTCTACCCCATTTCGCCTGTTGACAGGCTGCGGCCGAGTCAGTTCAGAGACGTTGCCGTGACTTGGAAGCACCCGTAAGCCGACTGGCTGATGGGCGGGTGGGATATATGAATGCTGCGAAAACGCCGCCTCATATCGCTGCGTTTCACAGCATGAAGGACGCAGGCACGCCGTCCTCCGCAGTCGCTACTTCGAGAGCCCGCGTCCATCGGCGCCTACGCTACCGGTGGCCAGGCCGATGACCGCTGACGGGCGCCGCCCTGGCCAGGGCCGGTCCACATCCGCTGGAGGAGCTGCGCCTTCTGCGACTGAAACTCTGCGGGCCCCACGCTAGAATGCACGGCGCGCGTCGCTGTGTGAATCAAAGTTCCAACTCCCGCGACCTACCAACCGCCAACAAGGGCAGTCTTCGCCAACTAACTAACGTCAAACCGCCTTCCGGATCCACTCTTGAACTCACGTGCCACTGGAGTCGCTGCCCACTGTTCAAATCAATTAGCTGCCATGGCAGTTCATGGTTGTCAGCTGGAATCCGTCACCCTGGTTGCTGATGTCCTGGAGCTGGACGATGGCATCCTTCCCCTTTGTTAGGGGCGCGGTGATGTCGTTCGTCAGACCGATCGATGCATGCCCCTTCTCAATGCTCGCAGCAACATACATGCCGCCCGGGCAACCATTGGGGGCCAGTGTCGTGACATGAATGTAGGTGCATCTGAAGTGACCGCAGGTGAACTCGGAGTCGGCAGCGTATTGGTAGTAGAGGACGTCCGAATAGCGCTTCCATCCCTGTGCCTCCATCTGGCGCTGCACGTCGGCAGCCCGGTCCGCCTCTTGCGACGAGTTGAAGGCCGCGACGTCTTTCGCGTTTTGCTCGCTTCGGGCTTTGTTGTCAGCATCGACTTTTGCCCAGAAAGCGGCCGAGTCGTCCGCTTTCTTTTTCGCCGCAGCGTCCTTGGCCGCCTGCGCCGCAGCTTGGCTAGAAGCTTGAGCCTGCGCCTCCTGCTGCGCAGGAAGAGCGCTACCGAACCACCAGGCACCGCCGCCGATCAGTGCGGCCACCAGCACTACGGCCCCAACGACGAGGGACCGCTTCGTCCGCCCGGGCAAATCGGTCGGTTGGACGGGACCCTCAATCGGCTCCGTGCTCATCTATCCCCCAAGATTCCATTGGCTGACATCAGTCGCGCCGTGCATCAAACATACCGGGAGCTCGTTTCGCTCTGCGCACGCCGCACCCGTATGTCGGATCCGAGTCCGTCCCGTCGGACACTGGACCTGGTTGACCCGTCGCGCCGCCACGACCGCAGGCTCCGTCGGCAGACGCCGCGAGTCCCAAATGGGACTGGGTCTGGTGGGTCACTCACTTTGGTGTCGGTCGGGAGCTTCTCGAGGAGTTGCGTGATGCGGGCGGAGACGGCTGGGTCAGCGAGGCCGACTGCGGCTTTGGCGGGGATGCTAACGGAGAGCAGGACACCTTAACGAAGTCACTGTCCGTGATTCGGTCCCTCGCATCGACGGTATCGCCGCCGCCGCCGCCAGCCCACCCGTCAAAGGAGCTGCCAGTACTCATCAGCCCCGTCTTCTCGTCCTTCCCCAAGTAGTAGCGGCGTAGGAGTTTCGCGGCCTTAGTGACGTTCTCTTCGGACAGGATGTTTGGCAAATCGAATGCGGCCCCCTATGGCCTCGATTTACGGACGGTGTGACGCTGCGTTGAACTCTAGTTGAGCTGGTCAAGGCGTTCCCAGAAGGCGCGGCGCAGTTCCCGGCGGATCCCCTGATAGTCGGTTTTCTGCTCGCCGATCTTTTGGGCGCAGTCTTTCAGGAGGACCCGGTCGATTTCCTGCGGCAGGAAGGGCCGGTCAGCGACGAGTTCACGCAGGAGGCTTTGGGTGGTGTTGTTGTACCAAGACTCAGCGACGGCGTATCCCACCTCGCACGCGGCGCCCACGGCGGACTCTTCGTGTATGGAGCCAACGTCGCCCGAAACGGAGCTATATACCAGGTCTGCGGTCTCGGGGCGCTGGACCCGGAATACGGGTGCCGGGAGGCCAGGATGGGGTGTAGCGGAAGGCTTCGGGCGGACGGCACCGCCGTGCTCAGCCGAGACGGTGGCGGCGATCGCCGCGGCAGGTGACGCTGGCTGCAGAACCGGCGCGGGTGCCACGACCGGCACAGACGAAGTGACCGTGGCCAGCGGAGCCGCCTTCACCTGCTTCGTGAAGCACTTCTCCACCAGCTCCACAGGCAACGTGATGATGCTATCCACCCGCAATGCCAAGTGCTCCGCGACCGAGGTCACACCGAGGCGGTGACTGGTGTTCTCCAGACCCACTAGGACGACCTTCACGCCAAAGTCCTGCGCGGCTTCGACAGCTTCGGCCAGGTCATCATCCCCGGAGAGGAGGAACACGGTGCTGGCGGCCTTGTTGCGGGCGACGCCGACGAGGTCCAGGCCCAGTTTCAGGTCCACGCCCTTCTGGGTCCCATCGACCGACATGCGTCCCAGGCGTACCTTCACTCCGGAGATTATGCCGATGCGTTTGTGCTGGTCCGTGAACAGGGCGTCACGGGATGCGTCATACCAGTATGTGCGGAGGGTGGGGAGGCCGCTGAATTCTTCGGTGCACTTGAGGATGCCTTGGATGAGGGGTTCGAAGTTGACGTTGGTAGCTGACCGGAGCGAGGTGCCTGCTGTTTGCATGCCCCCGACGGCGAGGAGAAATCCGGCGTCGATAAAGATTGCTTGCTGGTCCATGCGTGGTGGCCTCGTCTATGGGGTGTGGTGTTCAGGTGTCGTGCCTGGCGGCCTCGGACCCAAGTGATAATTGGCAATCCGGCGACCTGCAAAAAAGCCCTGCACCCCGAAGGGTGCAGGGCCGTTCTGTCTACGCGTAGACGGTCTTTTCGACCTTCCACTGCATCAGCCGCGGGTAGACCCAGAACGTGTAGATGCCCAGCGTGATGATGCTCAGGAGCATCCATTTAATCCACAGCCCGAAGATGCCCCACCCGGTGCCGATGAACTGCAGTTGCCGGCCGTGGAGGTAGGTGTTCTTGGCCCGCCACCGTTCGACCAGGACGACGGCGAACGGGTAGCAGATCCCCACCGTGCAGATCGTGATCAGGACGCCGAGAATCTGGGTACCGAACCAGGAAGCGGCCCCGCCACGGAACTGGTAAATCTGGACCCCGGGAACAGCCGCGGCGCCGGCGGCCATCATGGTGCTGGGCCCTGTGGCCGGTGCTTGTCCATACTGCGCAACTTGCTCGTTGTTGATACTCAAGGAATCCCCCAATAAATAATGCGAAAGTGATCAGTTGAACTGTAAGGGTTAGAAAGGAACCGGGCGTCCCGGACGCGACACGATGCCGGCCCTATCCCGGTCACGTCGTCCCGGTCACGTCACTTCTTGGCGACCGTGACGATTAGCTTCATTCCGGAGTCCGGGTGGTAGGTCCAAGATGCCTTGAGTTCTTCCCACTCGGCGGACTGGCGGCCCTGCAGTGACGAGGTGGAGTCCATCTGCGCGACGACGCTGTCCGGGACCTTAAGTTCTCTCAAGATGCATGCCAGGTCCTCCATGGCGGCTCCGGTCGTGTCATCTTTTCCCTCGGTGTCTACCGTCAAAGAGGTGTCCTTGTCGCCGAGGGAGATGCCGGCCTTGTCCCGCGCGCTGCAACTGTCCACGGCTTTGGGAAGAACCGTCGAAACGGATGCGGCGGCGATCGCATTGCCAATGCCGGCGGACAGCACGCTGACCAGCAGCCCGCCCGCGAACCCCGCGGCCAGGCCGATCCAGAGGTACTTTTTCGGGGACTTAACCACGACAGGCGCAAAGCCGTAAGCCGTTCCGTAGCTTGCCGGAGCGTAAGCGGGTGGCGGCCCCGGTTGCGCAGACGTCTGCGTTTCAGCAGTCATAGTAGGGTGCGGCGCCGGATCAGCCGGGCCGGCAACCGCGTTGTCTGTCACGGCCGGCATGTCAGTTTCGTTCATGGAATCCTCATTGTTCTTTCAGGTGATGCTCAGGTTACTACTGCTTTTCCCACTTGCCGCACCGGCTGGACTTGAAGTCCTGCCCGCCGGACAGGGCAACTGAGGGCCGGCCTCCGCCGGGGAGATCGTTGTCGATGATGTTGCTTCCATTGCTGCCGGTCGCGTAGATGCCCCAGTAGCAGGAGGACCCGACGTCGGCTGCCGCCCGGTAGGTGCCTGGCGCTATGTCCGTACCGACGGTCCAGGTTCCATCGCCGATGGTGTTGGCCGCCTTCGTCTTCTCGGCGCCGGTTACTGCTTCTTCGCGCTTCTTGACCTCTGCTTCGGCGTTCTTCACAGTGGCTTCGGCCGTTCCGACCTCTTTTTCGCGGGAGGCCACCTTGGCTTCCCGGGCCACCATGCCATTCTCCAACGCGTCGTACTTTGATTTCATCGACTCGTAGCTGGACTTGGCCGAGTCGCGCTCGGACTCCACGGATGCCTTCTCCCCCGCGAGTGCCGCATAGGCCTCGCTGGACTTCGGGTCCGGCAGCGTGGTGCCGACGGCGGTCGCACCGGCGAGCAGGGCCAGGACGGCGACGGCTGTGAAGGTCCGCCGCTTCCGTCCCGGCTTTGCCTTTTCCTTGGCCGGCCGCGCCTCCTCCAGTACGTCTTTGGTCTGCGTTCCCGGCGGCTCGTTGGTCTCGGTGTTCAACATGATGTCTTCCTCTGTTCAGGGATGGCTGCTGAGCGGCGGCGGGATGCCAGTCCCCCAATGCGTGGTTCCCCGCCGCCGTCGCAGCTCCGGAGGATTCCTTCGTAGCTGCAGAACGAAGCTACGACGCTTTTGCGCCGCAGTAGCCGATGGATTCTGATAACCCCGGTTATCAGCACATCACCAGAAACGAAGCCCCGCACCGCTAGGCTGGGGGTCGACGTCGTAAGGAGGCGCAAATGAACGAAGCAGAAGCCCTGCGCATGACCCTCTCGGACGTTGCCGCCCTCACTCAGGTCCAGCGCCCCGTCGTTTCCATGTGGCGCAAACGCAGCGCCCGGACTGCCCACCCGTTTCCGGAGCCTGCAGCGCTCGACGGCGGGCGGGAACTCTTCGACGCCGACCACATCGCAGCCTGGCTGGCCGCCACCGGACGGGGCAACAACCCGGAGGCCCGCAACGACGTCGCCGCCTTCGCCCGGATGCCCGGCACCGCTGCCGGCGCCTCACGGGGAAAAACATTCGACGCCCTCACTGCTCTGCTGACGCTCAAGGCAATGTGCGGCCAAGCGTTAGGGACACTGAGCAGGGATGAACTGCTGGACATCGCAGACGAGTGCGATCCCGATGACACGTTCCTGTATTCGGAACTTGAGGCCCAGAGCACGTCGCTCACCTCCACGGCAAATTTCGCGGACCGGCTGGTGGACAGCGCCTACAACGCCGCCGCCGCCTTCGAGCAACTGCTTGCCGCCCGGTTCCGGGCGGGACTGCGGGAGCACTCGGATACCGCCCTCACCGAATCCGCCGTGGGACTGGTGGCCGCTGCGGCCGTCGAACTGGCCGCGGCCCTTGGCGGAAACCCCGTGTTTGCCGACTCCACCCGCGGCGGCAGCGACCTCCTGATGGGCGTCGCGCACGCTGCCGGCGAGGGTGCCCCCCTCACCTTTCTGACAGCGGACGACGAAGGAGGCACAGGCCGCCTGGTGCGCCGCCGCCTGCGTGTCCACGGTGTGGACGGCGGACAGATCCGTGTCGATGCAAGTGGCGAGTTCGCCGTCCACGGACCCGTGGTCCACGTGGCGCAGTACCCGTCCCCCGGCGAACCGGGAATGGACGCGACGCAGATTCTCTCGGCTGTGGAACACCTTGTCCTGCAGATGGACGATCAGCAGCGGGCAGTCATCATCGCGCCGGCACGGGTTCTCTGCGATGCGCCGCTGGCCGCCGCGACCGCCGGCCTCCGGTCCGGACTTCTGCGCACCGGCCGGGTGCGTGCCATCGTGCGGCTGCCGGGGGGACTGCTGCGATCCAAGCCTCGTGAGACCCAGGCGCTGTGGGTGCTGGGGCCGTCGTTCGCTGAAGTTCCCATTGCGGAGCGGTGGACCATGGTGGCGGATCTCAGCACCCGCGTCCCCGCTGAAGACGTCAGCCAGGACCTCATCAGCGACATCGTCGCGTCGATGGGCGACCGCGCCACCATCCGCGCCCACTCCTTCCGCTTCGCCCGGCTGGTACAGACCAGACTCCTGCTGGCCAGCAGGAAGTCCTTGGCCACAGCGCCATCCCGTGGCTCAGCTCGGAGTCCCTCCGGCGCCGAGGCAGCCCTTCGGGTGGAGGAACTCGTGCGCATGCTGCAGGCCGGCAGAACCAAACAATCCGGTGAGGTGGCGGTACTCCCAGGCGATCCCAACACGAAGGCGCAACCCGTCTCCGTCCAGGACGTCATCGACGCCGGCACTCTCAGATACATCAAAGGGAACCGACTCGACGATGCGGACCCTGCGCCAGGCGGCGGGACACGAGTCCTGGGACCCGCCGAGCTGCTCGACCCGCATACCGCGCAGCCCCGCTATGTCAGCCTTTTGGACTTCGCAGCAAACTATCCCGCGGCCCGCCTAACCGAGCCCGGCGACGTCGTCTTCTGCACCAGCCCGCGCCCTGCGGCGCTGGTGGATGTAGAAGGCGGCTCCGCCGTCGTCTTCCCCGCCCGCGTGCTGCGGATCGACGCCGGTGACCCCGGCGGGCTGCTTCCCGACGTCGTCGCCGCGGACATCAACGCCCTCCCGGCAGCGGACAAGTCCTGGCGACAGTGGCGCCTGCGCCGCGTCCCGGACGCCCAGCGCATGCAGCTCGCCGAATCACTCGCACGGCTGCAACACGGGCAGCAACAAGCCCGCGAACGCCTCAAAGACCTGGAGGAACTCGCTACCCTGATTACGGACGGCGTAGCGGGCGGAAGCCTCACCCTGACAGACCCCAGCACTAAGCTCGCCGAACCACAGACCGAAGGAACCCGTTAATGCCCCCGAAAATGAAGGTGGACCTCGCCGCGTCCACCATGAAGGAACTCAAGGACACCCTCTGGAAGGCCGCGGACAAACTGCGCGGCTCCATGGACGCCTCCCAGTACAAGGACGTGATCCTGGGCCTGGTGTTCCTCAAGTACGTCTCGGACGCGTTCGAAGAGCGCCGCGGACAGATCCAGGCCGAGCTGGAAGCAGACGGGCTCAACGAGGAGCAGATCGCCCAGCTGATCGACGACGTGGACGAGTACACCGGCCGCGGCGTGTTCTGGGTGTCGGAACGGGCCCGCTGGACCTACCTGGCCGAGAACGCCAAGGGTCTGCCTGCGATGGACGGTGCCGAGCCCAAGCAGATAGGACAGCTCATCGATGAGGCCATGGACATGGTCATGGGCAGCAACCCAAGCTTGGCCGCCACACTCCCCCGCATCTACAACCGGGACAACGTGGACCAGCGCCGCCTTGGCGAGCTGCTGGACCTGTTCAACTCAGCCCGCTTCACCGGCCAGGGCGCCAGCAGGGCCCGGGACCTGCTCGGCGAGGTGTACGAGTACTTCCTGGAGAAGTTCGCCAAGGCGGAGGGCAAGCGCGGCGGCGAGTTCTACACCCCCGCCGGCGTTGTCCGTGTCCTCGTCGAGGTCCTCGAGCCGCACCAAGGCCGGGTCTACGATCCCTGCTGCGGCTCGGGCGGCATGTTCGTCCAGGCCGAGAAGTTCCTTGCAGCCCACCACATGGAGGGCTCGGACATCTCCGTCTACGGCCAGGAGCTCAACGAGCGCACCTGGAGGATGGCCAAGATGAACCTCGCTATTCACGGCCTCAACGCCAACCTCGCCTCCCGCTGGGGCGACACCTTCGCCCGGGACCAGCATCCCGAACTCACTGGCAACAACGGCGCGGACTTCATTATGGCCAACCCGCCCTTCAACATCAAGGACTGGGTCCGATCCGAGTCCGACCCCCGGTGGAAGTACGGTGTCCCGCCGGCCGGCAACGCCAACTACGCCTG
>ENA-OWNT01003958-OWNT01003958.1-seawater-metagenome-genome-assembly--contig:-NODE-3958-length-13449-cov-3.211711_pt1 | contig 13449 bp, 16 predicted proteins | sample MGYA00238136_ERZ651165 | MGnify/ENA primary metagenome ERZ651165 (study PRJEB26861, sample SAMN08777766) | seawater metagenome | isolation source: coastal seawater | place: USA: Florida | collected...
CGACAATGCTGACGCTGTCTGACACAGACGACATGAACTTACGCAGTAGATAGAAATGCAGGTCGTGACGGTTTGAATGAACATGAAGCAATACGTCAACTTCTGTACTTGGCGCGACAATGTCACCTTCTCCCAGTACCGGGAAGTCAATCAGCTCTTCTGGCATCGCAACATCAAGCTGCTGCCAAAATGATTTAGTAAATGCGATAGAAATCGCAAGATTCGCACCTGGTTGGTTGCTGTTCAACTCTGCTACCAAAGCAGGTAGAGCTTGCAGCTGTTCCAGAACAAGCTGAGGGTTTTGTGTCACTTTCAGAAGCGTGTACTGAGCAAAAGGGCTCGCTTCAGGAAGGATTGCACTTTGAGGGTTAGACATTATTAGTTCCTCACTTTGTATACCAGTCTATATAAGTGACCGCTCTTTGGCTCTAGCAGAGCGTTGACTTATATAGACTTGACGTGTTTTTATTAAGTTAGTTGCTTAGTGTATTAAGTTTTTATTTTAATATATTGATGGTGGTCATCTAGCTGGTGTTCAAGCCAACGCTGGAGTTTTCAAACTGTCGCGCACACTTCGACTTTGCAGAACATAAATACCAAACCAAAGTAGTATCACCAATGTCATCCCGTTGACCCAACTGAATGCGCCATGCTCGAGATAAACGTGATACAAACTCTGGCTAAACTGGCTGGCAACGGTTAACAATGTCACCGGTTTACCCCAACTGACAATCCAGTTAACCCACTTTCGTTCTGGGCTACGTAAACTGATCAGCCACATCAACGCGATACTCGGTAGTCCCATGACCAAACCAAGGTAGAGCATCGAGTGATCAGGATAGACGATAGTCAGGATCTTGCTACCGCTTTCTCGACTCGCACCTGCAACAACAAACACCACCCACGCTTTTGCCATGAACAGCCATCCTAACCACAACCACTTGGGAGCTTTTAGGAAACCATGTTTGTCATATTGTTCGAGAGAATACCGCACTTACTGCCACAACCATCAATACCAATGGGTTTCAATGTAACTGAATGAACAAAAAATACGAGTAGTATTTTGTTAGAAAAGGAACAATCGACCAACAACAGAGCGATGTCACACAGAGCTTTACTCTCGCTCTCTCTTACCCACCGATTTGAAAGAGACAAACAAAAACGCCACCAGCAATAACACGGGTAATCCCCACAACAAGGCGTTTTTCCAGGTAAAGCTCGGCTTGTAGAGAACAAACTCACCGTATCTTGCGGTCATAAAGTCGATCACTTGCTGCTCACTCTCACCGCTGTTGATCTTATTAAAAACAATCAAACGTAAGTCTTTCGCCAGTGGTGAGTTTGACTCAACCAGATTTTGGTTTTGGCACTGAGGACAACGCAATGACTTCGCAAGCTCGATTGCGCTTCGTTGTAACTGAGGGGTTTTAAACTCAAACAGCTCGACTTGTCGTTCCAACTCGCTATCTGGCGCGGCAAATACCTCGCTTTGACTCGACTGGGCGAAACTGAACGGACTAAGTAACACCAACATCAGTAAACAGATAACTCGATTCATAGCGTCATGCCCTTATCAAAGTAGCGAGCAAAACGCTTCTGCCATGCTTTCTCCGTCAGCTTGCCGTAGTGTTTATAAACAACTTCACCGCTGGCATTAACTAAATAGGTTTCGGGCGTTCCCACCACTCCGAGTTCAATACTCAGCTGACCTTTCGGGTCGTAGATTATTTCATTGTATGGGCTGCCCGCATCCTTTAAGTATCCAGTCGCCGCCAACTGCTGGTCACGATAGTTGAGGCCGATAATTGGCACACCGCGCTGCGCGAGCGTCATCAAATACGAATGTTCCGACTTACAGATCCCACACCAAGACGCCCAAACATTCACTAATTGGTATTCATCACCCAATAGTGAACTCGCACTCTCAATCGACTGACCATTCAGGAGCGTAGTTGAAACAACGGGAAAAGTACGCACCACCGTTTGGCTACGATTGCCGTTTGTCTCAGATTGCAGACCGGCAAGAAGAAAGCCGACAAAACCGACGACCAATAAAATGAAAATGAAGACTTTACGATTCTTGAATAGCGCCATGTGTAGCTCTCGTCGTCAGTATAGAGGCTTGTTTCAGTAGCGGCAGAAATGCCCCCAAAATGATCAACAAAGCCCCGCACCAAACCCATAGGATATAGGCTCGGTATTGTATTTTTACCGCGTAGGACTGGCTATCAACCTTTGCGCCAAGTGTGACATAGTAGTCACCATGCCAAGTCGAATAAATCGCCGGTTCGCTCATGTTCATCACCCGGACTTGGTAATGACGTCGCTCTGGTTTGACGACAAACGCTTGTCCTTGCTCGAAACTAAAACGAATACTCGCTTGTTCCGCGGTATAGTTTGGACCGACGTACCAGAGGGTTTCTTGATACTCCACGCGGAAGTTGTCGATATCAATACTGGTTTCAGGCGCCATTTTCCTGTTCAGCTCGTAGGAGTGGTAACCGTTCATCACTGCGCCAACACATAACATCGCGATACCGATATGGGCTAGCACCATAAAACTCAAACGACGGTAACGCCACAGCAAGTACAAATGAGAGCTGACGACCCAAGCGGCTAAACCCCACACTAAAGCGACAACAGGCTGCCAATCTTTCACCTGCGCAAGATAACAGCCGATACCAACAGCGAACGAAATCAACCAAACCAAGACCAAATTGCGCAAGGAAATCAGCGAACCTTTACGCCACTTCAGGTAAGGTACGAGCCCCATGAGTAGCAGAGCGCCAATCGTCAAAGGCAACATCAACGCATTGAAATACGGCGCACCGACCGAAATCGCGCCTAAACCGAGTAGCTCATAAACCATTGGGTAAAACGTGCCAAGGAATACGGTAAAAGTGGCGACGCAAAACAAACCAGTCGCGAGAAAAACCGCGTAACCGCGACTCGCAATAGCATTAAATTGAGCGCTTTTTATCCTGTCGGAATGTTTAAACAGCAAAATGAATGAACACAGCAGGGTCACCGCCAAGATAGCCAACAACGCAACACCTTTGGTCGGATCTACGGCGAACGCATGCACCGATGTCAACACGCCTGAGCGAACAATAAACGTACCGAGAATACTTAAACAAAACGTCACTAACGCGAGGCTCAACGACCAAAGTTTCAGTTGTTGGTGACGCGCAGAAGCGCGCATTGAATGCAACAACGCGCTAGCCGTCAGCCAAGGCAACAATGAGGCATTTTCTACTGGGTCCCAGAACCACCAGCCGCCCCAACCGAGTTCGTTGTATGCCCACCAAGAGCCTATCAAGATCCCAAGCGTGAGTAACATCCACGCCGAGATCACCCAAGTTCGGCAATATTCTATCCAGCGATGGTCGTACTGGTTCTCTAACAGCGCTGCAAGGGCAAATGCCAGAACCGTCGAAAAACCGATATAGCCGAGATAGAGCAAAGGGGGATGAAAGATAAGTCCAATATCTTGCAACATCGGATTTAAGTCTCGCCCTTCACTGACAAATAATTCCGCATAAGAAAACGGATTGGAGGCCAAAAGAGTAAACCAAGCAAAAGCGGCGACAAAACCACTCATCACCCACAACACATTCTGAAAGTAACGGGACTGGTGCATGGAATGAAGCGATATCAATCCAGACCACAAACAAAGGGTAAACACCCAAAACAGCATTGACCCTTCATGGCCGCCCCAAACCGCTGCAAACTTAAAAAACGGCGGTAACGCTGAGTTAGAATGCGCGGCAACGTAAGCAAACTGGAATTGGTCACTGAGAAACAGACTGGCTAATACAGCAAGGCTGAACGTCGCTAACGCCGCGTTCAGCCTAGAAATGAATGTAAGGGAAGCACGAGAACTCTTGGTTTGGAAACGGCACCAACCATAATGTGCGAAACTCAAACTACTGAGTAGCGCGATCAGTACCAAAGCTAATAGTCCTGACTCCCCTAACATAGTTATACGACCGTCATTTGTCCGGCATACAAGATAAAGGTACGTAGCATCAATACCCCAAACAAGCTCAGCATGGTCACAACAAAGATGTAACCGCCGTTATGGCGTACTGCTTTTGGTGAAATAGCATTGAGCGTCAGTGGCAATAACATCCCGACTAACACGACGCCAAACCAGAACCAGTTCGACCAGAAACCACCACCGATCGCGTTCCAGGCCGCCGCTTCGTTTTGTCCCCCACTGAAGATAAGCCCAGTAAAAAACGTCACCAAAACAAACAACTCAAACAACACCACCGGACGCTCGAAGCCGTGTACCCAAGACACACTTGGACTGCTCGCCGACTCTTTGAACACTAAAATACCAAACAGCAAACACGCTGCAGCACCAGACGATAAACTTGAGAACAAGAATAAGATCGGCAGTACCGGGTTATTGAGCATTGGATAGGTTTTTAGCGCAGACAACAGGAAGCCTGTGTACGCCGCGAGCACAATCGCCAAAAAGCCTAAAAACAACTCAAGTAGATTGTTGACGTTTTTCGCTTTAAGCAAAATTGTATCGACAAAATTGAGCAGTCTCCCAGGCAGTTTGCCTTCACAGAAGTTGATGATCGGATGACGGAAAATCACGCCAATCCAGACGAACAATACCGCCATATAAACTTGGAACAACACCACACCCATCGACATCACGGAAGTTGGGTTGTAGTAAATCATGATCTTCCAAAACTCGAGGGGCTTGGTTAAGTGGAAAACCAGAATCAACAAGCCAACGATAATACCGAAAGGTGCTAACCAAGCAACGGCTTTTAAAATACCGTTGTTGGCTGGGTCACCTTCAATCACTTTGCGTTTGAGGTAGATACCGATCATCACCGCACCAGCAGACATACCAGCTAAAAATAGGTAGATAGCAATGATCCAATCCCAAACCAGAGAGTCAAAGTGGAATGCACTTTCAAATCCGTTCATGATTACACCTCCCCTTTCTGATGAGGAATTTTGTACAACTTAGGTTTGGTGCCTAAGTGGACTTTGTCGCGATACACTACTTCCGTCTTCAGCACACGATTGATTTCACTCTCAGGGTCGTTGAGATCGCCAAACGTCAGTGCTTTAGTCGGACAAGATTCAACACACGCCGGCAGTTTGCCCTGAGCCAAATTAGTGTCTCGACAGAAGTTACATTTATCCGCTGATTTATTTTCAGGGTTAAAGAAACGGACTTGGTAAGGACACGCAGCTAAGCAATAACCACAACCAACACATTTTTCTTGATGAACGTCGATTATGCCGGTTTCTTCATCTTTGTATGCTGCGCCTGTAGGGCAAACATAAACACAAGGTGGATTTTCACAATGTTGGCAAGATTTACGGGTAAAACGGTAATCAACATCAGGAAACTCGCCTTGCGGCTCACTACGAATGATCTCTAAGCGCGACACGCCTTCCGGCACATTATTCACTTCACGACACGCGTCGGTACAAGCCGTACAGCCAATACATGCTGTTTCATCGTGGATCATGCCATAACGTTTTTCACCCACCTGCTCGACATTAGCAAGCGTCTTACGGCTATTCAAAACCGCTGTACCCGCGACACCTGTGGTAAAAATCAGCGCGCCAGTACCTGCGATAAAGTTTCGTCTAGAGCAGCTCATTTCACTCCTCCTTTTTGTTTTGATTAAAGTCAGAGTGGCAATCCACGCACAGTTTGATCTGAGACTGACGGTCTAAGCTCAACACTTTGGTTTTACTGGCGTGAACATCATGACAGTTCGAACAAGTCAGATTTTGCGCATGTACATCGTGAGTCCAGTTGTCTTTGCGTAAATATTTCGGCTTATGACAATCGGTACACTGACTGTTCGCTTTGAGTATTTCAGATGGGTCTAAGAACACTTTGTCCGTACCTTGCTGCGATTGCGCGCTTGAGTACTTGGTGACTTGAGGCGCACCTTCACGGTGATCCGGACCTATGTTGTTATGACATTCGGTACAATTGACTTCACGGCCAAGGATCTTATGCGCATCTACGCCGTGAGAGCCTTGTAACGTTTCTTTGGCATCCTTATGACATTGGACACATTTATAGTCCTTGTCACGGATAAGAGTGACTTCATGGCGAGCGTTTTGGCCTTCAGATTGCAAGCTTGAAGTGTCGGCAACGGCATGAAGAGAATAACCATAGAGGCAGAATGCAAGAAGTGATTTCAGCATTATGACTATGGCCAACTTTATATTGCCCATATTATCCTTTCCTTATTCCGGAATTATATTTATCGAAATAAACGCTATATTCATCTCAATAAACACAATGTTCCGGTAAAAAATTAATACCCTCTGTCACCACTTTTAAATAGCAACAAATGAGATCAATTCTTATTTTAAATAAGCCACAACGCTTCAATAAACATATTACTCTTATGACTCTTAAGAGGTAGATAAACGTGTCTAAAAATCGATCTCTATCACCTTTGCATTAATAAGGCTATTGGCATTAAATACTTGATTATTAATAGACAAGATTGTCTAACACCTTGATATAATAACTACCCCTTTAGAGGTATATGAAATTAAATTTGGCATAAGTCACATTTCAAAATTGATCTAAAGCAATGATTAATTCTTAGCCTCTTATTTTGTTCTAACCTATTAATTAGAATTTATAGCAGTTCTCCAATTCTTTATTTTGATATAGCCAGTTCACAACGCTGTTTATAAAAATCAGAATCATGGAGATAGCACTGTGAAACAATTGCACTGGATACCAAAATCCGCAGCGGCAATAATTTTGTTGGTGAGTTCAGTAATGAGCACCAGCAGTGTAGCTGCGTCAGAGGAAAAAGGCTTAATCGACCCACGTAACCAAGCGTACGAACAAGATCACCCTGATCAATATCAGTCTTGGAAGGCGACTTCTGAAAGCAAACATATCGAAGACGCGCTGGCAGAAGATCCAAACATGGTCATTATGTGGGCGGGTTATGGCTTTGCTAAGGACTATAACAAGGCACGTGGCCACTTTTATGCACTCGATGATGTGCGACAAACTTTGCGTACCGGCGGTCCAACGGATGAAAACTCGGGGCCAATGCCGATGGCGTGCTGGAGCTGTAAAAGCCCGGATGTTGGCCGCGTAATAGAGGAACGTGGTGAAGATGGCTATTTCGAAGGTAAATGGGCGCGCTTAGGTGACCAAATCGTCAATCCAATCGGTTGTGCCGACTGTCATGATACCCGTAGTGAAGCATTCAAAAACGGAGAGCCCGCACTTGCACTGGCGAAGCCATATGTTGAGCGCGCATTCCAAGCAATCGACAAACCTTTCGACAAACAATCACGCTTGGATCAACAAGCCTCTGTGTGTGGTCAATGTCACGTCGAGTACTACTTCACCGGTCCAACTAAAGGGGTGAAATTCCCTTGGGATATGGGCACCAGCGTAGACGATATGGAGAAGTACTACGACGCGATTAACTTCAAAGACTGGACGCACAAAGTCTCGAAAGCGCCAATGTTGAAAGCGCAACACCCAGGCTACGAAACATGGCGAGAAGGTATCCACGGTAAAAACAAAGTGGTGTGTGTAGACTGTCATATGCCGAAAGTGACCAAAGAAGACGGAACCGTGTATACCGACCACAAAGTCGGCAATCCGTTTGACCGCTTCGAAGACACTTGTGCCAACTGTCATACCCAGTCGAAAGACCAACTGCGCGAAATCGTCTCTTCACGTAAAGCTCAAGTCCTTAACATGAAGCTAACCGCAGAGAAGCAGATCGTCGCCGCTCACTTTGAAGCAGGCGCAGCTTGGGACGCCGGTGCAACCGAAGCAGAAATGTCTGATATTCTGCAAGACATCCGCCACGCGCAATGGCGTTGGGACTACGCGATTGCTTCTCACGGCGTACATATGCACGCGCCGGAAGTAGCATTGGAAGTGCTAGGTACAGCAGTAGACAGAGCGGCAGATGCACGAACTAAGCTGGTTCGCCTACTCGCCACCAAAGGCATTACTGAAGCGGTAGAATTGCCTGACATCTCGACCAAAGAGAAAGCGCAACAAGCGTTGGGGATGGATATGGATAAGATGAACGCCGAGAAAAAACACTTCTTAGAAACCGTCGTTCCTGAATGGGAAAAAGCGGCAGAGAAACGTGAAGCCAGCTATCAATAGGTACTCATATGAGTAGCGTAAAAAGCCAGCAATTCGCTGGCTTTTTTATCTTTTGTTTTGGAATACTTTTATTTCAACAACTGTTTAGCTTGATTGAGTGAGTGAATAATCGACACTCGGTCTAAATCTCGATGCTGTGAATCGAGCATCTGCGTCCAAACGTCAATCGCTTGCTGATAGCGAGAGCTGACAAAATGGTCGTTGGCAATCAATGACAAGGCCGTGAGATTTGCGCTGTCCAACGCCAACGCCTGCTGCAAAAGATCGGTAACCGTTGCCGTCATTTGTTGCTTATTCAGATAGTAGAGTGCAGTGGCTTTCGCGGCCAATTGGTTCGCGCTAGGCCCATCGCTTAATCGCAGTGCGTAATCAAAGCAGGTCAGCGCGGATTTAAAGTCCTGCTCGTTCAAGTACCCGTGGCCGAGTTGAAACCACAGCTCAGCTTGATTCGGATCTTGCTTAAGCTTGGCTTGAATATCCAGCATCTGCTGATCGTGGCTTAGTGCGCGATTTTCTAGCACCACCTCTTCCGGCGGCGTACCGCGTAACCACAGAAATACCGGTATCGCCAACGCAACGCCAGCAATGACAACTTTGTTCATGGAGTCAGCCTCTGTGGTATTTCTCGATTAAGAAAACAGTATATCGTGGTACGATAGCTATATCTTTGATCCAGCAATAGTTATCACATGATGAAGAAAAAGGTTATTCCATCTCAAGAAACTCAGCAGGAAGCAATGAAGATTGCCAAAGCCACGCAGAAGCCAGGCCAAACGAAAGAACAAACGAAGCTGATTTCTCAAGGTATCGAAAAAGGTATCGCCCTGTACAAGAAACAGCAAAAAGAAAAAGCGCGTCAGGCCGATAGAGCGAAGAAGAAAGCGCAAAGAACCAAACGTTCAGAACAAGAGACGATAGAAAACAACCCACCTGAGTATCAACTGCAAGAAAACGAGCAATCAAAGAATTCTGTCTTACCGTGGGCATTATTAGTCATTAGTTGGGTAGGCTTCGCCGTTTACATTATGCAAAACCAGTAAGCCACCACAAAACAAACTTATTGCTTCCATAATAAAAAATCGCACCAATAACCTTAGTGCGATTTTTATGCTGTCTTGTGATGGGAGACTAATCGTAGGAGATACCAGTCAGCAGAGGCTAAATGGCTCGAACATTAAACCCCAAACTTGCAGCAATATCAGACTCCCTATCAATAACCCATTGGCTATCAAATGGACCCCAATCTGAAAGCTGATAGTAACCATCGTTATGTCGACGCCCGTCTTGAACAAACATCAACTCAATGCCTATTCCCGGCAATGCTTTAATCACATCTTGAATGGTTCGACGTGGCCAGCCCGTTTTTTCAATCAGTTTGGGCACGTTGGGTCTTTCTAAACTTTCAACAAGTAGTGCTAGATATAATCGCCTTGCAAAAACAGGACTCAATTCCATTGATACCTCCTATAAATTTCTAAGGCCATTATTTCTCTTTTCCACCACCGTGCGTTGCGTTTGATCAATAACTCTACATTCCTCGGTAGCCACGCAGCATTTTATTTGCGAACTGAAATATATCAGTCGCACTTTTGTCTCTCTTCATAGTTCCTGATAGGATGCTGAAATAACTAAAAAGTCACTTTCTAAGGTTTATCTATGACAATCACTATGTACGGCATTCCCAACTGCGACACGATCAAAAAAGCCAAAAAATGGCTCGAAGCAGAAGGCGTGGACTATCAATTCCATGACTACCGTAAACAAGGCATAGACAAAGCACTGGTGGAGACATTTTGCCAACAGTTAGGATGGGAGAACGTGCTTAACAAACGCGGCACAACTTATCGCCAACTGACCCAAGAGCAGAAAGACAACCTCAATGAAGCCAACGCAATTGCACTGTTGGTGGAACAACCAGCGATGATCAAACGCCCTATTCTGGTTAACGGTAACGACTACCATCTAGGTTTCAAAGCCGATCAATACGCCGCTATTTTCTCTTAATTTTTCGTAAGGATTTCAAGGATGACAGACAGCCCGACTCTGGCTCTCGCAAAATATTTAATCAGCCGCCAATCAGTAACCCCTGAAGATGCAGGCTGCCAAGACGCAATGATTGAGCGCCTGAAAGCACTCGGTTTTGAAATTGAAGTGATGGTATTTGAAGATACCACCAACTTCTGGGCTCGTCGTGGTACAGAAGCACCTCTGTTCGCTTTCGCTGGCCACACTGATGTTGTACCTGCTGGTAAGTTAGAACTGTGGGACACGCCGCCATTTGAACCGACAATCAAAGACGGTTTCTTACACGGCCGTGGCGCGGCAGATATGAAAGGCTCGCTAGCCAGTATGATTGTCGCGGTAGAGCAATTTATCGCTGAAAATCCAGACCACAAAGGCTCGATTGGCTTTTTGATCACCTCCGACGAAGAAGGTCCATTCATTAATGGCACCGTGCGCGTAGTTGAAACACTAATGGAGCGCGGCGAAAACATCGATATGTGTATTGTTGGTGAACCATCAAGCACTGAAGTGGTTGGTGACGTGGTGAAGAATGGTCGTCGTGGTTCTATCACTGGCGATTTAACGGTGAAAGGAGTGCAAGGTCACGTGGCTTACCCTCACCTAGCGAAAAACCCGGTTCATCAATCTCTGCTGGCAATTCACGAGTTGGCGACCACCGAGTGGGACCAAGGCAACGACTACTTCCCACCGACCAGTTTCCAAATCCCGAACGTACACGCGGGCACAGGCGCGTCAAACGTGATCCCTGGTGAGTTCAATGTGCAATTTAATCTACGTTTCAGTACCGAACTGAACAACGAAGCCATCGTGCAGCACGTTACCGAAACCTTGGACAAACACGACCTCGATTATGATCTTAAGTGGACGTTCAACGGCGACCCATTCCTGACTGATACTGGTGATTTGCTGGATGCTGTTGTGGATGCGGTGGATGCGGTCAATCAAACTAAACCAGCACTATTGACGACAGGTGGTACTTCCGACGGTCGATTTATCGCGCGTATGGGCGGCCAAGTGGTCGAGCTTGGTCCAGTGAACGCGACAATCCACAAGGTAAACGAGTGCGTCAAAGTTGATGATCTAGAAAAGCTAACCCAGATGTATCAGAGAACACTGGAGAATCTTCTCGCGTGAGCATGAGTGCTGAGCAGCTAACTGGTAAAGTATCCACCCACTTAGTGGATACTTTAGTCGGACAAAAATCGTTTCTCGTCCACCCGCAGGTCGCGCAAGACTTGTTGGAACTGAAAGCTGCGGCGACGCAAGCAGGTTTTAACTTATGTCTCGCCAGCGGCTTTCGCGACTTTGAACGCCAAATGCTGATCTGGAATCGTAAAATGTCCGGTGAAGCGGCTATCTTAGACAGTCAAAGCCAACCAGTGGACGTGGCTACACTCTCGGAGAGAGAGAAAGTAATGGCGATTTTACGTTGGTCTGCGTTACCTGGCGGTAGTCGTCACCATTGGGGAACCGATTTTGATCTTTATGACCGTGACAGCTTGCCGCAAGGTGTTAACTTACAGCTTGAGCCCTGGGAGTATCTGACTGGCCACCAGCAGCACTTTTACGTGTGGTTAAAAGAGCATCTGGCTCACTTTGGTTTCTTTTTCCCATATCGAGAAGACAAAGGCGGAGTCTCTTGTGAGCCTTGGCATATCAGCCATCGCGCCACAGCGCAAAGTTGTTCAGCTCAGCTCAGCGTGGCTGTGTTACAGCAACAGATCCAAGCCAGCTCTCTGATTGGCAAAGAAGTGGTACTCGACAACCTCGAAAGCATATACAATCAATTCATTACCAATATCTCTCAGTAAGGGGGGAATGATGGAATGGTTAACTAACCCTTGGGTTATCATTGTTATCGTGTTGAGCGTGATCATCGGTAATATCGCGGCGTTGAAGTACACCGCGAAAATGAAGTTTAATGTCAAAAATAGAAGACCAAAAACATCTTCAGACGACAAGCTAGATGAGAGCGAAGAGAATAAAAAAAACCCGCAATAATGCGGGTCTTTGATTATTTGGCCTCAACGGTTCACTTAATGTGATCCCAAGAGATGTTCGATACAATTCGGCAGTCGTCGCACTTAAAATGGAAGATGTCGTGCAGCGGCTCGTCTAGTAGCCACTCGCCACCACATTTGGGACACTTACGCGCTTTTTCATCAGCCAAACTTTTTCCGCCTACTCGGTATTGATAGTAGTAAGTCGGGATTTTGGTGACGTATTCAATGCGGCCACGTAAATCCCAGCCACGACGGAATAACACACTATCCGCATCGCATATCTCATGTAACGCCGCGTGCTCAGCACGACATGCGCCCGCCATTTGGATCTCGTCACACGCTTGCCACTCGGTTTGCCACTTAATCACCGCTTTGTGATCACCGTTGAGGGTTGGACCGTTGCGATACAGCGGGATCGGTAACAGCGACTCCCCACTTCTCAGTGGCGAACACGTATGGACATAAGTCGTGTACAGCACTTGCCAGCTAGGCGTCTCTTCTTCGGCAGAGGCTTCAGAGTTTAAGTCACGACCAAGTAAGCGAACTTTCGGAGCCAGTAAACAAGCCTCAGCAAGACGACCAATACACACATTCACAAAATCTGAATGATATTTGGGGTGCAAGCTTTCTTGTTCAGGGCACACGGCGCGAACAAAAAACTCCCCGTCTCCCATCACAATCGGGAATTCTCGCCCAAGTACTTGACCGTTGTAACGCAGCGCGTCCATCAAGCCATTGATCGCTTTATCTACCGCAGAAACGGTAGTGTTATCAAAACATTCAAATTGGAGTTCAACTACGTACATGATTACACCACAGGCGTCAGTTTAGCTAAAAATTCCGCGAGGTCTTCTGCAAGTACGTCTCGCTTATCTGTACCTAAGCGCTCTAGCACAACATTACCCGTTAAGTTACAAATCGAGATTACATCCAGCTCTGCGTCAGTGGCGGCGATAAATACCGTTGGTTTTAACTTCAAACGGCGCTGAGTGACCAAATGGCCCAATATATTTTCCTGCAAACGAACAAAATCGTCATCATTCCATACTTGCAATAAAGTGAGCTCATTGCCGTTCCAAGTGGCGTCCATATCGGCGCTGTACTGAGAACCATAAAATGTTTTTATATCGTCATGTAAGGTAAGCTCAATGCCCTTTTCCACATTAGTAAAGTCAGCGGACGTTTCTCGTGGGTAAGCTTTCCACTCCACGCAATCATCGTGTTTGGCTTCAACACATGGTGACACCAAATCCGCCAGTT
>ENA-OWNT01003961-OWNT01003961.1-seawater-metagenome-genome-assembly--contig:-NODE-3961-length-13442-cov-4.413992_pt1 | contig 13442 bp, 17 predicted proteins | sample MGYA00238136_ERZ651165 | MGnify/ENA primary metagenome ERZ651165 (study PRJEB26861, sample SAMN08777766) | seawater metagenome | isolation source: coastal seawater | place: USA: Florida | collected...
TGTCGTGGGACAGTGACCTCATGACACTCCCCCTCATCGTCGCCCTGTTCGCTTGCGGCAGCCCCACGGCCACCACGGCCACCACCGAGGCGGCCGAGCCTGACCGCCCCGTCCTGGTCGACTTCGACAACCCCGAGGCTTGCGCGCCCTGCCATGCCACCGTCGTGGCCGAGTGGCAGGAGTCGATGCACGCCCGAGCCCATCACGACAACGACCCGATCTACGGCCACATGAAGGCCCTGCGAATGAAGAAGCAGGGCGAGCAGATCGCTGGCAAGTGCCAGCAGTGCCACAACCCCCGCGCGCCCGCCGAGCCCGACAGCCCGGCCGGGCGCCAAGGCGTGTCCTGCGCCACCTGCCACGCCGCCACCGAGGTCCACCGCGACCGCGGGCCCGGCGCCAAGGCCCTGGTGTTCAGCGACGACACCCTCCGCAGCGCCCGCGACGTCGCCCCCGGGGCATCGCCCGTGCACGGCACCGGCCCTGCCGCGCCCCACCTGGCCGACGGCACCACCATGTGCCTGGCCTGCCACGACGCCACCAAGACCCCAGCCGGCCAAGCCGCCTGCACCACCGGCCCCGAGTACGAGCGTGCGGAGGGCGCTGCGTCCTGCACGTCCTGTCATATGCCGCGCACCGAGGGGCCCAGCGGCGCCGTCAGCCAGCGCGACCACCACGCCTCCCACACCTTCGCCGGCCCCCACCGTGCCTGGTACCAGAGCGACCCGTCCTTCCTGGCGACCGCCATCGACCTGTCGGTCACCCAGTCGGGCACGAAGGTCACCGCGACCCTCGTGAACCAGGCCGCACACGCTGTTCCGACCGGCTTCCCCGGCCGCCTCATGGTGGTGAAGCTGAAGGGCCTCGACGCCACCGGCAGCGAGGTCTGGACCAACCTCACCGACGACCCCATGAAGCAGGACCCCGACGCCGTCCTCAACAAGGTCTACGTCGACGAGGCGGGCAACCCCACCCCGGCCCCCTTCGCCACGAAGCTGGCCCGCGACACACGGCTCACGCCGGGCGAGACCCGCACCCTGTCCTGGACCGTGCCCTCCGAGGTGACCCAGGTCCAGGCCATGGTGGTGATGCGCCTGCTGCCACCACCCCTGGCGGAGAAGCTCGGGGTCGCCGGCCAGGCCGAGGGCGAGCCCCGGGTCATCATCAAGGCCGCGACGCCGTAGCGGAGCACGCGGCTCCGCCGGGGGGCGCCGACGCCTCAGCCGTCGGCGAGGGCGCCGACGTCGGACTGCACGGCCGACGGGTGGATGCCCGCCCCTTCGGAGCGCACGGTGAGCACCGGCACCGGCGAGCCCCGCACGATGGCTTCGGCCACACTGCCGAAGAGGAGTCGGGAGAGCCCGGTGCGACCGTGGGTTCCCACCACCACCATGCGCGCGCCATGTGCCATCTCGACCACGGTCTGGGCGGGGTCGCCCACCACCACCTGCAGCGAGACATCGACGTTCCGCCGGTCGAAGGCATAGCGAAGCGCCGCGAGCGCCTCGTCGGCGTCGGAGTGCAGCGCCTGCAGCGCCGTCTTGCCCGCGAGCTTGCCCTCGGTGATGACGGTGTCGGGAGCGACACCATCGGGAAGCTGCACGCAGGTCATGAGCACGGCAGGGGCCGATAGATCGGCCGCGAGCTCGGCCGCGGTCTCCGCCACATGATGCGCGCAGCCGCGGGGGTCGAGCGCGACGAGAATGGGTCCACGTTCCATGAGTCCTCCTGGACGATGGTCTACCCGATGCAAGTCCCGAGCCAGGGTGACGCTTCGACCAGCTGGGGCGGTTCCTCGGCGTATACGATCTCCACCAAGTCATAAAGAGCCACGATCGCTCGACCCATGATGAACGATTGCGAAACACATGCCAGCAATACGTGCGAGAAGACCCACCTGCGGGCGTGATTCACGGGGCGCTCTCCCTTGGCACGGCCCTTGCTGAAGGACGAAGCACGGCAGACACACAACTGCCACGGCCCGACACCTACGCCGGCCAAGCCACTTCCCCTTCGGAGGCATCATGCAGATCGACGCGTTCTTCGACTCCGCGACCTGGACCCTGACGTACCTGGTGTACGACGCGGACACCCGCGACGCCGTCATCATCGACCCCGTCCTCGACTTCGACCCTCTCGCCGTCAGCGTGAACAACGAGTCGGCCGAGAAGGTGCTCGCCACGGTGAAGGAGAAGAACCTCAACGTCCACTACGTGCTCGACACCCACGCCCACGCGGACCATCTCTCCGGCTTCCAGTTCTTCAAGGAGAAGCTCGGCGCCAAGATCGGCATCGGTAAGCAGATCTCCGCCGTTCAGAAGGTCTTCCAGGGCATCTTCGAGCTGCCGGAGTCCTTCCCGACCGACGGCTCCCAGTGGGACGTTCTGATGGAGGAGGGCACGAACATCCAGGCCGGCAGCCTGACCATCGAGTCCTTCCACACGCCCGGCCACACGCCGGCCTGCTACAGCTACAAGATCGGCGACGCGGTCTTCACTGGCGACGTGATGTTCATGCCCGACTCGGGCACCGGCCGGTGCGACTTCCCCGGCGGCTCCGCCGAAGACCTCTACGACAGCGTCCAGAAGCTGTACGCCCTCCCCGACGAGACCCGCCTCTTCGTCGGCCACGACTACCAGCCCGGCGGCCGCGAGCTGAAGTACGAGACCACCGTCGGGGACGCCAAGGCCCACAACATCCAGCTGAAGGGCCACACCACCAAGGAAGACTTCATCAAGTTCCGCACGGCCCGCGACGCCACCCTGCGTCCGCCCAAGCTGATCTTCCAGTCCCTCCAGGTGAACGCCAACGCCGGCACGCTGCCCGAGCCGACGGCCAACGGCAACGTCTACCTGCGCATGCCGATGAACGTCTTCGGCTGAGCGCGCCGCCACCCTCTCGAACGCCTCGGGCTCAGGCTCGGGGCGCTCGACGTCCGGGGCCCGTAACCGTAGCGTTACCTTACTCTGGGTAGGTACTACGCCCTCTTTCGCAGAGAAATGTGGTCACATTCTCTCAAGGTTCGGACCCCTTGACCGATGACGACGGCGAGGTGCCCGATGAACGACCCCCACCCCATCGACCCGACCCTCCCTGAGCTGCTTGGCACCGTGCCTCCGCGCCGCCCCTCGTGGTGGGCCCATGACGGTGCGTACACGCCAACGCCCCCGCCGCCCCGTGATCCGGCCCGCCTGCCGCCATCGTGGGGCGACGACGAGCTCGCGTACTGCCCGCCCATCGACGACCAGCAGCCCCTCGCCGCATGAGCACCGTCGGGGCCCCCACCGACAACCCCAGACATCACATGACGACCGCGCCGGGCCGAAGAGCGTCCATCGGGATGGAGGACCCCCGCATGGTTGCACGCGTCGCTCGTTCCGCTCGCCCCGTCCGCCTGGCTGCCGGCCTCGGCCTGACCGTGTCCGGCCTGGCCATGCTCGTGCTACCCGGCCCGGGGCTGCTCACGCTCCTGGCGGCCGCCCACGTGCTCGCGGACGACATCCCCGGCGTGCGGGGGCTGCTGCAGCGCCTACCGGGCCCGCTGGGCCTGCCGCTCGGCCCGGTGGCTCAGGGACAGACCCAGGTCGCGGACTGAACCTCGCTGTAGACCGACAGGCCCCCCTGGTAGGTGAGCAGGTCGATCGTGAGGGACTCCAGGCGGTTGTTGCTGTCGTAGACCTGTTCCTGCACGAGCCAGTAGGACTGCATGCCGTACTGGTAGGGGCCCTCGGCGCTCGCGAGCAGGCCGTTGCTCCAGGTGTAGTAGAGCTCGGTCTCGGCGATGCCGTCGTTGTCCTCGTCGACGTAGTAGTAGGCGACCTCTTCGGTCGCTGCGTTGAACTGGGCGACCTGCACGTAGTCGACGATGCCGTCGAAGTCCTCGTCGATCTCGTAGCGGTAGTCGAAGAGGTTCTTGGCGCCGCCGGTGTAGGTGACGACCGCCAGGTAGAGGACATCGGTGGTGGCCGGGTCGGTGCCGCGGATCTCGACGATGCGATCCTGCGCGTCGTAGGTGCGGCGGTAGACCACGTCGACCGTGCCGTCGTTGTCTTCGTCATGGGCGGTCACGTCGAGCCGGCCGTCGGCCAGCCAGGAGTACGACCAGGACTCGTCGGTGGTGCCGTCGGCGTCGCTGTCGATCTCGAGCGTCTCGGTGAAGCCGGTCTTGAGGTCGTAGGTGCGGGTCTCGCGGTAGTCGGCGGTGCCGTCGTAGTCGCTGTCGAACTCGTAGGTCAGCAGGTCGGTGCCGGCGCCGAAGTAGGTGCGGGCCTCGGAGGACTCCGGCGTGCCGTTGCCGTCGTCGTCGAAGGTGTGGAGGATGTCGCGGCCGCTGGTGTCGAGCTCCACGTCCTCGGCGTAGTCCCAGACGCGGTCGGCGTAGGCATCGAAGTGGTAGTGGACCAGCGCATCCTCGAAGTTGGGGTCCACCGCCTGGACGTAGCGGGACTCGATGCTGCCGTCGGCGAACTGATCGATGCCGAAGTCGGCGTAGCAGTCCCACGGGGCCACGTAGGTGCCCGTGTCGCCCGTCTGGCCGGTGACGTCGGTGTCGGTGTCGGCATCGGTGTCCGCGTCGGTGTCGGAGTCGGTGTCGGAGTCGGTGTCGGAGTCGGTGTCCGCGTCGGCGTCGGCATCCGCGTCGGCGTCCGTGTCGGCGTCCGCGTCAGCGTCGGCGTCGGCGTCGGTGTCGGCATCGGCACTGTCGGTGTTGGACTTGTCGTCGTCGCTGGAGCCGCCGCACGCGGCGAGGGCGAGCAGAGCCGTGAAGAACATAGGTCGCATGGGTCTTCTCCGAGGGAGGGTTGGTTCGCGGTGACGGTACGTACACCGCCAGGGTGCCACCTGCCCGACCTTCGTTCACCTTTCCGGGGTACAAAACGGGCTCCTGGCCCCCGGAGCGCCCGTGTTCGACCCCCTCGCCTACGCCGACGTCCTCCCCCCCGCGCTGTGCGCCGCGACCGCTGCCCGCCTGGCCGAGGTGCCCGAGGTGCCCGGGCTCCGCGTCGATCCGGCCCTGCTGGAACGCTTCCCCACGCTGCATCACCCCGAGCACCTGGCCATCCTGGCCGATGTGGCGCGGGAGCTCGCGCCCGCCCTCGCCCAGCTGCTGCAGGCCCGCCGCGACGACCAGGCCTTCCTCGACGACGTGGTCTCGGCCCACGCCGCCGACCCATCTGCCCCCTCCCCCTTCGGCGCCCGCGACGACGCCGGCCGCATCGTGCTCGGGCCCGCCTCGCAGGCGGCGCCGGTCACGCCGGTCGCCCTGCCGGCGCACCTCGCTCCCCCCAGCGTCACCCTGTTCGGCCCGCCGGACGACGCCCGGATGTGCATCCACGCCATGAACGCCGTGCACCGCCGCCGCGCCGACGAGCCCGCAGCAGTCACCGCCCTCGTCGACCGCGCCCTCGCCTCGGGCCACGTGCCCTTCTGGGGCGCCGACAGCGAAGACAGCAAGACCCCCTTCGTGGGCGACCTGCTCCAGGCCACCGCCAACCTCACGCGCTGCCTCGACGGCAGCCTCTCCGTGGTCCACCCGCGCACCGGCGCCACCCTGGCCCTCGCCGCCGAGCATCGCTCGGTCCCCATCAAGCGCATCCCGGGCCTCGCCCTGCCCGACGCCCTGCACCAGCTCGACGGTCGGCCCCTCCCGCTCCACCTCGTGGACTTCGTGCTCCACGCCCTGCACGCCGGCCCCAGCGCCGAGGCCCTCACCTTCTACGTCCCCAAGCTGGAGAACGAAGAGGAAGCCGCCTACGTCCGGGCGCTGGTCGAGGCCGTGGAGCGTCGCCTGGCCGAGCGCCACCCCGACTTCCGCATGGGCACCACCCGCCTCTTCGTCGTGTTCGAGACGCCTCGCGCGATCTTCCGCATCGCGGAGATGGCCGAGGCCCTGCACCCCTACCTGGCCGGCGGCTCGCTGGGCTGGCACGACTTCCTCGCCGCCACCGCCCGCACCCTGCAGCGGGACCCCACCTACCGGATCCCGGTCAAGGCCGACCCCGACATCGTCATCAACCACATCAAGGAGTCGCATGTCGCCCTGGTGAGCGCCCTCCGCCCCCGCGGCGCGGTGTGCATCGGTGGCATGTACGGCACCCTCTTCGAGGACGGCGTCAGCGCCTCCTTCGAGGCCTCCATGGTCGGGTACGTGCGCGACGTGGTCACCCAGCTACGCCGCGGGCTCGATGGCTTCTGGGTCGCCCACCCCGACTTCGTGCGGATCGGCCTGGCCCTCGTCACCGCCTGGGAGGATGGCCCGGAGGCCATCGATGCTCTGGTCGCCGAGCTGGTCCCCGACCCCGCGGCCCTCGAGCCTCTCCGCACCTTCCTTCGCGCCCCGGACGTCCCGGGGCTGCCCCACGACGACCCCCACTACCTCCGGGCGGTCGTCGCCGCCGACCTGCCACCGGATCACCCCTCGGTCACCAACCACCATCCGAGCGAGGTGGCCTACAACGTGTTCCAGGCCGTGCAGTACCTCGCCGCCTGGCTCCAGGGCACCGGCTGCGTGGCCCTGCCCGCCTCCCTCACCACCCCGGCCGGCGAGCCTGTCTTCGTCCGCGTCATGGACGACCTGGCCACCACCGAGCGCAGCCGCTGGGAGCTGTGGCACGAGGTCCACCACGGTCGGGTCAGCGTCGACGCCTTCGAGGAGATCCTGGCGGAGCAGATCGCCTTCCTCCGTGCCGGCGTCGACACGGCCACCAAGCGGGTGGCCGTTCCGTGGACCGAGGAGAGCGCTCGCTGGTACGAAGTCGCCGTGCGCATCCTGCGCCGCCTGGTCACCGACCCCACCCCGGTCGCCTCCGTCAGTGAGTGGCTCCTGCCCTTCACCCTCGACGTGGTGCGCGAGGCCTCGGACCCCTGGGCCGAGGTGTGCCGCGCCCGAGGTGTCCAGCCCTGAGGGCCCCATGAGAGTGACGTTTCGACCGTTGTCACACCGTGTCACAAGCCCGACGGGGGCCACCCCATAGATGGCGCTCATGCAGCGACGGAAGGTCGCGAGGAGGCTCCATGCGGGACGTTCTGATCGGTGGCTCGGGGATGGTGGTGGGTGGCGTGATCGGATCCGGCGCCGTGCTGGCCGTGGAGGGCCTGATGGCCGCCACCGTGGGCCTCACGCTGCTCCTGGTGGCCCCCAGCGCCGAGACCGCCGAGGCGGTGGACCTGCCTGTCGCACCCGTCGCTCAGGCAGCACCGGCCCAGCCCCAGGCCCAGCCCCAGGCTGCCCCTCCTGTGCAGGTTCGCGCCCCCGTGGCCGTGCCGGACGCCGAGCTGGAGGCCGCACGCCGGGACATGGAAGCCGCCGCCGCCGAGATGGAGCGGGAGATGGCCCGGGCCGAGGCCGAGATCGAGGCCGCCAACCAGCTCGTGGAGGCCCAGCTCGACGCCCTCGGCGGCGACGACGTGCGCAAGGTCAACCTCGCGCCCCTGGTCGGGGTGCCCGTGGATGTGCCCATCCCCAAGCTCGGCTTCGGCAAGCGGAAGAGCCGCAGCCGGAAGTAGGGGCCGCTTCAGGCGTCCTCGACCTTCCGGCGCCGGGCATCGACGCCGCGGGCCAGCAGGCCCACCGCCACGCCGAAGAGCATGCCCATCCCCAGGGCCTGCACCATCATCTGGCCCGCCAGGGACGCCTGCGTCCCGCCCATGTACTCGGCATACCAGGGGTTTGCCTCGATGTACTGGGGGAGCAGCGCGACCTGCACCCCGCCGACGACCACCCCCGAGGCCAGCGAGGCGAGCACCACGGTGGCGAAGGGCGAGGGAGAGCGGCGGCGATGCACCGCCACCAGCCACACGGCGTAGAAGGCGAACCACACCCCCGGCTCCACCGAGGGGGGCAGGCCCACCAGGCTGGTGATGCCGCCCATGGCCAGGCCCGTGACGGCACCGAGGCCGATGATGACGTAGTCGACGGTCACTCGATGAACTCGCTGACGGCCTCGAGGGGCTTCCGGCCCAGGGCCGGCACCGTGGCGTCGTCGGCGGCGAAGCCCACCGGGAACAAGATGTAGGGCCGCTCGTGGGCGGGGCGCCCCAACACCTCGGTGAGGAAGCCCATGGGCGAGGGCGTGTGGGTCAGGGTCGACAGCCCCATCTCGTGCAGGGTGGAGACGAACAGCCCCGCGGCGATGCCGCAGCTCTCGCTCACGTAGTAGTGCTTCACCTTGTTCCCGTCGGCGTCGAGGCCATACTTCTGGGCGAAGAGGACCACGATCCACGGCGCCACCTCGAGGAAGGGCTTCTGCCAGGTCGTGCCGAAGGGTTGCAGGGCCTCGAGCCAGTCCTCGGGCGCGCGCTCCTCGTAGAACGACCGCTCCTCGGCCTCGGCGGCTTCCCGGATGCGGCGCTTCACCTCGGCGTTGCTCACCGCCACGAAGGTCCACGGCTGCCGGTGCGCCCCGGACGGTGCCGTGCTCGCCGACCGAATCGCCAGCTCGACCAGCGGCCGCGGGACCGGGGTGTCGGAGAAGAAGCGCACCGAGCGACGCCCATCGTTTCGGGCCAGCGCCGCTTCGCCCCGACGCTCGCACTCGAGCAGGGGCACACGCTCCGGTCGGTAGGGAATGTGGTCCACGCTCTCCTCCCACGGTGAGGGATAGTCCGTGCGGTCAGCGCGGGCCCGTCGCCGCCCCCTGCAGGTCGAGGGACTGAGCCGCTGCGAGGCCCGTGATGAGCTGGACCACCGCCACCACCGCCATCATGCCGTGGGGGGCCCGTGGGCTGAGTCCCACGAGCCAGGCCAGGGTGGCCAGCAGCGGCACCCAGGGCATCATCACCAGCACCCAGGCCGCTTCTCGGCGATGCAGCCCGATCCCCACGGCGAGCGCCGCGTACAGGGCTGCGCCAGCCGCCGCGGGCTCGTGCCCCGAGAGGCCCGAGCCGAGCTGGGCCACGTCGAGCAGCACCACGCCCCCACAGCCCCCGAGCGTCGCGCGCCGTGGCCCGGCCAGCAACGCCTGGCTCAGGGCGCCTCTCGCCGGATCAGGTGGATGCCGTGGACCGTCTGCACCGGCCCCGACACGTCGCCGATGGCCAGCTCCCTCAGCGCCGCCTCGAAGTCGCGGTCCATGTCGCCGGGGAGGAACACCCCCAGGTGGCCGCCGTCGCTGGCCGAGGGGCAGTCGGAGTAGGTGCGGGCCAGGTCGGAGAAGGGCTCCCCGTCGGCGACGCGCTGGCGCAGATCCCGCGCGAGCTGGAAGGCGTCGTCGCCTCGACGCTTCTTGGTGCGGCCGTACTCGAGCAGCAGGTGCGAGGCACTGAGCATCAGCGGTCCCCCCGTCGCTCGGTGGATGGGGCCTCCAGGGCCCGTCGCTTCACGTCGTTCACCATCACGGACTCCAGGGCGCATTGTAGGCAGGATGAGCCCCCTTGCGCTGGCCGGGCCGACAACGAGCCTACGGATGGGTGGGCGCGACCCCGGTGAAGCCCTCGAAGAGCCGCCCGAGGCCATCGGGTGGTGCCGTGCCGTCGCTCACCACGACCCACAGGTCGTCGGCCATGCCCGCCACCCCGTGGGGAGGGGGCGGCAGGGGCGCACCCGTGGTCACCGCGTCGACCGTGACGGTGCGCGACCCCAGCTGGCCGGTACAGAGGAGGCTGAGCTCGTCGCCCAGCGAGCCTCCCTCGCAGCGAACCTCGCGCAGTCCGAGACCCCTCAGCCGTTCCTCGGCCGCCTCGACCGAGCGCGGCACCGCCGGTGGCGGGGCGACCACCGGGGCTCCTCCACACGCCAGCAGCCAGATCATCACCCGGCCTCCAGGGCTTCCAGGCGGAGGAAGAGGTCGGTGCCCCCCGCGATCAGCACGGGCAGCAGCAGCCCGTTGAGGAAGGGCACGGCGAGCAGCAGGGCCGCCACGGCGCCCATGGCCAGCGTGGAGGAGCGATGCCGCCACACGAAGGCCAGCTTGGCCCGAAACGACCAGCGTCGACGGGACATCGCGCCGTCCATCAGCTCCCGCCCGAGGAAGAAGGAGGTGGCCAGGGTGGACAGCACCACGTGGAGCAGGCTGCCCAGCATCGGCACGACCTCCAGCGACCAGAGGGCCACCATGACCGGCACCCACAGCAGCAACGCCAGGGCGCTGTGGGCGACGCTCACCGGCACGTCGCGCCAGTCGAACGGCTGCGCCGGGTCTTCCCCCCGCACCACATGCTCCACGTGGGCGGACAGCCGGTCGTTGAAGGGCACCGCCACCAGGCCGGCGGTGAAGTAGACCACCACCCCCACGCCCAGGAAGAGCAGCGCCCGGAGCAGGTAGCCGACGAAGGCGTAGAGGATGTGCACCAGCGCGACGTGCTGGGGCCCCGGCACCCAGATCGCGCCCATCAGCCAGGGCACCGACCACCACGTCACCGCGAGCGCACCGACGAAGAAGGTCAACGTGATCGCCGTGGGCAGCACGAGGAGGGGCCAGGTGGAGGGATGACGCACCACGTGCCGCAGGCCCGTCAAGGGGACCCGCAGCCCCTGACCGAGGCCGAGGCTCACTCGGGTTGGTTCCGCATGTGATGGGCCATGCGGGCGAAGGCGCCGTTGAGGTCGGCGCGGGCGTGCTCGTCGGCCACGTGGACCTCGAGTGCGTCGCGCATGCAGGCGAGCCAGGCGTCGCGGGCGGCGTCGTCGATCGGGAAGGGCATGTGACGGGCCCGCATCCGTGGGTGCCCGCGCTCCTCGAGGTAGGTGCGGGGACCGCCCGTCCACATGGTGAGGAACAGCACCAGGTGGTGTCGCGACGTGGTGAGGTCGGCGGGGTGCATCGCACGGATGGTGGCCGCGTCGGGCCGGGTGTCCATGCGGTCGTAGAAGGTCTCGACCAGGGCACGCACGCCCTCGGCGCCGCCGATGCGCTCGAACAGGGTCTCGGTAGGAAGGCTCATGGACTTTCTGTACCCGGCACCCAATACCTGCGCCCCTCTGACGTGTACGGAAGCAGAGGCCGGGCCCGGACCTCCCCCCAGGAAACCCCTCGCAACCCAACGAACCGCGCCACCCGATGGCGCCGGGAGTGCCCATGTCCATCGTCCGTCGTCTCGCCCCCCTCGCTGTGCTCTTCACCCTCACCGGCCTGCCTCTGCTCGCCGCCACCGCGGGCCCAGGAGACGCCCCGACCGACCGCCCCACCGAGCGACGGGTGGAGCACCTCGCCGAGCGCCTCCAGCTCGACGCCTCCACCGCCGAGGAGGTCGCCGGCATCCTCGCCCGGAGCCATCACGAGGTCGAGCAGGTCAAGACCGACGCCAAGACCGTGGCCCAGACCCTGCGCGACGCGGTCGAGGCCGGCGACGAGGGCACCATGGCCAGCGCCATGGCCGAGCTGAAGCGCATCAAGGCCGACGCCGAGGCCATCCAGGACGCCACCCAGGAAGAGCTGGAGGCGTTGCTCACGGTCGAGCAGCAGGCCCGCCTCACCCTCCTCCACCTCCACCGGCGGCAGCAGCACGAGAAGGCGATGCACCACCTGCAGGGGCTCCGGGAGAACCTCCGCTAGCGGCTCGCCCCCCTACCCGAGGGGTGCGGCATCTTCCGGCGAGCCGATGGTGATCCACTCCTCCTGCTTCCCCCGGAAGCGGGAGGTGTCCTTGCGGCCCGCGTCGACCCGCTCGCTGCCCCACCCAGCGTCGCACAGCGCGGCGATGGGCTCGGCCTCGCTGATCACCACGTGCGCCCCCGCCGCCTGCCAGGCACGGGCGAGCCCCACGACCTCGCCTCGACCCAGGGTGCCGCCCGGGTACCCGGTCGAGCCGGCGTAGGGAGGGTCGAGGTACACCAGCGTCGGCACGTTGACGGGGTGCTCGGGCGCCACGGCCGGGCAGCGCGCCCCCGACACAGCGGGGGCCTCGAACGCAGCGGCATAGCCCTCCAGCACCTTGATCAGGCTGGGGATCATCGGGTTCACCGCCCCGAAGCGCTCGGTACCCGGCAGGCCGTAGGCGCTGGAGGTGTTGAAGCCCGGCGACACCCAGCAGCCATCGCGCTCTCCGACGGCCTTGCCGGAGTAGGACAGCCGCTGGAGGAAGAGGAACTGCGCGCTGTAGGTGACGGGGTCGGCGGGCACGGGCTGCTGGTGGAGGGCCTCGTAGACCGCACGTGGGTCGAGCCGCGCGAGCAGCCGGAGCTGGTCGAGCACCCCCTCCCGCCGGCAGGCATCGACGACGGTGGGAGCGACCACCCCCCAGGGCCCGGCGTCGAACAGGGCCACCCGCGCGGGGGCCCCCTCGAACCCGAGGGCCTGGAAGCGGGCCATGAGCGGCTTCCGGAACCGCCACTTGGACCCCTGGTAGGGAAGCAGCGGCCGGCGGGCGCCCAGCAGGGCCAGGCCCACACTGGCGCTCCCGCAGCAGGGCTCGACGTAGTGCCAGCCGAAGAGGGAGCTCAGAAGACCAGCTCCTCGCCGTCGCCGAACATCTCGCGGTAGGCGCGCACGTGCAGGGCCGTGATGAAGGCCGGGCCCAGCACCGGGACGTAGGAGGCCACCATGCTCAGCGCGATGCTGAGGGCCCCGAAGACCAGGTGGAAGGAGGGATGCTTCTGGAAGTGGGCCACCGAGGTGGTGAAGGCCGAGATGGGGCCCTTGCGGTGCAGGTGGACCATGGAGCTGGCGAAGCCGAAGACCAGCGGCAGCACGAGCACCGGGACGTAGCACATCATCAGCAGGAACATCGCCAGCAGGCCCATGATGATGGCCATGCCGACGACCTTCACGAGGTCCTTCGTGGCGGTGCCGAAGGCGGAGGCGATGTCGAGGGTGGCCTCGCCGCGCTGGTGGGCCGCCACGGCGCGCACCAGGCTGGCGTTGAGCGGTGCGGTGATCGCTGCGATGCCCGCTCCGAAGGCGCCGATGACGCCGAAGATGCCGGCGAAGAGCAGCAGCTGGCTGGCCAGCATGGACAGGCCGCCGACGGCCTCACCCATCAGCTCGGTCATGAGGATGGCGACCGCGGCCGCGCCGAAGCTGCCTCCGAAGATCACGAAGAACATGCCGAAGTACATCACCAGGACCGCGATGAGCACGACGGGCACGACCACGAGGGTGTGGCCGAGGCTGGCCAGCACGTAGGGGCCGATGTCGTCGGTGAACTCCGCGATCGTCTCGTTGAGGACCTTGCCGACATCCGGCTCCACGCCGCCTTCGACCGGCGCGCGCACCACTGGCTCACCCATGCTCCCCTCCCACTGCGCCGCTCGTAACCCGACGACGGCGCGAGGCGGCACCCCCGGGTGCCCGCTGGGATACCTACGCAGCATGCGGGAGGCGTAGTGCATCGGTGGGCCGCAGCAGCAGCCGCAGGCGCAGGTCTGTTCGGGGCCGTGGCCCTGGTCGCGCTGGTCATGCCCAGCGCCGAGGCGCCGCTGAGGGGTGCGGAGGGCCCGCGAGCGCTCGAGGCCCGGGAAGCCGCTCGGCGAGCGGCCGGGCCGACCCGCCCCGGCGAGCGAGGTC
>ENA-OWNT01003963-OWNT01003963.1-seawater-metagenome-genome-assembly--contig:-NODE-3963-length-13437-cov-3.717590_pt1 | contig 13437 bp, 16 predicted proteins | sample MGYA00238136_ERZ651165 | MGnify/ENA primary metagenome ERZ651165 (study PRJEB26861, sample SAMN08777766) | seawater metagenome | isolation source: coastal seawater | place: USA: Florida | collected...
ATCAATCATGATGAATTTTTGTGAGACCCGCGACCTCTAACGCGGGTGGGTGGGTGGTCGGGTGGGTGGGTGGGTGGGTGGGTCTTCAATAATCGAGTCAGGGCTTCGCATTGCTCATTGCATGAACATGAAACTCAGGATTTTTATCGTATGCTAAAGCTACATGAGTGGTTTAAGCCGCCGTTAATCTGCAATGAATGTTTGTTTTGAATTCATGATACAAACAGTTCCTTTGAATGACGCCGATGTCGGTGCGCTGAGCGATGCCCTTACTTGCGCAATACCCATTCTCTTGTCGCTGTTTCCCGCGTGTGAACAGACGGTGACATAGACGTGTTGCCAGCAGCGTAGTTTCTGGTCTGTGCCACCGATGTAAATAAATTGCGTGGACACACGCGGCGGTCACTGTTCAACGGAAGCAGTAGTCGACGTCGTAGCGGTGTCATTGGTGCTGCTTTGAGCCGCTTCTTGAATCAAACCCATAACTTCAATTGACTCCTTCGTCTCTGGATGATCACGTCCCAGAGTGCGCTCTTGTGCTCCTAGCGCTCGCGCGCAGAATGTGACTGCTTCATCAATTCGTCCAGCACTTCTGAGATAGTCCGCGTACATCGCCATGCAGTACCACGTGTCCGGGTGAACAGCTTCCTCCGGCTTATCATCGGCGGCTGCAATCACCAAGCAATACAATGCTTCGCTTTCCACCAACTTGCCTCGTCCTTCCAAAAATATGGCAAGGTTTCCAACACTCTGCAATGTATCCGGGTGCGTCGGTCCAAGTGCCTGTCGCCTTCCCGTTAGTGCTCGGCGGTACAGCTGCTCGGCTTCTTCAAACTTTCCTTGCACATCCAGCAACCCCGCCAGATTATTAATGGAAGTCAGCGTTTCGGGATTCAAAGGGCCTAATTTCTCCTCCGAGATTCTCAACTCCTCTCGTCGCAAACCCTCCGCCTCGTCCAGTCTGCCCGTTCGACGCACCACTGCAGCCAAATGACTTAACGTAGCGAGAGTGTCCGGATGTCCTTCCCCTTTCAGCTTCTGCTGCAGCGTCAGCGCTTTCCGAAACAAAGTTTCCGCTTCTTCAAATTTCTTTCTCAACAGAAGCACAACGCCCAGTTGGTTCATGGTGAGCAGAGAACTCGGGTCGTCAACGCCCACAGTTGATTGTTTGCTGGCGAGTACAGCCCTATACAGGCTCTCTGATTCTGACAATTTGCCGCGAAGACGCAAGACAAGGGCAAGGGAGTGGGTCATCTTCAAGGTGTCGTGATGAGTGGCGCCTACTGTTCTTTCGAGACCCGTGACGCACTGTCGGGACACTGACTCGGCCTCTTGCAATTTCCGTTGCCTCCTCAACGCCTCTGCTAACCATGACATCGCGACCAGCAAATGGTACTCGGGCCATTGTTGGTTCTTTGTTTCCTGGACCAACTCTCGGAACAATGTCTCCGCTTCGCCACTACGACCTTGACTTATCAGAAAGCGACCTTTGCTCACCACAACGGCAAAGTAATCGTCATGCCTCGGCACTGTAGTAATGGACTGCACTTGTTCAGTCAGCCACTGTCGAAGCAATGCAATTACGCGCTTGTTCAGGCCGTGAATGCCACCACTCTGCGAATCGTTTTTCACCGCAGCCAAAATATTGGCTTTGTCACTGTCGTCAAATGCTTCCGCCTTCGACAAATCAATGTGTGCCACCCAGTCCCTGAAGTCAAAACTGTTGTCACTCAGTGCAGCATGAAATGCAGTTACTTCAGCCTTGTCCATCGCCACATCAAACTCGATACCTGCTCGATCCGTGCAGAAAATCTCAAACAAACACCACGCCCGCGTCAACGGAATCGGGTTGCTGTATGGGAACAAGATCAAAACAGTCTTTTGGATTTTTGCGATGCAATCCTGAAACGTTGTGCTCCACCAATCAAACCCGTGCTGGCTGTGGAACTGATTGACGGTGAGCGCGTCGATCCAGAAGTGGGCGTCCTCAGTACTCTCGAGATCACAGACACATGAAAAAAAACGGGAGTTATTGTACCGCCAAGCGTGTGACACAAACACTGTGGCTTGCTGACACGTGATCCCGAGCACCCCTTGCATTAAGTTCAGAAGGCTGCATTTGAACGGAGCAGCTAGCCGTTTGACGTACTCGGCTTGGAACTCTTTCATCGTCCACTCGGGGTGATGTGAATCCACATAGTCTCTCACCATTTCAACCATGCCTTTCGACACTCCCGACAGTGGTAACCCTCGTTTTTGATCTGCAACCTCGAGTTTTAGGATTTTCGGCGCCCACTTTTCCATTTGAGATGTCGTGGCTGTGGCCAGCACTCGTTTCAACTCCTCAAACAAATTCCCTTCCGCTACGACCACGCCAGATCCATCCTCCGGTGCGGTTGATGGCAGCACTGAGGTAACTGCGACGGAGGTATTCGATTCCGTCGTCTGTGACTCATTACCGGCAGAGTCTACTGAATTCACTTCCGATCTACAGTTGCCCACTGTTTCGGTAGTTGTCGTTGTCGGATTTGCCGCCATGTTTTCATGCACGTACGTTGCCGTTGCCGTATCGATCGTCGGTAAAATAAGGTGGTGAATCTATTGTTTGAGATTTTTCTTGTCCGCAGTTTCTGTCCTCTCGGTTGGTTTCTGCTTTCTCTTTCTTATTTCTTCGACGACCATGTCAAGCTTGGACTGGTCATGACAGTACCTCAACTTGTGCCTCACACGACCAACCGATGTATTGTTCTCTTTGCCTCTGCTCACGTGCCTCTGCCCCTTTCCGTTGTCCCGTCTTGCCTGCTTTCTTTCTGCTGTTCCGCTGTTCCGTCCTTCACCATTTTTGGTTTTTGGTTGTCGCTTTGGCCAGCCCAAGTTGCACAGGCTGTGGTAATTTTCCGCACGCATCCGGAATCCGTACAGGCTGTTGGCCGCAACACGTTGCCAAGGCCGTCTTCGTTGCACAACATGTGGGATAAGTAGGTGGAAGCTGTCCATAGTGGAGGGGAAAGTCAAATGTGGACCTGTGAAGCAAGCTGGGGGTGCAGATGAGCGTGTTGTTTGGCTGAGCGTGTGATGTGTTGGCTCCGGTAGCTGTGGTTGATGATGACGGTGATGCTGAAGTTTCTGATGATGATGATTGCTTTTTTTATCTCTGAAGAAACATAAGAATGATGATGATGATGATGATGCTGATGAGAAAGAGGATGGTGGCGGTGGTGATGGTGGTGGTATGAGAATCATGATGTTCATGACGTGTTGTTGATGATGATTGCATCAATAAGATTATAATTATGAATGACGAAAATAACTTATGATGCGACGACGATGGTGGTGGTGATGTTGTTGTAGATGACGATGATCATGATCATGATGATCATGATGCCAACGATCGCTGAGTCAGCCTCACGTTCAAAGCCACATGTACTTTGCGACGGCGCTTTGGAAAGTCTGTCAAGTTTTCTGATTTTCTGGTTGCTGTAAGTTCGGTTCGGGAACGAAGACAGAAATGCCCATGACGATGATGCGGTGGAATGCAGAGCATTCACTCTAATTACAACCCCAGCACCACCACCACCACCACAACAACAACAACAACAACAATTGCCATCGTCGACGCTGTCCTCCTCCTCCTCCGCCTCTTCTCCTTCTGACTTTTTTCCACCATGTCCGGCGACACATTTCGCAAAACTTCCGCTGCGAAGAAAGCATTTCGCGCGACCGTGTTGGTGTTCCTCTTTCTCTTCGTCCTTCTCATCTTCCTGCTCTTCACGGCAAATTCCGACTCGTCTTCCTCTGCCGACGGCATTCGTTCCACAGCGCATCATCAGCACTCACACACCGATTTCAAAAATGAGCTACAGCAATTGAGTGCGGCAAGGGTCAAGGCCAGGCAGCGGCGGAAGGACAAAATGCTGCGCGAAGCGATGGAGCAGCGCGATGTGGAGAGTCGCGTACGCAATCAAGAAAGGTGAGCCAAGATTGAGAGTGATTCTAAAAAAATCGAAGTTAGAAATTAGAATGAAGTGTGTGGGCACGATTCGTGTTGGCCTTCTTTCCGTTGTTGTCCTTTTGTTTTGTTCTTTCTTCGTTCTGTAGGAACAGCAATGGGTTCGACGGGCAAGCCGTGGACTCGCACGAACACGGCAAACTGGACGTCATGCTATCGCAACTCCTCGACAATGACGATGACGACCACAATGACGGTGGTGATTTTGATACTATGAGGAGGTATCAAAGCCGAAACAGTCGCAAGAAAAAAATATATATACAGATGGCGACGGTGACGGTGATGGCGATGGCGAGCTTGGCAGTGGACGGAAGGACAGTCGAGTGAAGTACGATGATAATCCAGTTGGATTGGGCGGCGAGGGAGTTGATGAATTACAAAGGGTTTGGGAGTAAGAACGACAACGTAAAAAGGCGCATAAGACTCCGTAGAATGAAGACAATGAAGGAACGAACGATGAGGAGGAGGTTCAAGATGAGGAAGATGCTGAGGATGACGCTGAAGGGGAGTGGAATGACGGTGAGTGCAGTTGGTGATAATGATGATGTATTGAAATGAAATCGTGCGTTTTGTTAATTTCGTTGATGGTGATAATGTTGATGATGATGTTGTCTTAATCAGACTCTGTGCACCGCGGCGATGCGGACCACGGTGTGTTGGACTGGGACAACATTGAAGCACTTCCGGGCGGCGATGAACACGCACACAATGACGGTAACGACAACTAATTGCAAGAATGAACTGGATCTGATATTGCGCGTTGCTTTCGAGTCATCAAAATGCGTTAGTTGTGGGTGGGAGTATTGACCAAAATATTTTTTGCATCCGATGATGTTTCCGACATACTTTCAGTGGATGAACGTGAACACGCGTTGGCTGAGGCTGTCGAGCAGCGGAAGGAAAGACTGGCAAGGATGAAGGAACATTTACACGACGGGTCAGTTTCATTGCGAAAATATGAAAATATCAAAATATGATGAACTGTTGAGGATGAGAAGGAGCAGGGTAAGGTGTTGATGATGATGATGATAATGGTGATGATGATGATGTCACAGAGACATCAAGGCCTTGCTGCAGGACAGTGAAGTTCCTGACGCTCGACCCGGTGACCACAAAGACCCCAATGAACTTCAAAAGATTGAGTACGTTGACATGAAAGACAGTGTTTTTTTTTTTAATGATGCCGGTGGAGATGATAGTATTGCTGCTGCTGGTGATGAATGATGATGATGATGATGATCACGCTGATCATTATGACGATGGTGACGATGGTGATGGTTGCCGTTGCTGTACATAGAGTGGAACAAAAGGTCGTCGCCGCCGCCGTTCGATCGATCGATGTGACCAGTGGTAGTTGAAGACAAACAAGGAGAGGGAGATGACTTAGTGTGTGCCTTCCCTGACAGACACGGTTGGAGACACGAAGTACAGTCGCAACAGAGCGTGTTCGATCGACATTGACATGGTCAACTCTTGGGTACGTGACGGCCTTTCCAGCTCATAGGGCTATTGCCACTTCCCGTACAACTATGGCTGTTTTTTCGGCACTCTACCGTTCTTCCACTCCGTCGTCCACTGCAGTCTGCTGACCTTGTTTTTTTCATTTTTTCACCAAACGTTGACTTTGGTGTCGTTGTTGTGGCGAGGGAATTGTGGTGCTTATACACTGTGTGTGTGTGTGTGTGTGTGTGTGTGACAACATCATCTGACTGACTGACTGCCAGCCACAACACGCTGACTCACGACTCACAGACGCCTCACATCACAGTGCAGAAAGCACGCATGCATTGTACTTTTAGTACACTGTGTGAATTGCATGAATGCATGTGTGTTTACGCGTGGATTTGATGTTGATTCAATTCCGTAAAACATGTACAAGTTGTGACAGTGGTACTTATCGTTTCTGGTTAGATCTATCAACGTACCTTTTCATCTCCCACATCAATAAACTGTTTAAGTTTAACAGTACAGTACAGTACAGTGTAATTCAACTACGCTTATATGCACTACAAAGATTTACAAAATCACAGTTCATCACACAGCGACTGTCACACCGTTAAAGTTCATCACAACCACCGACTCCTCCACTGCGAGGCTGCGAGTCAGTCAATCAGTTCGTCGCTCAGTCAGTCCCAGGCACTCACTGTCGTCGTCACTCTCAGCTCACAGCCTCCTTCACCCACCCACGCCACAGTGCACCCACCGTCAGTTTAGTTCGTTCGTTCGTTGTTGTTCGTTCACTCACTCACAGTCACTCACAGTCACTCACCAATTCTGCTTCATTCATTCATGCACTGCTCACTCATCATTCACTGTATGGCACACTGTCACGCCCTCACTCAGGGTGACTGCGTTGGCGTTGGCGACGAACGACGACGACGAAGGTTCGTTCGACGGAACAACGAACGACGAACGACGAACGACGGCGACGAAAAGACGAATGACGAATGACCAACGTCGCCTCGTCAGCACCTCCCACAAAGTCAGTCAAGAAGTAAGTAAGTGTGTCAGTGTGCTGTCCTGCTGCTGCTGTCGTCTGTTGTTGTCTGTTGTGGTGCTGGGTGCTTTCTGTCTGTGGTCTTGGTGTTTGGTGTTTGGTGTTTGGTGTGTGGGCTGTGGTGGTGATGTCTGGTGTCATGGTGTCGACGTTGTTGGTGCTGGGTTTGGTGTTTTGGTATTGGGTTTCAGATACCATGTCTTGGTGCCTTGGTTTCTGGTATTCAAAACGTGGTTTCATGTTTGTCTGTGGTCTTTGTGCCTGTCTGTGGTGTTTTAGTGTTTGGTGTTTGTCGATGTCTATGCGCATGCGCATGGTGTGTCACTACTTTTAGCTGATGTTGTCACATTGTGCAACGTCGGGACGAGCTGTGAAGAATACGTCACTTGACGGAAAACACAAATAAATTTGATTCTGATTTCTACTGCACCTGAGTGTGGAAGTAGATTGCTAGCTTTCTTTCCTCCCTTGACGACACAATGAGCCAGTATGGCGACGCGGTGAACCCGTACGCCGCGGCCCGCTCTCCGCAGGCACAGAGTGCGCCTGCTCTGCCAGCGGCTGCGAACACGAATGCCACCGCTAGCGCTGCAGCTGCAGAGCCGGAAGTGGGACCTCCTTGCTTGTCCATCGCCATTCTGCGTTGGCACAGGGACACGAAGGAACCTGTTTTGTTCGGCGGCAAGGTAAATCTGGAGCAGTTTCCAAAAATGCAACAAGGTGGATTGAGGCAGTTTCTGAAGATGATTTCGCGCGCTGTCGTCAAGAACGCGAAGCCTGAAGTGCGCCACATGGTCGAGGTCAAAGAGTACGGTCGGTACCGATGCTTTTACTACCTGCGAACGAGCGGCATTGCTGCTGTCATGGTCACACAAAGTAGCTACAAGGTACGTTTGTCTCTTGCGACATGCCGCACACCGTGAATTTGTTCCTGAGCAAGAGACGACAACTGCAACCCTGTAGGTTCGCGTCGCCTTTTCGGTGATCAACGACATGTTGGATAGATTTGAGCAAACGTACCCAAATCCAGCGGTTTGGCGGCACTGCGTGAAAGACATGGGGGTGAAATGTCCGTTTGCCAACGACGTGTTCGCGCGTGCCCAGACCCCAGCACGGTGAGTCGTGGCGCATCGTATTTGATTAAGAAATTCCTCCCGTCACCTGTACGTTGGCCCGTGCTCAATAGATACGACAAGTTAAGTGAGGCACAAGAAAAGTTCAATAGTGTTAAAGTGCAGGTGGGTCCACGTCGCTTGTTTGACATATCCACATCCGCAATACTTGTTTCATCCTCAACTTGTTCATGTAGATGCATAAAACTCTGGAGAGTTGCTTAGAGCGTGGGGAATCGCTTGAGGATTTAGTCCAGCGCTCAAAGGACTTGTCCATGACCACGAAGTTCTTCTACACAGAGTCGAAAAAGTTGAACAAGTGCCCTTGCGTCGTGATGTAAATTGGGAATTTGGAATTTGTAATGTTATTTTGGAGAACGGCATGTCGTGAAATCGTCACTGTGCGCACACTTAATTGACCTTTTGTTTGGATGTTGCACTTTCTGTCTGCCTCGCGGATGCACTTTGTAGTTGTTCTTGCCGTTCAACATCATCCTGGTGCAACGACAAAGCTCAGTTTCGTTACAGGATTTTCAATTATATGTTGCTGTTCAAACGAACCCTGGCAGCAATGTCACCGAAAAGCCACAGTGTTGCCCCCACAGAAAGTGCCACATGCCACCTGGACATCGCGCAACAACATGATGTTACATGTTACCGGTGGAATGCCCTGGATGCGTGTCGCACGGCGCCGAAACGAACCAACTGTGATAAAGACGCATGTGATCGTCATGTTCGTCCAGTCCTCGATAGAAACAGAACCCCGCGAGCCACCAGGCGACCTGAATATGCAACAAAAATTAGACAAGATCTGCTCTAACGCTATGACGAATGTCGACACTGGCGGCGTACCAGACTCAGCGCGAGGTAGCGGTTGCCGAGGGCTCTCGCTTTGTACTGCGGAACACACGTTCGCAGTAAGTAACCGTCAGCATCATTTCGAACACTAGTTCAGGGGCGCGTGTTCGCGACTTACTGGATGTCGCGCTAAACAATAAAAGCAATGCATCCAACTGATGGACACTGGAATTAAAGTATTTTCGATGCGCCACGGTCCTGCTTCCTGCAAAGAATCAGGAGCAAACAGAATTTCAGCTGTGTCGCGCCCTCAATGGCGCATTTCTTTCCGCAACTCACCTGAAGAATCAATGTTATGATGAACATTAGCGAGGGCACGAATGTGGACTCTGAGTGCGAAAATAGGAAAGCGATCGTCTGGCAACACAGAGTTGGCGAGAAGTTACGAAAACTGCTTCGAGTCGGTGCCCCCTACGCATCGCAACGTAGCACACCTGCATTGACCCAATAGCCCCGAGATTATCAATGCGATGCCATTGACCTGAAAATAATTTATCGCATTTGAGTGACCGTTGCCAACGACTGCGTTGCAATTTGCAGTGTCGCACAGGAAGTTGCGCACCTGCAGACAAGCCCAGCACAGGCTGCGCCCATGTGTCGGCATAATGGTATACGGTCGAAGATACAGCCGTCAAAATAAAGATTGGCACGCTCCAGGAGTGTTTGTGGTTGATCCCGAATCTGCGCCAGGCAAAAATTAACGGAAGAACCATAGTAAAATTGGAACCCACAACTGCGGCGGTTTGAATGTATCTCTCCGTGGTCGGAGCATGCGCGTGGGTCCTTGTCACGTATATCTGACAGCACAGGCAAAGGTCGGTCTGTCAATCCTGAAAGTTGACGAAGACAGCGGATTTATTTGTGCGTCACACTTACAAGATCGCAGTTATCCATTGTGTGGGGAACCAAACAGCACCATGATGAAACGTTGGTGTAATCGAAGTTGGCCTTGGGGTGAAGGTGCGTCGGTGTAGACGGGCTTGCCTGCGTGCTTGCGTCGGTTCTGTAAGTCCGGGAGGGCCGCATGTCTTCGGGCAAGACATACTCTATTCCCATCCACTCCAACACTGCAACGGCAACCCCCTGCAACGACATATTTCGATATCTAATCAAAAACTGCAATTTTTTCACAGAATTTTTCACCCAAGATATTTGCGTTCGCCGACATAACCCAGATGAAATCACAAACGTGCCGTCCACACTGCCATGCTCCCTGCTCCAGCTGTCCTCGGGTTCCACTCGCTACCGCCACCAACGCCTACCCACTCGCTCAGCTGCATGCAGTCTCGCTTTGCACGTTGTCACATGACCTCATGCATGGCCATGTGGTACGTCGTTGACCCACCAATAGTCCGGAGTAATTTGAATCGCAACAACAACGCAAATCCGCAACACGCCCACCCACAGCCAGTTGGCATTTGCAAACGTGGAATGCGCTTCAACATCCACCACCATTTCTCTCCGACACTCGTGATGCATCCCCGTGAGACGAAGCCACTTCTCAAGTGATGTCGACGTTCGTTTTGTGGCGATAGACACAGATAGGTTCCCTCGACAGCCGTCGTCACCACCAACCACCGACCACCGACCACCAACCACAGCAGCCACCACCGACAACAACGGACGATAACCAACAACCAACAACACAACGGACGGACGGACGATGACACGACGACGCACACGCGCACACGACACGCCACTGCACTGGAAGTTTGAAGTTAGTTCGAACAGTTCGACAGTTCAAACAAACGAACGATGGATATCAAAATGCAACAATCCCGCCAAAGTTAGAACTTTCGGTATTGGAGAAAGTACTTAGTACTAAAGTTTCTTGAATTGAAACAGACAGATTCTTCACGCGACCCACAGTCACCCACCACAGTCACCCACCATAGTCACCCACAGCACAGTCACCCACAGTCACCCACAGTCAATCACAGTCAATCAACTCAGCACTGTCAACTCCCCAACTCATCACTGTTCACTCACACACTCACTCACTCACTCCGGTTGGCCTCACTCAGAATGTTTGCTGTGCCTTCGTTGTTCTTCGATCGATTGTTTGATCGTTCTTCGTTCTTCGTTCTGCGTTCTGCGTTCTGCGTTCTGCGTTCTGCGTTCTTCGTTCTTCGTTCTGCGTTCTGCGTTCCGCGTTCTTCGTTCTTCGTTCCGCGTTCTGCGTTCTGCGTTCTGCGTTCTGCGTTCTGCGTTCTGCGTTCTGCGTTCTGCGTTCTGCGTTGTTCGCACTTCCGCTTCATCATTCTTTCATTCGTTAGTTCGCTTGTTCTTCTTCATTCCCTGCTGTTCTCACTGCTCGTGGCTTGCTACTTCGTCTGTGAACTGTTTGCTTGTGTCTTCGTCCTTTCGTTCACTGTTTCTCCCCGTCTTGCGTGTGCCATTAGTATGCCACGAGAGGTGACGCGGATGTTGGGTGGCTGGGTTGATTGATTGATCATTCGGAATCGACTTTCGTGCTGCTTGCACGAAGCACGCTCTGTGCACTCTTAGTTTATCACGCGTAATACCTTCTTGGACAACCAAGGCGCCGCCACAAGTCTGTGAATGAACCTGCGGTGCTGCCGTGGCACCCACAAACTTACAAGCTCGCAAGTCTCAGCAAAGAAAGTCGTTCTACTTTGTAGGGTTGCATCGCTCTCTCAGACCCTGCGAACAACGGCAGGTCACTGTCGTCAATACACACCATGTCGGGGGACCAACCTAACGTAAAATTCATTCCCCGCAAAAAGAAGAAGGCACGAAAGTCAAAATCATCGGATGAAGGCGACAACGCAGAAATTAAGATAACGTTCCGGAACTACGCCCCATCGGACGCCCCAACACCTGCTGACGATGCAAGCGCACCAAAGGCTTCGGCTGCCAAACAAGTCGAAGAGCAAATTGAGAAGGAGCTGCAGCAGAGCATAGTGACGAGCAAGGATGAAGCGGTGAGCATCACCGCAAAGAGTCCGGATTGGGATTTGAAAAGAGACATTGCAGACAAACTGAAAAAGCTTGATCGCATGACGCTTCGCGCCATTCGAGAACTAGCTCAGGAAAAACTTGCGGAGGAAGAGGACGACGATAGCAGCAGTGGCGATGACAGCAGCAGTGACGATGAGAGCGGCAGCAGTAGCAGCGATGACGACGACGATGACGACAGCAACGATGGTGCCTGAACCTTCGAATAGAAACATAATTGATGCACGCTGCTCGTCTACCCATAGTAGCATTTTTCTAACCATTTATCTATAGACCACAACGATCGTGCTCCATTGATGGTGGACTTCAAAGTCCAGTGTTCAGCGGGTCAAAATCTTTGTACACTCTGTCAATTACCATAATGTAGGCATCACGAATGCCGGTCACAGCCGTGAGCAGGTTGTGGTTGTGCAAAGCTTCCATGTCAACAATCTCACGGCCATAGTCTTGGATGTTCTGCAAGAAGCACCGACAGTGAGTAACTCGCTGAAACGTACACCACCACGGCGAGGGCGAGGTCACGTACCATTCCTTTCGCCAATGCCTTTTTCAGGGTTCTCAGCTTGCTAGCACGAGCTACTACGTGTTGCGTTATGGTTTGGAGTACATTCAACCCGGTCGATCGCATGGAGCTGATCATACCTGTACGCACACAACATGGGTGAACCGGAGCGACTGCGCATGTATGTAAGCAATTCATGCAAAAGTTACCGAAGAGGTTCTTTTTCGACACGAAGTATGCTGTCCGACCAGATTTCTTTCTGCATCATTGCAAATAAGTCGCACAGCGGGTGAAGCACCGCACATTCGGTACGAATGCGCATACAACGTACTTTGGAAGATGGAGCCGAATCCACATTTTAATGTGGACAGTCATTTCCTCTAACTCGAATATCTTCTGTTGCATTCGTTGGTAAATCTGTTGTCCGAAAGTGCTCTGGTATTGAGCTAGTTCGGTGCTGTCTTGGCAGTGAAGAATTGAATCTTTTTGTGCCTGCACCAAACCCGTGATCAATGATGAGAAACGCAAATTCACAATGCCAATAGAACGAAGTAGCATTCAGCAAGAGCACCTTGGACACCATTCCGGCAATTTTATCAAGCTCCAGGACGTGCTGTTGCATTTGTGTGAATATTGCATGGTTTGTTCCGTCCGTGGCTTGTTGACGCAGTCGCGTGATGATGGGAGGCACATCCAGCTTAATTCTTTTGAAACTCGCTCTCGAGTAAACCCGCCTCTTCGTCTTTCGTGGACTAACCTTACTTTGCTTTGGAGCGTCCTTTTGTCCGTTCTCGGGTTTCGTGGTTGTTGTTGTGGATATTGGTGGTGCAGATGTTTGCTTACTTGGGGACTCAGCCTTGTCGTGAGATGGAGATGCGTCCAATGAAGGAGACACGGAACCGCCAGAGGAAACGGTCATTTCTCTGATGGTTTCAGCCCACTTCTTCAAGTGCGTTTCGGTCGGGTCAGCGCCATTGTTTTGAGCACGGAATAACTCAATTAATCCATCCAGCACTTCACTGCCGCTGTCCGCGCCCTCGATGTCACCAGATTGCGCCCGTGCGTCGTGCTCTGTGCGACCCTCCATTGTGCACGACGACCACGCACAAGACAGCTGAAAATCAACCTCCTTTTGAGTATGTTTACTGTTTGGACGAACAGAAATTACACGACAACAACGATAACAACGACAACAACAACTGCGCTGACGGACAACACTTGACTTCCACCACAGTGCAGGCCACAAACATCACTGCCGCAAACTTCGCTTGCTTGAGCAATTTCGCGAAGCACGGCAGACCACCATTTAAAGGTCGCGGTGGCGAGAGGTCGAAATGCAGGGCATTTGGCCACATTGACATTGTCGGGGTGTCTCCGACCAGCACCGGCCCGAACAGACGCACAACCTCCTGTGGCCAAACGAAAACATCACGCACAGCACCACGGCCAACTGAAGCGTTCTGAAGTATTCTGCTCGTCT